>Ga0209482_1002574_pt1 | contig 11138 bp, 10 predicted proteins | sample CoawatmetaG10DNA_FD_187512 | JGI IMG/M metagenome (GOLD analysis project Ga0209482, IMG submission 187512) | Marine microbial communities from the West Antarctic Peninsula - Coastal water metaG104-DNA (SPAdes) (version 2) | ecosystem: Environmental > Aquatic > Marine > Coastal ...
GTTTAGCTCTATTCTCCCATCCTATACGGGCTTTTTTATTAGGAGTAATAAGTAAGCCGCTATCCAGAACAACAAAATCTAACTCTATATTCTCTAGATTAGCTAGTTCAACTATAGGTTTAGGAATCCTTATACCCTGTGAATTGCCTATTTTAATTATTTTTGCCATAATGTAATTATATTGTAATTACATTATAAAAACAAGCCCTACTAACCTAGAAAATCAATACTGCCAGCGCCTTCTCTTAAAACCAGAACATCGTCACTTGATAGATCAATTACTGTTGTTGGCTCTGGTGGGCAGTGTCCTGCATCAATTACAAGATCGATCGATCCATTAAGTACTGCCTTAACATCATTACAATTATAAAATTCAACACCTTTGATTATTAAAGAAACGCTCATCATTGGTTCGATCAAATCTGCAAGAATCGACTGGACTATATGATTATTTGAGACTCGAATTCCAATAGTCTTACTTTTTCCATTTAATAACCGATTTGGGATATCTTTTGAGCCTTCTAAAATAAATGTATATGCGCCAGGTAATAATTTTTTCATTAGCCTAAAACTGGAATTATTTAATTTTGCATATTCACCAACATGTGATAAATCTTTAAGCATCAAAGTAAAGTGATGACTCTTACTCAGTTTTCTAATTTTAATAATTTGATCCATAGCTTTTTTATTGCCCAAGGTGCAGCCCAAAGCATAACCTGAATCTGTTGGGTACGCTATTACCCCGCCCTTTTCCATGATTTCAATAACCTGTTTAATGAGTCGTGATTGAGGATTTTCAGGATGGATGTTAACTATTACTGGCATTATAAGTATTTCCAAACAGCTTTTTCAGGGTCTGGTAATTCTCTTAAATTCCCTATACGAACTCTTTGATTTGGCCATCCATGAAAATCAGAGCCACATGTTGCTAGTAAATTATATTTATCTGCCCACTGATTTCCAAGTTGAATTTCTTCTTCTGAACTAGTTCCTGTCACAACTTCTATGCCATCTCCTAATACACATTTAAAATCATTAAGCATAGTTTTAATTTTTGTATGAGTCATTCGATACCTAAAAGGATGCGCTATAAAAGCCTTACCGCCAGCTGCATGAATCCAACGAACGACCTCATCAAAATCTTCCCACTCAACGCGAACTCCACCAGGTTTTTTACCTGTCAAATATCGTCTGAACACAGCCTTGATATCTTTGCAGTAGCCTTCACTTATTAGCATTTGTGCAAAATGCGTACGAGTCAACATGTCAGTTTTACTAAAACTTTGCGTTTTCTCTAATGCATCTTTAATTCCAGAGCGCCAAAGATCAAGTGCTATTTTTTCTGCTCTTTCTTTTCGTAATTTCTGATTATTCTCTAACCCAGTTTGCAAGATATCATTATTGATGTCTATTCCTAGCCCCAAAATATGAATTGCCATATTTCTCCAAAATGCAGAAATTTCAACTCCATTGACAAGATTAAGATTTAACTTATCTGCCTCTAATTGAGCCTCTGCAATTCCACCAGTAGTATCATGATCTGTTAATGAAAATAAATCACACTCAGCTTGACTAGCCAACTGAACAACCTCAGTTGGTGATAGCACTCCATCTGAGTAGTAAGAATGATTATGTAAGTCCGCTTTCATTATATTCTTTATTATAATCTAAAAGTTGATTTAGCTTAGAAGCGCTTAAAATTCATAGAAAATAGCCTAATTTAAGTCTAATTACCAATAGCTCAAAATTGATTATTAACTATAATACTAATCATTAGTTTATTAGAAAGTACTTATGTGTGGAATTATTGGTGGTGTTACAAATAAAGATATTACAGCACTATTACTAGAAGGGCTAAACCGTCTAGAGTATAGAGGCTATGACTCATCTGGGCTTGTAGTATTATCTAAAAATAACACTTTTGATCGAGCAAGGTCAGTCGGCAAGGTTAAAAACCTTGAAGATAAATTGAAAGCAAGAGATTCAAAAATTAATGGAAATATTGGAATTGCCCATACTCGCTGGGCAACTCATGGTGAGCCTACGATTCATAATGCTCACCCTCATATATCAAAGAATTCAGTTAGCTTAGTTCATAATGGCATTATTGAAAATTTCATTGAACTTAAAAATGATCAACTAACTAAGGGCTATACGTTCTATTCTGAGACTGATACTGAAGTTATTGCCCATGCAATTGATTTTGCAATGAAATCATCTAGTACTTTGCTATCTTCAGTTCAGCTAGCAATTAAATCTTTTTCTGGATCATATGGTCTTGGAATTATTTCGTCTAAATATCCTGATCAAATTATTGCAGCACGAAAGGGCTCACCTCTAGTGATTGGTATTGGAAAAAATGGTAATTATATTGCATCAGACCAAATAGCTCTTTTATCAGTGACTAATAAATTTATATTTTTAGAAGAGGGAGATGTTGCTGAAATAACTATAGATAAAATTAGTATTTATGATCTAAATGATAATTTAGTTAACCGGCCTATTCAAACATCAAAGTTAAAGGTGGGCCAAGTAAATCTTGGTGATTATGATCACTTTATGCAAAAAGAAATTTTTGAACAACCACAAGCAATAAGAGATACCTTAGAGTCAAGAATAACAAATAACTCAGTGATAATTTCAGCTTTTGGTCAAAGAGCTGAAAAAATTTTTAAAAATATTAAGCAAGTTCAAATTATTGCTTGTGGCACGAGCTATAATGCTGGATTAGTAGCAAAATACTGGCTAGAAGATATAGCGAAAATACCATGTAATGTTGAAGTAGCGAGTGAATATCGATATCGCCGCCCTATACTCTTAAATGCTACTCTTTTTATAACCCTATCCCAAAGTGGGGAAACTGCTGATACTGTTGAAGCTCTTAAAACAGCTAAAAAAATAAATATTAATATTAATACTCTTTGCATAACTAATTCTGCAGAATCTAGCTTAACCAGAATTTCAGATTTGATTTTTTTAACTCATGCTGGGGCTGAGATTGGAGTGGCAAGCACAAAAGCTTTTACTACTCAACTAGTAGCACTTGCTCTATTAACTTGCTCTATTGGTAAATTAAAAAAAACTATAAATAAAAAACAAGAAAATAGAATTATTGATGGATTAAAGCGACTTCCTGGGTTAATTCATAAAGTATTACTTCAAGAAGAACAAATAAAAAAACTTGCAGAAAGCTTTAAAGATAAAAATAGTGCTCTTTTTCTAGGTAGAGGCACAATGCATGCTATAGCAATGGAAGGCGCCCTTAAACTTAAAGAAATTAGCTATATCCATGCTGAGGCATACCCTGCAGGAGAACTTAAGCATGGTCCAATTGCATTAATTGATAAAAATATGCCAGTAATTGCAATTGCTCCAAATGATGAGCTTTTAGGGAAATTAAAATCTAATTTACAAGAAGTTAAATCTAGAGGCTCTCAAATGATTGTTTTTGAAGATGAAAATTCAAAAGTTCGGGAAATGGAAGCTATGATAGTTATCCCAGTTACTTCGAACCTTGGTCGCATTACGGCTCCAATTATCTTTACCATTCCTTTGCAGCTTTTAAGTTATCATGTTGCTCTTATTAAAGGGACTGATGCAGACAAGCCAAGAAATTTAGCTAAATCAGTAACTGTTGAGTGAATTTTTAGGTACGTCAAATATGGGAAATTGGTTTGTTAATTCTCAATTCTTAAGCAAACTGTTCTAGTATGTTTTTATACTCTCAATAATTATGTTAATGTTGGAGTCAAAAAATGGATAAATATACTGGTAATATTTAATTTAATTTAATTTAAAAAAATGTCAATAAATCAAAAAAAAAATAAATGTTTAGTATGTGCTTCTAATAATTTGAGTTCTATTTTTAGAAATACTAATCAACCAATTTATAATCTAAATTATTTACAATCTAGGGAGGAGGCATTAAATTCAGAGTTCTCTGAGGTATGTTTTATGCAATGTAATGAATGTGGTTTTTTATTTAATTTAACTTATAAACAACTAAGTTACGAAGTAGAATATGATGCAAGCCGGGGGAATTCAGAGATATTTAATAAGTATTTAATTGATGTTGCTAATAAATTATTTAAATCTGTCAAAGGTAACATCTCTAAGATAGTTGAAGTAGGTGCAGGTGATTGCCAATTTTCTGAAGAATTGAGTACTAATATGCCAGATGTTGAATTTTCTTGCTATGACCCCTCATGGGAACTTTCAGAAAAAAATGGAAGAATTAATAAAATTGCAGGTCTCTATGAGAATCAGAAAGAGTGCCCAGATTTGATCATTGCTAGGCATGTTATGGAGCATCAGTCTGATGTTAATGGGTTTATAGAATCTATTTCAAAAGAAGATCCAGAATATATTTTTATAGAAGTTCCTTGCTCTTCATATGTATTGAAAGATAACAACTATCACTATTTCTCTAATGAACACTGTAGTTATTTAGATTTTTTAAGTCTAAATATACTGATGAATAATAATGGATATTTTGCTAAATTTCAAGAACATGTCTTCAACGAAGAAAATGTAATTGCCTTATATAGAAAAAAACTTATCAATGAAAATACTATTGATGATAGTTTTTCAAAATGGAAGTATAAATTACTAAATAAAATTAATAAGAATGATATTATTTGGGGAGCAGCAGGAAAAGGAGTCATGATGATGAACATATTAGGTCTAGATTACAAATATATTCCAGTTGTTGTAGATGCAAATGCAAATCTCTCAGAAAAGTTCTTTCCTATAACTGGTAATAAAATAATTCATCCATCTCATCTTAAAAAATACATGACTGAAAATAACAAGATTATTGTAATGAATGAATTATACGTTGAAGAAATTAAACAAGAATTATTGAAATTAGAAATTAATGCCGATGTAATCTTCATTGGTGATTTATAAACATATCAATATAACCAAATTTAATGTGCCTAAAATTCAAGAGCATATTCTTAAAGGTGGAAGTTACTCCAAGAAATTAAGGATCAATTCCCTAAAAAAAAATTAAGAATAATGCAAAGTAAATGTATGCAGATCAGAACTACAAAAAAGAATGTGCTAAATATTAATTTATATTTATAGCTATCAACATAGCTATTGCTTTTGATATATGAACATTAGTTTTAGTCACTGCTATCAAAAACGTTAATATTATAAGATTACTCGCTAAAGAAAGTATTTTTGCTAAATCTGATTTAACTTATAAAAATTAACTCTATTTTCTGCTTTAAACAGTTTAAAACCGCAACTCTCAATCACTCTTATAGAAGGGAAATTATCCTCTTTAACTTGGCATAAAAAAGACCCTTTTCGTTCTATTAAATATAGACTTATCATTATCTGACCAATTTTCTTCCCTCTATATAGTGCACTAATCGTATAGGATAGTTCAAACTCATTTTTGTCTAATCTGTCTTCTCTGATAGTTCCAACTGGAATTTCATTATATTCTAGGATGAAAATATTTCTGTCTGTGATGATTAGTGTATTGTTTATAAATTCTTTATGTGCATTTATAGAAATTAAATCAGAATTAAAAGAGTTTTGACGAGTGATTTTGTCATTTCTCCATTCCAGCAATACCTTCCAATCACTTTTTGTAACTTTCCTTAGTTTAAAAGATTTTTCCATAAAATAAAGTATACATAATTATTCAAAAATATAGTATTTGACCTCAAACTTTGGAACCCTACCTTAGGAAATATTGGTTCTTATCTGCTCATTCGTTAACTCTATCCTATATATGTATTAATTCCTCACTAACTCATCCATTAAGATATCTTTCAAGCCTAAATCTTAGGATAAATGTCTCCGTTATAATAAGGGTGGTCTGAACATAAGCGTTTATATATTAAATCATCATCTCCTGAGTTAACCCCGTTAAAAGTTTTATAAAATTGATTTAATGATTTATCCTCTAGTTCTGATAATTCCTTTTTTTTAGTAGTTTTTGAGCCTATAACCTTCACTATATATTGTTCTCCATAAATAAACGAGAATATTTTATGCACTCTTAAAACGTGATAGTCACTTGTTACTATCAACAAATTATTCATACTTTTTTTCTTGATAATATTAATCTTTGTAAAAAATGCATCACCAACAGTGTCTCTTGAGTTTGTTTCAGTTAAAACTAATTCATGTGAAATATCACTGTTATTAACTATATACGACTTCATTGCATCAGCAATTGCAATAGCATATTCAGCAAAGTAATCCCATCCAGGTAAAACAATAAAAGAATGTTTATTCTTACGAAATTCATCTATAGCAAGGTCTAGTCTAGAGCATGACTCTTTATTAAGTTCGCCTGATTCATCCATCCAATTTCCGAGAACAATGATTATGGAATTTTTCATACTTTATATTACTAACAATGTTGTCTAAAATTCTAACTAAGATTACCAATCTTAAAGTTTAACACTATCCAGTATTAATTTACTTTTTTTATATTATAAATCTATCCCCAAACTCATACGATTTTCCAGAAATAGTGCCCAAAATATCACCTAAATACTTGGGATGCATTCCATACCCAGGCCTTACACTGCGTATATTTTCTAATGTAAAGATTTCACCTTTTTTAATATCTTTGGCAACATATAGACTTCTACTGTGCTGCCTAGATTTTTTCTTTTTTTCAGTCATACTATAATCAATTTTACCTAAAAGTTTTTCTACATCTCTTATTGCCCTTATCATTTTACCAAACTCTTGCTTATCCATAGAGAAGTCAACATCAGCACCACCTATAGATTTATATAAAATAAAATGTTTTTCGATAACCTTTGCGCCTAATGTTGCAGCAACAATAGGTGCGGTTATACCTAGCGTATGATCAGAAAAACCACTAATGACATCAAAAGCTTCTGATAAATCAGGAATTGTCATTAAATTTGCATCTTCCAATTTAGCTGGATAGGCTGATGTGCATTTAAGGAGAACTATTTCATTGTTACCCTCACTTCTACAAATGTCTACAGCATCTTGAATTTCGTCAATTGAAGCAATACCTGTTGAGATGATAATAGGCCTTCCTTTAGAAGCAGTATATCTAATGAGCTCATAATCTGTGATCTCAAAGGATGCTATCTTATAAGCAGAGGGGTTAAACTGCTCCAGAAAATCAACTGCACTTTTATCGAAAGGGCTTGAAAATATATCTATCTCTATTGATCTTGCATATTCAAAAAGCTCTTTATGCCACTCCCAAGGTGTATAAGCCTCACTATATAAGTCATAAAGATATTTACCATCCCAAAGAGTATCTTGGTTAATTAAAAAATCGTCTTTTCTACAATTAAGAGTAATTGTGTCTGCTGTATAGGTTTGAAGTTTAATACAATTAGCGCCTATTTCTTTTGCAGCTTTGATTGAATCTAATGCATTTTGCAACTTACCATTATGGTTTGCACTTAGTTCTGCAATGATATAAATTCCATCTTTATCTAAATCAAAAGCCCCTATTTTCATTATTTTTTTCCTATATTTGTGCGTTTATTTAAATTCTATCTCTTAAGTCCAATTTGAGGACTTAAATTATAGTTATTAATATATACAATTATAAGATAAAATCAACGGTGTCAACAGTAATAGGTTAATAGATATATCTAAGTATAAGCTCTAGAGTTAAAATCGTAAAAATATGAAATCAATATACAGTTTAATCCATAATACTCTTTATGATGAACATGATATTCAAAGGGTTATTGATCAAACCCATAAGGCCAGTCTTGAATTCTTTATAAAAATTTATGATTAGTAAATGCCTTTTTCCAGCCGCAGGATTTGGAACTCGTTTTCTACCTGCTACAAAAGCTGTTCCTAAAGAAATGCTTCCAATAATTAATAAACCTATATTACAATATGGTGTAGAAGAAGCTCTATCTGCAGGTATTACAAATATCGCTATTGTTACTGGGAGAGGTAAACGGTCTATTGAGGATCATTTTGACAATGCAGTTGAGCTGGAATCTCAACTCAAAGAAACTTCAAAAGAGCACTATATTAAAGACATCCAAAGTATTATTGAAAAAGCCACTTTTACTTACGTCCGCCAAAAAAAAATGCTTGGCTTAGGCCACGCAATCTTAACTGGAGAGCCACTAATTGGTGATAATCCTTTCGCTGTTATCCTGGCTGATGATTTATGTATTAATTCTGATGATGGCGTTCTTACACAAATGCTTAATGTATTTAACAAGCATAAGTGTTCAGTGGTTGCTATTGAAGAAGTTCCAAAAGAAGATACCAATAAATATGGAATTATTAGCGGGGACTTAATCAATGGAAGTAATGATACTTTTCGTGTTACTGATATGATTGAAAAACCAGATCCAAAAAATGCTCCTAGTAATATGGCAATCGTTGGGCGATATATTTTAACGCCTGATATTTTTAAAATTCTCAAAACTATTAAACCTGACAAAAGTGGTGAGATTCAAATAACTGATGCTCTTTTAAATCAAGCAAAGCAGGGAAATGTAGTAGCCTATAAGTTTAAAGGTCAAAGGTTTGACTGTGGAAGCATAAGGGGTTTCGTTAAAGCAACCAATTATTTTGCTGAAATAGAAGGCCTGATTTAGGCTATTTTCTAAATTCTCTATTAAAAAATAATAAAAGCCACTCAATGCCTTATTTTATGATAGTTAGACTATGTTTTAAAGAATGATTAAGCCTCTCCCAATTCCAAGCATCTTGATGCATTTGACTTAGAACTTTTTTAGATGAATTAATCAAGTTATCTATTATATAAACCTGATAATCCTTATTTAAATGCTCCAATCAAATGTGTGACCCAATCTAACTAAGACTTCCAGTTAAAAGAATTTTTTCATATTTAAATCTCTTTACTAGTCATTTTTAACATTTATTGTATGAAGATTCCAAAAATATCTTAATACAAAGAAATAAATAAACGCGATGGACAAAAATAACAAAAACATAGTTTTTTCAGGAACACCAAATATATCCATAAAAATTCCAATCGTAGCCATCAGAATCGAAAAAGAAATAATGATAATTAATGTTTGTCTATCTGACTTCCCAATAAGCATAAAAAAATGATGTAAGTGCTCCCGGTCTGGGAAAAAAGGAGAATTTCCTTTAGAAACTCTCCTAATCATTACAGATATTGCATCTATGAGAGGAATTGAATATATCCAAAGGGCTGTAACTGGCGAAAAAATTGACTCGTTTCCTTGAGAGAATGATATTAAAGTCCACGCTATAACCAACCCCAGAAAAGTACTACCAGCATCGCCCATAAAAATTTTGTAACTACTCCCTTTACTAAAACCTATATTAAAAATTAAGAATGCAGTAATGGCAGAAATGAAGCAAAATACAAACTTTAGCACAAAAAATTCCTTTGCATAAAATGCAAAAAAAGCGACTGAAATAAAAGTAACTAGACTTAATGAAGAAGACATTCCGTCTACACCATCAGAAAAATTTAGTGCATTTAAAACCCCCACAATAGCAAATAGGGAAAAAGCTACAGAAAATAATTCTAGATGTATATCATTATCTGAAATAAGACTCCCAAGATCTTTGAGCGCCACTCCTCCATAGTGAATAATAATTAAAGCTGCAATAATTTGAAATGTGAATCTTATCTTATGAGAAATATTGTAGTAATCATCGACAATACCAATTAGAATAAGTAATAAGGAACTTAAAACTAAAAAAATTAAATTTTCATCAAGAAAAATTAAATTTAAAATTATTAACCCTATTAATGCCCCAAAAAACATTGCAATTCCACCAATCAAAGGAACATTCCCCAAATGAGTTTTTCTATTATTAGGCCTATCTACAAGATTAAAACGCAAAGCTAAAGGCCTTAAAATTAGAATAATAAGAATAGTTAAAGAGAAAACAAAAAAATATGGCCAGATACTCATTGAATTATGTACGACGGAAAAATTGACTAAATTTTCGAAGTGTTTTGTTAATAAGAGTCAATAAGCTAAAACTATATTTTTTCATAATCAAAAAATCTTCTTTTGATTTAAGCATTATACTTCTTAAATTTTGGTTACTTACTCCACCTCTTTGCATTTTTACTAAAACTTCTGGTATGTATTTCGCCTTAATTTTCTTTTCATACAGTAACCGAAGCATCATGTCGTAATCTGATGAAATTTTGTATGAAATATCAAAAAAACCATACTTAAGATAAATATCTTTGTATGTATAGAATGTTGGGTGAGGTGGCATCCAGCCTTGCCGAAATTTTTTACTTGTATACTTATTAGACTTCCAGCTTCTGATAATTCGATTCGGACGCTGCTTTGAAAAATATTGCAAATCTCCATAAACTGCTTCATTATCTTCAGCCATTAAATTTTGAACAATTGTTGTAATAGTATTTCTATTTTTTAAAACATCATCAGAATTGAGAAAGCCAATTATTTCACCATTTGCAAGTTTAATTCCTTTATTTAAAGCATGGTAAATTCCATCATCAGGTTCAGAAATTATTAATGAAATATCATTTTCTTGTTGATAAATTGCCTCTAATGTACCATCATTTGAACAATTATCTATAACTATATGTTCAATATTTTCATAACTTTGATGCGCAACTGATTGAACTGCAGTCCTAATTGTTTTTACATTGTTATGAACAATTGTAATAATTGTTACTAGAGGGAGATTTTTTTTTGGATTCATTATAATTTTCTAGCTAATCTTTTTTTATAAAAGATCAAATTCTAATTTTATTTCCTAAGTAGATTTATATAGATTTCCATCCACTAAGTCAAATTGGTCAGCCTGATCCCAATTAACTAATTTATCTGCATGAGATAGAGTAACAAAATCAAATTCATTTAGGAATTTTTCTGCTTTTAGGAACGAAGTTTTTAAACCATAATATGATTTAAACAACTTGAGATAGCTCAAATCTTCAATAATAGGCTGCCCATTATCAAAGTCTCTAGGATGAAAATATGTCATTATATATTCAGATCTATACATTAGGCGCTTAATTACTTGATACGGCAAAAATCTAAAGTATCCACCACCAGAAAAAGCAACTTCTTTAAAAAGAAATTTATACGAGTTAATAGGAAATTCTTTTATTTTTCTTCCATCAATATTTATAATTGATGGGCCTGTTCCAAAGG
>Ga0209482_1002575_pt1 | contig 11125 bp, 11 predicted proteins | sample CoawatmetaG10DNA_FD_187512 | JGI IMG/M metagenome (GOLD analysis project Ga0209482, IMG submission 187512) | Marine microbial communities from the West Antarctic Peninsula - Coastal water metaG104-DNA (SPAdes) (version 2) | ecosystem: Environmental > Aquatic > Marine > Coastal ...
AATTATCGTTGAAGGATATATGGATGTAATATCGTTATATCAAAATGGATTTGAAACTACTGTGGCGCCTTTGGGTACAGCATTAACAAATCCACAAATTGAAAAAGCCTGGAGATATTGTAAAAGTCCAATTATTTGTTTTGATGGTGATGTTGCGGGGAATAAAGCTGCATATCGATCAGCAATAAATGTTTTACAAATTCTTAAGCCTGAACATTCTGTGCGTATTTGTGCTCTCAGTGACAATTTAGATCCAGATGATTATATAAAAACAAAAGGTAAAACAAGTTTTAAAAAATTAATATCTGAAGCTAAAAGTTTATCTGATTTTATTTGGAATATTGAGTACTCGAAAATAAAATCATTAAATCCAGAAGACTTAGCAGGATTTGAGAATAGAATTAAATTATTAATAAATGAAATAAAAGATGAAACTGTTAAAAATTATTATAAAAAAGATTATCTTCAAAAACTTCAAGATCTAAGATCTATAAAAAACTATCAAAATAACAGTTATCAAAATAACAGCTATCAAAAGCCTTGGAAAAAATCTAATTTTGTTAAGATCTCCTCAGAGATCTTAAAAAGCGAAAGAGGCACCATTAAAGAAGATTCATCTCATATTAGAGAAAAAGTAATACTATTATGTGTTATTGAAAATCCGAATTTAATCACTGATTTTTTTGAGGAAATTGGAATACTGACCTTCAATAAAAGTGATTTTTCAAGATTATGCTCATTTATAGTTGAATATGCATCAAATGATAACAAAGTGCTTGAAAAAACAGCTTTAAAGTCATATTTAAGTAATTCAGAATTCAGTAATATTATTAGTGAGATCTATAAAGAAGAGTTGTTGAGAACTTACAAATCACTTTTAGACAGTGATTATAGTGAGCTTAAAACAACCTTTGTAGAACTTTTAAGTCTTCAAAGTAAAATTGCTGCAAATAATCAACTAGAAGATGCTGAAGCTCTTTTAGCTGAAAATATGGATGATGATAACTTTGAAAAATTTTTAAAGTTAAAAAAAGATAGTCTTATAAAAGAAAATTAGAATGATAAAAAAAAGAGGCAGAAAAAAGAATTTACCTACCGCTTTGTCAGGAGCTGAAATTAAAAATTCAGATACTGATGAGCAGGATAGCCCAGTACTTGATTTAGAAAGAACCATAATAAAAAAGCTTATTAAGAAAGGTAAAGCTGATGGTCATTTAACTCATGAGTTAATTAAAAAATCTTTTCCTGAGGATAAATTTACTTCCGAACAGGTTGAACAGTATACAACTAAGCTAGCTGATGCAGGATTTGATATAATTGATTCTGATGATTCTGATGAAGATGAAGATGTTATAGAGGAAAGCACTGAAGATAAAAAAGTTAAATCCACAGGCGATAAAACTGATGACCCAGTAAAATTATATTTGCGTGAAATGGGTACTGTTGACCTTTTATCAAGAGAAGGTGAGATTGCTATTGCTAAAAGAATTGAAGCAGGCCAGGAGGCAATGATATCTGGCTTATGTGAAAGCCCACTAACGCTTAGAGCTATTTTAAATTGGCAAGATGATATTTCAGAAGGGAAAATAACCTTAAGAGAAGTTATAGATTTAGAATCCTTGTATGAAGATTCTCCCTACAAAAAAAATCTAAGTAAAAAAATTAAAGAAGCTAAGAAGAAAAAAGAACAGGAAGAAAAATTAGAGCTGAAAAAGAAAAAAGACTTAGAAAAAAATGCATCTAGCTGGGAAAGCGAAGTTGAAGTAAAGAAAACTGCTGAGCCAGAAGAGCAATATGAAGATGCTGATGATGAAATGAATGTTTCAATTGCTATTATGGAAGAAGAATTGAAGCCAGAAATACTTCAGACATTTGTAAAACTATCAAAAAACTTTAAAAAACTTCAAAAATTGCAAAAAAACAAAATTGCATTCCAAGAAAAAGGCAAAGAATTTCCTCCAAAATCTGAAAAACAATACCAGGCTGAAAAACTTTCAATTGTAGAGCTTATAAAGGGACTACAAATCAATACTAATAAAATTGAAGAACTAATAAATGAATTGTATCTGATTAATAAGCAGATTGTTTCATTTGAAGGTAAGCTTCTAAGGTTAGCAATGAATCATAATATTACTAGAGATGACTTTCTGGATAAGTACGTTGGTAATGAAAATAATCCTTATTGGTTGAGAAAAATTACTCGGCTTACAGGCTGGGAAAAATTTGTAAAAGACGAAAAGAATAGCATTAAAGATATAATGAACGACATTAGGGGTGCTGCTAGTGACATTGGCTTAACTTTATTAGAGTTTAAAAGAATAGTTAGTCATGTTCAAAAAGGTGAACGTGAATCAAGTATTGCTAAAAAAGAAATGATTGAAGCTAACTTGAGACTTGTGATTTCGATTGCAAAAAAATATACAAACCGAGGCCTTCAATTTCTTGATTTAATTCAAGAAGGTAATATTGGTTTAATGAAGGCAGTTGATAAGTTTGAATATCGAAGGGGTTATAAGTTTTCTACTTATGCAACCTGGTGGATTAGACAAGCAATTACAAGATCTATTGCCGACCAAGCGAGAACTATTAGAATTCCAGTACATATGATCGAAACAATCAATAAGATTGTTCGAACACAAAGACAGCTATTAAGTGAAATTGGAAGGGAGCCAACGCCGGAAGAAATTTCTGTTAAACTTAACATGCCGTTAGAAAAAGTTAGAAAAGTTCTAAAAATTGCAAAAGAACCAGTTAGCCTTGAAACTCCAGTTGGCGATGAAGAAGATAGTCATTTAGGTGATTTTATTAAAGATGAAAATGCAGTAATTCCAATTGATGCTGCGATACAGTCTAACTTAAGACAAACTACAACAAAGATATTGTCATCTTTAACTCCACGTGAAGAAAGAGTTCTAAGAATGAGATTTGGAATTGGAATGAATTCAGACCACACTTTAGAAGAAGTTGGTCAGCAATTCTCAGTTACACGTGAACGTATTCGTCAAATTGAAGCAAAAGCACTACGCAAACTCAAGCATCCAACAAGAGCTAAACAACTTAAAAGTTTCTTAGATAAAAATTAAGCTTAAATACTATTTACTCTTTAAAGTTCTCATATTTACATTATAACTGTATTTTTCCGGGCCCATAGCTCAGTTGGTTAGAGCCCTCCGCTCATAACGGAGTTGTCCCAGGTTCGAGTCCTGGTGGGCCCACCAAGAAATCAGCTTTATTATGAAAAGAATAATTTTAATAACTCTCTTAATATCTTCAATAAATTTTAATGCTTACTCGGATCAGAATGACCCTAGGCTAAAAACTCTTTTTAGTGATCTCAAATTAATAAAAAATGAGGCAAATGCTTTATCTACTATTGATAAAATATGGTCAATTTGGTCTTCAACAAACGACAATAAAGTGCAGCAAAAATTTAATTTAGGTAATCAACATATGAAAAAAGGGCAGTTTGCAGAGTCGATAAATATATTTTCAGAAATAATTGATTTAGAGCCAAATTTTGCAGAAGCATGGAATAAAAGAGCTACACTATATTATATCGTTGGTGATTATGAAAAATCAATTAACGATATAACTAAAACTCTTGAATTGGAGCCTAAGCATTTTGGAGCACTTGATGGTCTTGCTGAAATATATTTTTTACAGGACCAATTCTATAAAGCAGAACAAATTTATAAAAGAATTCTCGAAATTCTTCCTTATAGTAAAAAAGCAAAAATACGTTTAGATTTTATTGAACAAAGTTTTATTTAATAATTTAGTTAATATGAGTATAAAAAAATCTTTCAAAGCCCTAGGCATAATCTTTTTAATCTTAATATTCATTGTAATATATAATTCAATATATTTTGATATTCCTAAAAATGAAATAATTGCTAAGCATGCCAATGGTGCTTCAGAGTTTATAAAATTAGAAGATGGCTCATTGATACATATTAGAGATGAAGGAAATAAAAATGGTAAAACAATTGTTATGGTTCATGGTTTCAACGGATCATTGTTTAATTATGAACCATTGATACCTCATTTAAATGATAGATATAGAATTTTATCTTTGGATCTTCCAGCTCATGGCTTAACTGGTGCAGTGAAATCAGATTTTTATTCACATGAAGGTTTTGAGGATGTCATAAAAGAAGTGGTTAAAATTCAAGGGATTGATGAATTTTATTTAATTGGACACTCTATGGGAGGAATGGTTGCATGGAGATATACATTAAATAATATGAAGCAAATAAAAGGATTAATTATTATTGGGTCTCCCTTCATTGGCAGTGAAAAAGAATATAATGATTTTCAGTCAGTTAATGCTCCCCCAGCAGCATTTAAGCTACTTGATACAACTTTATTTAGAGAAATGTTAGGTTATGTTACGCCGCGTCTCCTTGTAAAGGAAGGAATATCTCAAACTGTATATGATCAATCAATAGTAACTGATGATTTAGTAGATCAGTTTCATGATATTATTTTAATGGAAGGGACTCGAGAGGCTATTGGTGAACTTGTTATAAATCATGAAGATAACTTTATGGCTGATCCAGCTATTTTGAGAAAAATTAATATTCCAACTTTAATTCTTCACGGTGAGGAGGATAATTTAGTTGATATCAGGTTTGTTAGTCATTTTGTCGAACAAATTCCAGATGTTAAGCTAATATCGTATCCTAAAGTAGGACATATGCCTCCAATGGAAATTCCAATGCAGTTGTCAAAAGATATTCGAAATTTTGTAAATTAAAATTCTTTTACTTAAACTTTTACAATTTATTCTGTAGTCTAAGTTATTATGATTTTAAATATTAATGTTACTGAACAAGCTTGTGGAGCAGAAATAACTGGTGTTGATTTAACTAAATCTCTCTCAGATAATGAAATAAAAAAGATCCGTGAAGCTTGGTTAGCGCATCATGTTCTTAGTTTTTCAAATCAACCAATGACTGATGATGACCTTGAACGCTTTACGCTAAGTTTTGGCTCTTTTGGCGATGACCCATTTATTGCACCTATTCCAGGACGTAACAATATTGTAGCAGTTAAAAGAACAGCCGATGAAAAGGTACCTGTATTTGCAGACAACTGGCATACTGACTGGAGTTTTCAAAAAAATCCACCAGCAGGCACTTGTCTTTTTGGAATAGACATACCACCAGAGGGTGGTGATACTTTATTTGCAAACCAACATCTTGCCTTGGATAAAATGCCAGCTGATTTAAGAAAAAAATTAGAAGGAAAGTTAGCTATTCACTCTGCAGCATTGCCTTATTCATCAACTGGAGGCTATGGAGATAAGGATCGAGAGATGGGTCGCAGCATGGATATACGTGCATCTGATGAAGCTTTAACAAAACAACTTCACCCCATCATAAGGAAACACCCTGAAACTGATAGGGAGGGTGTCTTTGGAACTTTTGGTTATATTATCGGTATCGATGGTATGGAAAACCAAGAAGCTATGAAATTGTTATTAGAATTAGCAGCGTGGCAAGGTCAAGAGCAATTTCAGTATCGACATAAATGGAAAAAAAATATGTTAGTTATGTGGGACAATCGAAGTGTGCTGCATAAGGCAACCGGCGGTTACCAAGGACATAACCGTCTTCTGCATAGAACTACAATTGGGGCACATCAGACGTAATTAATGATAAAGATTCATCACTTAAATAATTCTAGATCACATAGAGTATTATGGCTACTTGAAGAGCTTAATGCGGAATATGAAATCATTAAATATCAAAGAGATAAACTTACCAATCTTGCTCCAAAAGAATTAAAAGATATTCATAGTTTAGGTAAATCCCCAGTGCTTGAGCACGATAAAAAAATAATTATCGAGTCAGCAGCTATTGTTACTTATATTGTAGATCAGTTTGCAGATGATACTTTTGCACCTAAAATTACTGATAGCGATTACTATCAATATATTGAACTAATGCACTATGCTGAAGGTTCAGCAATTATGCCATTCTTATTACAACTGTATGCAAGATTTCTTGGTGAAAATTCAAAACCATTACAACCAAGAATAAAATCAGAGATTCAAAATCACCTTGGATTCTTATCCAATGTCTTAGGAGTAAATGAATATTTTTATAGAAATAAATTTTCTGGAGTAGATATAATGCTATCGTTTGTTCTAGAAGCTGGAAAAATGTCTGGAGCCTTAGAATCCTTTTCAAACTTGTACGATCTCTTGGGAAGATATCAAGATAGGGATGCTTATAAAAAAGCAATTGAGTTAGGTGGCAAATACTCTTTAGGAAAATAAATTAATATTTTGTCATGAAAAAATATATCTTAGCTATACTCATACTTTTATGCCTTTCTTTATTACTACCTATTTTTGGCAAAACTAGAACTGACTTATGGACTTCAAATTTTCCTGAGCAGCAAGAATATAGATTTCCTAAAAATTTCTTATGGGGTGCATCTTCTGCTGCACAGCATGTTGAAAGTCAACAACCAAGCGACTGGACTGCATTTGAGTTGGAAGTAATTAAAAAAGGACATACTGATACTGACCCTAAACTTGGATATGCAAAACCGGGCCATATTAATAGCTTAGATAAATACTCATTAGAAGTTCGCACTAAAAAAACTAACTATGACGAAGTTTTTAATGAGGACTTTAAGCTTGCAGAAGCAATGGGGCATAATGGCCATAGATTTTCTATTTCATGGGCAAGATTATTTCCAAAAGAAGGTATGGTTAATCCAGACCCAGCTGGTATTCAATACTATCAAGAAATCTTAGACTCACTTGCTGATAAAAATATTGAACCTCTTGTATCTCTCTTTCATTTTTCAACACCTGAATGGTTCTGGAATGAAAAAAATGGTAAAACAGGATGGGAAAGAGATGATGCCTTAGGACAATTCGAGAAATTTGTAGAAGCGGTGCTTGAAAATTATGGCACTCAAATTAGTAACTGGTGCACACTCAATGAACCTATGGTTTATGTATTTAATGGTTATATGGAAGGTATATTCCCACCATTAGAACAACGTGATATTTCTGCTTTGGGCCCTGTTATAAAAAGTCTACTTGAAGCGCATACTTTGGCCTATCAACTAATTCATGCTCATGGCCAGAGTAATAATCAGAACAACTTAGTTGGTATAGCAAAACATACTAGAGCTTTTGAGCCTATGAGAAATTGGGCACCATTGGATCGACTTACAGCCGCTGGTATTGACCAGGCATTTATTTGGGATGTACTTGATGCAATTAATACTGGTGTGCTAAAGATTTCAAATACTGATTATGAAGTTAAAATTCCAGGCCTCAAAGGTTCACAAGATTATATTGGGGTAAATTATTATGGTCGTTATTACGTTGAGTCAAATATTTTTGATTTAGCTAATCCACAAATTCATTTTAACGATCCATTAGATAAAACAGAAATAGTAAATGATTTGGATTGGGCCATCTATCCACATGGTTTTTATAATATTTTAATAGACACGCATGAACGGTATGGTCTACCCATCTATATTTTAGAAAATGGTATGGCAGACAGTGAAATGGATGACATAAGAAGACAAAAATTTATCGTCACCCATTTACGTGAAATATGGAATGCAATTAATTATGGTGGAGCAGATATTCGTGGCTATATGCACTGGTCATTCATTGATAATTTTGAATGGGCCGAAGGATTTACTGCACGTTTTGGATTAGTTAAAGTTGATTATGAAAATGATTTTGAACGTGTACCAAGAAAGAGTGCTGATATTTATAGTGCTATTATTAAAAATAATAGTATTTCAAAACAAATATGGGATCAATTTTCTAAAAAATAGATTTAATTAAATATCTTGAAGCGCCAAAATAATAATCTTGCAATTACTGCATAAAGAATTTGAGATAGTTGAAATATGATAGGTAAATTTATTAATTTACCAAGCCATTTATAGCCATTGGTGTTATTCCATACATAAATAAAAGCTCTTACGCCTATAAGTTCTTTACCATCTTCAAATTGAACATGGAGAGCTTTTAAATATTTATCATCCATGTTGCTACAATCGGTATATTTTAAGTTTGAACGTTTTTTATACTGTTGTATCTCAAAATTACATATACTACATTTTTCGTTAAATAGCACTGTACCCTTAGACATATAATTACTTATATACTTTTAATAAGTTATAATGCAACTTTCCATTTTTTTTGGTTTTTTCAATTTTAGCACTCATACCTGTATCCTCTAAAGTTATTAGCTTAATCTTCTTATGAACTAGTTTAAATTGAGATATTTCAAGAGCATCTGTCAATTCAATTAAGTGATGCCCCGGGCCATTAGAGTTTTTGGCAGCAAGGATAATATTTTTCTTAGTCTCTTTGTCGATATGTATTTTTTTCACATAAGTAGTCATAATTTAATATACCTGCTTTAACTGAATCGTGTTAGTTTAATAGTTCAGGTAGTTATTCTCTGTAATGAATGTCCAGGTAAAGGTATTCCCTGTGATGAATGCCTCTTTAGCCGGAGGTTTTAATGACACAACAACATAAACATTTAATAGTAAGAGCTGATATTGGCTGGTGCCCGCAAGAAGAAGATCTAAATAAAATTTCTGATTGGGTTCGTGGACTAATTAAAAAAATTGAAATGAAGCTTTTAGCTGGACCTTACACAACTTATGTCAATGATCCTGGCAATAAAGGCATGACTTCTGTAGCCATTATCGAGACTAGTCACATTGCACTTCATATTTGGGATGAAACTGAGCCAGGTTTAATGCAACTTGATGTATATTCATGTGCAGATTTCAAACCTCAAGATATATTTGATGAAGTTGATAGGGTTTTTAAGACAGTAAAAATGGAATACAAATTTTTAGATCGAGAAAAAGAATTAGTAGAGGTTAACATTTAATTAGTTCTTATTATTTATAGACCTAAGTTTATTTATTAAGGCATCTAGATTGCCATTATTATTACTTAAGTACGATTGGAACTCTTCTCTTTGTGCAACAATAAGACTTATGCCCTCGATGCTTAAATCGATAATTTTAGTTCGCCCATCTCTTGTGAGTAAGCGCCAGTCTAGCTCTATTTTAAGAGTATCAGCTCCATCTCTCACTATATTACTTTTTACAATTACAAATTTTTTAGCAGCATCAGAGCTAACAATAACAATTTTTTCACCAGAATATTGATCTAATTTATTAGCATAAGAAGATATAAAATATTCTTCAAATGCTTTTACATATACATCTCTTTGTTCTTGAGAGGCTGCATTCCAATATTTTGACAGTACAAATTTAGAGATTAAATTCATATCAATTGATGACATAACTAAATCAGTAAATTGAAGATTTTTTTGATTAATATCCAAATTTTCATTGCCTAATATACTGATAGCATTATCTGCAAAATTAGAAACAAACTTTTCTTCTGCTTCAAAATTTGCAAAAACAAATGTGTTTATGAAGAAAAAAGATAAAACTAATATTATAATTTTTTTTATTTGCATAATTCTACTCAGGATAGCTAATTGATACATCTGGTCCAATATACGTATCATCTAATTCAAATTCTTCAAAATCATTAAACAAACTGTCTTGATTTATTGAAGGGCTAACCTCAAGGTTATCTGAAATTTGGCTATTTCTACTTTGGTTATAAAAGCTTCTTACGGCTGCATAGTAATCAACTGAGTTATTTTGAAGATCATCAAAAATTTCAATATTTTCAGATCTAAAGTTTATTACTCCAACACCCATTCTATATGCTCGAAATAAATCTCGATTAGCTGCGTTTCCAACTTGATAAGTTGGATCTAATAAAGATGTTGACATTAGTCCTGTAAAGTCACGAGGTGATGATGGGCCAAGAAAAGGAAGTACAAGGTATGGACCAGTTGGAACACCCCAAACAGCTAGTGTTTGTCCAAAGTCCTCATAATCAGCTTTAAGCCCAAAATATGATGCGGGGTCAAAGAAGCCTAAAATCCCAATAGTGCTATTAATTACAAATCTTGCAGAAGAAATTCCAGCTTTTCCAAATTCAAATTGCAATATGTTATTTATTGTTGTGATCGGCATACTCAAATTATCTAAAGAGTACGCAATACGGTTACGAAAAAACTCAGGCAATATTCCTCTATATAAAATAGATACTGGCCTCACTACAGCTTTATCAAAAACATTATTAAACGAGAAAATTGCTCTATTTATTGGTTCAATCGGATCACTTATCACATCTTTCATAATAATTTCTTCTTTAACTGGGATGTACCTTGGTGGCTCTTTCACTCCAGAGGTGCAAGCAGAAATTAATGTAGACAAAATTAATATGACTAAGACTGATTTAGATTTCATTATATATATGTTATATATCTTGGTTAGAATTTTAAAACATAATTTATATATAATATTAAAAGTGAAATTGAGGTTTATTTGAGTACAAAAGATGTCATTTTAGTGATGATTATGAACCTTGCTTTTGGTGCTACTTTTATATCAGCAAAGGTAGGCGTTACAGAGTTTCCAGCATTTATGTTCACAACAATGAGATTTTTGATTGTTGCGCTCGTTTTGATTCCCTTTTTTAAAAATTCATAAAGGACAAATGATGAATATTTTTATTATTTCTACTTTGGGGGGTGGGCTTCATTTCGGTTTTTTTTATCTTGCCCTAGATAGCTCTAAATATGTTTCATCAGTAGCAATTGTTTTGCAGCTTGGAATACCAATATCAACTATTTTATCAGTTATATTTTTAAAAGAAATTATTCGCTGGAGAAGGATATTGGGCATACTTCTTTCCTTTGCTGGTGTTATCACATTAATGTTTGAACCCACAATATTTAGTGATTTAGATGGAGTTTACTTTTCATTATTGGCAGCAACTGCAATGTCAATATCAATGATATTTATGAAAAAACTAAAAAATATCAAGGCATTTGATTTACAGGCTTGGCTTGCTTTTGCCAGCACGATAATGCTTGGTATAATTTCATTAACATTTGAAACTGATCATTATAATATCATTATCAATGCCTCATATATTGCTTGGGGCGCAGTAATATTTACATCCTTAATAGCTACAGGAGTTGGCCACGCAACATTCTATTATTTAATTACAAGATATGATGTTTCA
>Ga0209482_1002586_pt1 | contig 11106 bp, 24 predicted proteins | sample CoawatmetaG10DNA_FD_187512 | JGI IMG/M metagenome (GOLD analysis project Ga0209482, IMG submission 187512) | Marine microbial communities from the West Antarctic Peninsula - Coastal water metaG104-DNA (SPAdes) (version 2) | ecosystem: Environmental > Aquatic > Marine > Coastal ...
ATGGCTGTATTACCTGTTGCTGTAGTGTTAGCTTTTAAAGCTTCATGTCCAACTGCTGTATTGCTATCTCCTGTAGTAATTGCTGTTCCAGCTTTTGAGCCAATGACAGTATTGTTAATTCCACCAGATTGAACACTATCTAAAGCAGTATCTCCTAAAGCTACGTTATCTGTACCTGTTGGATAGTTACCATCTAATTTTATTGTAGCACTTCCGCCGTCAACGACTAAAGCACCAGTAACAGTTAAATCCCCACCAGGATTTAAAACTACACCTGAAGGAATTGCAACTGTATCTCCTGAAGTACCAAGAGTTATAGTTGTACCTGTTGATGGTTCAATTTGATTTACTTTTAATATACCAGTCATTAAACTATTACCAATGTCCCTGTTACGGTTACTGTTTCTGTAAAAGTTATTGGGCCTGCAAGAACTGCGGATTCAATTATTAAAATGTTATCTATAGTTTCAGCATGTGTATATATTTCCTGAGAACCAGGATTATTTCCTATATATACCGCACTTGGATATGCATCACTCATAATTAATTCCTTTGTTGTTAACTACTAATTGCATCTACAACACTAACATAAACATGAGCGCAGTTAGAAGCACTGGCTTTTACTTTTAATATGTCTGAGCTTTGCATTACAAATTTTGCACCGCCTTGAATTAGTTCAACTGAACTTGCTGGAGGTATACTTAAATCTTTTACTATATATCTTGTAGCAGAACCGCCGACAGAAATAAAAACATCAATTGTAATTGCTGTAGTTACTATATTAGCAATTCTAATTCCTATTACTGCATCATTAGAATTTGATGTGAATAAAGTTACATCACTTGTAGTTGCTAGTGCTGCGTGTCTTGTAAAGTCTTGTGCCATAATTTTTTCCTTTTTTTCTTATACTATAAAGCGATTGCCATTGCAACGGCAAACCCTGGGGTTGCTAGTGATGGTACAGTAGTTCCTGAAGCATCTAAATAAACTGCTTTACTTGCTGGTAAAGTACAAAATATATCTTTAGCCCCTGTACTAAAATCAACAGCATTGTTGGAATTAGAACTACTAAAAATGTTAGATCCTGATCCTCTAGTTAATGTAGTACTATTAGAATTTAATGTACCTAGACCAACTTCAAATTCAGATGTTCCACCATTAAATATTCCATAATAAGTAGTGTTGTTGTTTCCTATTCCTTGGGCAAATGTTTCAAAACCATTTACATTACCGGTAAAAGTTAATACTCCTGTACCAAGGGTTGTACTTGTTTGTTTTACTCTATCATTTAAAACTAAAGCCATTTATATCCTTATGCCATACTTATGATTGCATTACCAGGTGTTGATGGATTGGGGAACGCAATTGTAAACGTACCATTAGTGGCAGTTTTATTTCCTCCAAAATCTAACACAACACATAATTTATCCGCATTAGTATCATTGTAGATAGCTGCGAATGCTGCAGTAAATGTAGCACTAGTTAATACTGAATCACCAAAATCAACAGACGCTACTGCAGTACCTGAAGCAACCGCTTGTGCTCCTAAAAGTTTTCCTTTTACTGTATATCCAGTATTAGAACCACTTACTTCTTGTGAAGTAAGATATTGTGTGCTTGAAGTACTATATGGATTCCCTGTATATAAAGCTATTTTGAACTCATTTCCTCCGTTTGAAAAATTATGTGTTCCCGAAAAGAGTTCTCCTCTAAATGCGAACGGTATTATATTTGCCATATTATTTTATCTCCTTAATTAATTTATTTGTTGCTCGATGGATTTTTTGAGTCCAATACAGTACGAATAACTCCATCGCTGTACTCGTCTCTGCGTCTACGACCTTGTACTTCAATCGCGTACGACATCAATGCTTTTTCATAAGCTTGATTGTAATATTGTATCATATCCTGCGGACCTTTCAAGTACCCATATGTGTTTACTAGACAAGCGTATAAAAGTAAATCTTGATATTTATTAGATAAATAAGTACCATTTGTAGCTGCTGGAGCGTTTGTGGGTAATGTAGTATTTGTAATACTGTCAGGTTCTTTATTATAAGCTAAAGTAATTACATAGGGTTTATCTGGTGTCGGGGCTACTACCCAAAAAGTTGAATCCCAATTACCATAATATCTAGGTATATCTACAGAAGAAGAACCAGGGGTTACATAATATTCTGCCATAAAACTTGTATCTCTTTGTTCTAAATAAAACTGATTGTTATCAGAATCTGTTAATTGAACATATCTAATAAATCTTAAATTATCTGGAATAGTTACATATCTATTTCCAACAGCTAATTGAGAAGTTGCAAAATATCTTTCTTCATCTGAATCAACTTCTCTATATATTTTATTTTCTGCGTTAATAATTATTGTTGAAAGAATTGAATCACTTAACACATTATCTGATACTTCTGTGTAGTTTCTAATATCTGTTTGTAAATTTGCTAAAGTATATGTCATTATCCGTTTACCACTCCTAATGTTACTGGGCCTGCAGAGCAATTTGCTCCACCTCCTTTTACACCACTTGTTGTTGCAGTGCTAGTACTTTGAAAATAAAAATAATTAACTGGATTACTTAAAACATTTGTAGTTGTGGCTCCTGTAACAACTCCACTTGCATCTATTCTACCTAAAGCAATTGTAAAACCATTTGCAGAATCAATATCAGATACATTAGAAATATTATTTATAGGAGCAAATGATTGTAAATTTAAAGCGTCTGCTGGATTTTCTCCTCCAGGCCCTGCTGAAACTACTTGAGCTGGTCCTCTTAGTCTAACTACACTTTCAGCTTTTCTTTGATGATCTAATGAATAAACATTTACATAAGTATTATTATTATATTTAATAACTTCGAAAGGATTGTTATCTAATAAAATTAAACTAACTTTAGAAGCTGGTTGTGGTCTTGGATTCCATAAAGCCTGGGGATCTGAACCTACTGGTTTTGGAGAAAGCTGTGGTTGTTTTGCTTCGTATTCAGAAATATGAACCAACGATCCATTCCATTCTCTAACCATTTCAGAATATGGAAATTGCATTCCCGATCTATCAGAAATTGCTAAAGCATATTTACCTGAAGCGTAGCCACCCATTATATACCACTCCCATAAAATGTTTGTGGAGTTATGAAGCTAGATGTACCTTGATTGTCTGCATCTAATGCTCTTAACATTTCACTTTCATATCTTCTCTCTAATTCCCCAGATCTTTCTGGTGAAACTTTTTGACTTAGATAATATGAAAGTCCAGAAATCATACATGGATAAAATCTATTTACAACATCCGCTGTATTTGTATATCCACCTACGTCTTGAATTTTTGACATATAGTAAAAACAAAATTGAAAATTACTTGGAGTAGTTGTGCTTGAAACACTTGAACTTGGTGTTGCATATAAAAATATGCTAGGGTTTATATTTCTATCTACATAATATTGAGAAGGTGTTCCTTGTGTTAATTTGTTTGGTGTTTGTGAATAAGCTGATCTATCAATTTTAGTTAAAGCAATATCAGAAGGAGAATTATTATCACTATTGTTTCTATAGTATGATTCCAATACTTCGTTAATATCACTAGGAAAATTTACAGAATCACTTGCATAATTGTATTCTGCTTGTCCTTGAATTAAAGGTATTTTAGCAAGTTTTATTTTCCATAAATGAACACCTCTATTAGCCCATTCTTGAAATAAAATATTTAATGATCTTCTAGCACTTCTTAATTGATAACCTGTTCTACTTCCAAGAACTCCTGTTCTTTCATAAGCTTCTTCAATAATGTCGTCCATTTGTGGATCGAATGAAGTAGTTCCTGAAGTAGGAGAAGTAGTTTGTGCACTATTTCCCATACCTGCAGTTAAGGCATTGCCTGATAAAGAATTATAATAAAATAAAACTGGTGCGCCTACTGTTCTCACTGGAGCAACAACAATCGTTGTGTTTGCTCCTGCTTGTCCAGCAGTACCTGTAACAGTTACACCTGTTGTGTAAGGCGCTATTGCGTTAGGTAAGTTACCATCTTTAGTACTTGATAGTCCTAAAGTAAAATTAGCATTACTTGTATCTGATTGATCAAATATGTATGTGTCACCTTCTTTTAAAAAGAGTACAGGACTTACTTCACCATTAATAAAAAATTTATTAGCAGTACCAAAAGCATTAGTGCCACTAGCAACAGTGACTGTAAAAGTAATAGTTGCCATTTAATTTCCTATGCACCTGTTATTGTCAACGTAACACTTCCGTCCGTACCACCGGTTTGAGTTAGTGTAGCAATAAGGCCATCTTTAAATAAAATACCTGAACCTGGAACGTAAACTTCTAGTCCTTCAGTTTCATATCTGTAAATAGCTTTTAAATTACCACCGGCTGCTGCACCGGCTGTTGCTGCATCATGTAAAGATAAAACAGAACCTGCTTCTCCTCTACCTTGAATAGAAGTAACTCTAGTTCTACCTACTCTTAATGCAGAAGCTGCACCTGTAGTTTTGTTAAGGGTTGTTTGGTCGCTTGAAAATGAACTTCCACCTGACATATTATTCTCCTGTTAAATTATGTGGTCCCGAAGGACCACATAAAAGTTAATTAATTACGGTGTTGGGTTTAGCTCAGGTTGTGATTCACCTGCTCTAGCGTTATCCACCATAGTATAAAAGAAAGTTCCGGTTACAGTTCCACCAGTTGCTGCTGAAGAACCTTGATTAGCAGTAACTATTATATTAGCTGGAACACCTGTTCCTATTACTAATGCGCCTGCTCCTGATTGAGAAGCACCTTTAAGATCTGCATCCAGTTCATTAAAAAATCCATCTGGATCAGCTGCTGTTCCAATATCAACAGTTGGGTTAGTACCACCTGTTGCACCACCTAAACTAATAAATGAACTAGGTACTGCACCTTTTGGTAATTTAAAAATTTCACCTGCTGTTGCTGAAGTACCAACTCTAATTGCTACTGCACTAGCACCTACTGGGTTAAATGAAACGACTGTAGATAAATTTACATTAGCTGGTGTAACACCAGTTGATCTATCTTGTCCGCCGTAACTTCTTATTATTCCTTGAAACGATGTTGTTGCCATTATTATATTCTCCTAGTTATTTGCATAGAGTCTCTAGGCCGTAACGCGCTATACTTCACGTCGCCATGCAAAATTAATTATGTATAGTGTGGTATTTATATCTTACTTTTGAATAGAGTGCAAGAGATCCTAAGGTATTTATGCATTTCAGCGATGTAGCTTTTGTCTAAGTAGCTACAGAAACTTGTGGAGCAGAACCTTCTACGTTATTCTGTAAGTGAGCAATTCTAGCTTCTTCAAGCTTGATGTCAGTAATGACTCTTTTAACTTTATCGTCAATCTTAACCATCTCAAGAGTATATCTGTTATTATCCAGATGCTCCTGTTGCCACTTCAACTCCAAGGACCTTTTTTGTTTGTACAGGTCTTGTATCATCTATAACCTCCTCATAAGTTATTCGATTTAATCCCGCATGATAACTATCTCCGAGATACTCCCACACTATACTGTTTTCTCCCAACTTGTCAAGTATTGCTTTTTCAACAGATTCAGCAGTATCTTGCTCATGCTCAACATTAAATTTTGCATGATAATTGTAAGCCCAGATAGTTATAGTAGTTTTTTTCATTTACACACCTTGTTGTAGTTAAAAAAAGGGCCGTTTTTAGGCGGCCCTTTAAATTATTTATTATGCTCCTGGAGAACCGAAGATACCTCTAGGGTCAGAGAAACCAAATACGTATCTCTCTCTAGCTTTGTATCTAACGTTACCAGTATCAAAGTCACCTTCCATTGAAGTTTTGATCGGTGATCTTACGAAATGTTTTAGACCATTTGGAACATCAGTTTTGATGAAAAATGCATCAGGATCAGTTAAGTAGTGGTTTACTACGTAACCTTGAGAAACCATTCCCATGTTCTTGATTGCATTGATATCGTTATCTGCTGTACCAACTCTACCTTCAGACTTCATAAGTCTGTCAGCAGTAAATTGAAGCTCAGAAGGAATAATCATTTTCATTCCTCTAGCCGCAATTTTTAGGCCTCTTTCATCAGTAAACGCTGCGATGTCAATTAAAGACTGCTCTAAAGAAGTTTCATTTAAATCAGCAGAAGTTGCTAATTCATTTCTGAAAGTTCCTGAAAGCGTAGGGTGAACTGCAGAACAAAGTTCTACTCCGTCGCCACCAGCAAATGCTGCATTAAACGCATTGTTTAATACTGCTGCCGCTTTAACTTGTTTAGTGTTTGCCATAGATCTTGCTAACGCTTTTGTATATCTAGACGCAAGTCTGTCATACAAGTTATCTTCGATAGCTTCTTCTGTGATTGCAAACGCTAACGCAATTGTTTCGTTTGTGTAACGAGCTGTGAAAGTTTCTTGCGCATCATCGAATGATACACCTTGACCTTCAGGCTTAACTGATGCATTTCCGAAACCACTTAACATTACTTCCTCTTCGAAAGCTCTGTCAGATGATTCTGTGTCAAAAATCTCAGAATGCTCGTTAGCATATTGTTTGTATTCAAGTCCGAATAGTGCATTCAAACCTGGTTCTAGTTCTTTAACTAGTTGTGCTCTTGATATTGCCATGTTTATTTATCTCCTATTCGATATTAATTATACAAAGCCGATAGAGGTGTAATCATTACGACTACGTCTGCTCCACCAACTGTTAGGTCATTTTGACCTGGGATATTAGCAGATCTAACTAATTTAAACATATTTGTTGTAGCACTTGTTGCTGCTATGTTTAATCTTTCGTCAGACATACCACTTAGACCAGTAGCGCCATTATCACCTGTATTGAACGTTTGACCAACATTTGTCAAAGGACATGCTGCATTTGTTCTAATGTTATATTCCTGAAGAGGATTATCCATTACAAAAGCAGAGCCTGTGCTCGAACCTGTGTTGTAGTCAACAGCGAAGTTTGTTCCACTTGGAACAGAGTTCGCGAACGTCGGTTTTGATGTTCCTGCATCTATGTAGAAAGCACCATTGAATACACCTACTAATCTTGAAGTAGCCGTAGCGTTAGTGAATCCTGCACCACCTGCAGTATCATCGTCTAGTGAGTCGTAAGTTGCATCTTGAATAGAACCTTTTTCAGCTGCCTGTGTCCCTATGTTTAGAGAAACGGGGTCGCCTTTAAAGATAGTATTGAAAGCTGCTCCTGCGTAATCATATAACTGGTATTCAGATTGACCAGATGTTGCAGGTGTTGAACCTACAGTCATCACGGCTCTACATCCGAATCCAGCTGTACTATTATTAGCCATATTTATTTTTCCTTTACTATGTACCTGCCCCTAAGGGCCTCCAGTACGGTTTATTTTATTTTTGTTGGTAAGGAATTACTAAATAATTAGTCTTTCTTTGAACCACCAAAAGTTACACGTGTCTGTCGTTCTTGATTGAACGGCATACTTGGGTGCTGATCCTTTAGTAAATCGTTTTTAATTGCTTCGTCTCTGTCCTGTACTTGTTTCTTATAGTACTCTTCACGAGATTTCGCGATTTCCTCTGGTATCCTAGCCAGCAATAGGCCTCCTACTCCGATAACTCCTGCATGTTTTCCATCCTTAAGCGTGGGATAATCAGAATCAGGATATTCATCCGCTCTAACTAATTCCCATCCGGATCTTAACTTTCCAGCCATGTTTTTTGTGTCGTCAAAACCCATAGTTTCAGCTCTAATCCATCTGTGCCTAGTACCTGGTGGGGCATCAGGGGCATCTAGTGATGAGGGTGGAGTCCAAGTTCTTTTAGCTTCCGCTTTAGTTCTTGTTTGACTCGCACGAGAAGTTTTTATTTTTTCGTTTTCCATATGCTTATATTCCTTCCGTGATGTTTAATTGTTTCGCATAGTCTTCTAATGGCACGCCTAATCTTTTAGCAATTGCTACCTGTGATGGCGAGAGTCTCACAGTTTTTTTGCGTCCTGTTGGGGCTGAACGTTTAGCCGACGCTACATTCTGAGCAGGTTTTGCTCTTTCTGTAGTTGTACCCTCCATCTTATCAAATTTATGGGGGAATTCAAGTCTTATTCTTGAATCTACTTCCTCATAATATTCGTTAGATTGCGGGTCATATCCCTCTTCTTCCACCAATTTTTTATGAAGATCAAAGGCAGTATGAGTCATTGCTGAGTCACTACCAAACCAAGTGTTTTTACTAGCCCAATCTTCTGCTTTAGGGTCAGTTTGTGCTCTTCTAGGTGTAGGGGCCTGATAAGGCTGTTCTACAACTCTTTTCTTTGGTTGTTCTTCATTAAGTTTTTTTAGTGCTCCTAATCTTGATGCATCTTGAGCAAGTTTAGCCATATTTTCTTGAGCTGTTACTTGATCATCTACATTACCAGCTTCAATAGCTACCCTTAATGCTTGTCTTGCAGCATCCATATTTGTAGTAACTCTTGATTCAAACTCATTAACATAAGATTGATCTAAAGTAGAAAGTTTCTTTTCTAATCTATCTTTATCTAATTTAGTTGCTTGAGCAAAATGAACAGCTTCTTCTCTTTGTCTTTCAGCTTCTCTCATTTTACGAGTTAATTTAGAAATACGTTTTTGAACGCTATCACTATAATCTTGTAACTCATCTTCTGGTTTTTCTTTTTTAAGTTTTATTTCTCTTTCATTTTCAAAAGATTTATCTTCTGAAACTTGTTCAACTTCTATTTTGTCTTCAACAACGGCTTCTACCTTTTCAGGTTCTCCTTTGTCGTCTAAATTAATATCAGCACCTACTGTTTCGCCAACATCAATTAACTCTTCTGATTGTTTTATGTTTTCTGGCATAGTTTCTCCTATGATTGTTAAATGAAATGAAGAAGAGATTCAGGATCTTTAACAGTTCCTAAAACTTCATCATCGTTAAGTATTCGCACTTCTCCACCTTCAATAGGTAATCTTGAACCCGCATAACGAGCAAAGATAACCCAATCTCCTTTTTTACACCAAGGTTCATTAAATTTTTCTTTATCCTTGTATGCTAGATCTCCCATCTTTAAAACATAACCACATGATGTAGCTATTCTTGCTTTGTCTAAAGTTTCTTGAGAAAATAATATTCCTCCATCTGATTTATTTTTAGGAGTAAATGGTAAAACTAAAAGTCTGTAACCTACAGGACTTGGTAATTCATCAACAGTTTCAGTTCCAATATTTTCTGGAGTTAAAGGTTCTGGTTCTGGTGGTAATTTTGTTTTCTCTTCTTCGTATTTTTCTTGAAGACCAAGTTTAATTTTTGGTACTTCCTTGCCCGATGTCGATAACGTTTCCTTGCTCATCTTTTTGCTCCTTAGGTTTTAGCAGGTTAGAGATTTCCTGTAATATTATTTCATAGGCATGTGCCTGACCCAACATATACCTATATTTTTCCATATTGTCAACAGCTCCTGCTAACATAGCTTCGGTAATGCTTTCTTTAGTTGCTTTTATTCTTTTTCTTATCTTCCCTATCATTGTTATATCATCCATCTTCTCTCCTTATAGTTTAAATTGTTGTAGCACTATTAACTTTTCTTCAGCGTTTGCTATTTTTTCTATTAGTTTATCTACTTCATCTATATGTTGTGGATGTTCTCCAATACCTACAGAGTTTTCTAAGTAAATTTTAAGTGTAGCATCTGCTTCTGATATTTGTGCATTATACCTATCTTCCAGTGCTATTAGTATTGCTTCTCTCATTTTTTTGCCACCTTATTTTTGTTAGGACCTTTTTTAATTATATAGTCTTGTGTTCCATGGGCTCCTGCATTTACTTCTTTTTTCAAAAGTCTAAACAGGCTCATTTCTTTGATTTTCTTATAATTGTTTTTTAGAAAAGTTTCAAGTAGTTTAGTGTCTCTCATTTAACACTTCCAACGTCTTCTGGCTTGTCTAATCCTAGAGTCAGGGTCATTTCTTGTTTTAGCTGATGAGTTTTTTAATTGTCCTGCTGATCTTGCACAATAAGACTTACGTCTTTTCGCAGATTTTGATCCGGCTTTTACTTTACCAGTTACTGCAGTTTTTAATTTTGATCCAGGGTTAGCTGCTCTATAGGCTTTAACACCTTTAGTTGTCATTCCTGCGCCAGATTTAGTTGGTCTGTAGTTGGCTCCGGGACCTTTCGTAGTCTTTCGGATAGCCATTTATTTTTTCTTTGCGGTCTTGGCTGCTCTCTTAAAGTTAGCTGCTGTTGGTCTTCCTTTGGCTCCGGCTTTTTTCATTGTCTCACCTGAACCTGCGGCGATTCTTTTTTGTTTGGCGTGAATGTTAGCATAGAGTCCGGCTCCTCCGCCTCTTTTTAATTCTACTCTTGCACCCATACCTTTAGCCATTCCTCTAGCTCTAGCTTTTTCAAAGCCGTCTTTCTTGCCGTTTTTATTTATATCTCTTACTTTTATAACTTTCTTTTTCATATTATTTATATTTTAAAATTGTTCCACAATCAACACAATGTATGACCGTGTTTCTTTTTTTATTAACACACGCACATCTTTTACCAAAGATTTTGTCAACTAATTTATGCCAAAGTTTTTTCATTATTTCTTATCTACAATTTTAGCTACTGCTTTATTAGTATCAGAAAGTTTAACTTTAGTTCTGACACCTAGTTTACCTTTTGTATCTAAAGACTCCATAACTTTATCTTTTGTTTTAACTACGCTGTCTTGAACATCTCTTTTCTTTTTTAAGTTTTTTCCAACTTTGACAGATTTAATAGTGTCATAGGCTTTTTTGCCTTTCTTAAGCATACCGTATCCTCTTAAAGCTATTCCAAAAATACTCATTATTTTTTATTTTTAGCTAGTCCACCTTTTTTCATCATAGGTTTCTCCATCATAGGTCTCTGCATCATTCCGCCACCCATTTTTTTAACACGTCCACCTATCTTATATCCTTTAGGTGAAACTTGTTTATTAAATCTACTATTTGCCATTATTTTTTTCCTCCATTGTTTCTAAATATTTGTGTACCCTTTATACCATAAATGCTCGCGACTACAAGTATCCATAAATTTGTAAACCAACTTGGTAATGCCGCAAAATGCTCAAAGAAGATATCTACCTTCTGAAGAGCGG
>Ga0209482_1002587_pt1 | contig 11092 bp, 10 predicted proteins | sample CoawatmetaG10DNA_FD_187512 | JGI IMG/M metagenome (GOLD analysis project Ga0209482, IMG submission 187512) | Marine microbial communities from the West Antarctic Peninsula - Coastal water metaG104-DNA (SPAdes) (version 2) | ecosystem: Environmental > Aquatic > Marine > Coastal ...
GCCAGTTCATTGGATTCTAGATAAAATGATTTCTTATTGGCCAAATGCAACCTGGGAATTGGACAAAAATAGCAATCCACATGAAGCTCACTTTTTAAAATTAAATATATCTAAAGCTTCAGAAAAATTAGGCTGGAAGCCAACTTGGGATTTACAAATGACGCTGGAAAATATAATACGATGGCATAAACTTTGGCTAGATGGAGCCGACATGAGAAAAGTATGTATTGCTGAAATTAATAATTTTACTATTGATATGAATAAATGAAGAGTGATATGAGCGATTTAGAGCAAATTTCCTATGCGAAAACTGTTTATGGGCAGGAAGAAATTGATGCTGTAATTAAGTGTTTATCTGAATCAACCCAGTTTGGTAATTACTCTAGGCAGTTTGAGCGAAAGATTGCCGAACTATTTAATAAGAAGCATTGTCTGTATGTTAATTCTGGATCTTCAGCGCTCTTTATTGGAGTAGAGGCGTTTAGCTTTCCCCTTGGTGGGGAGGTTATAACTCCTGCGCTAACTTTTTCTACATCTATTGGATGTTTGGTTAAAAATAATTTAATTCCTGTTTTCGTTGATGTTGAGCCATTAACTTACTGTATTGATGTCAGTCAAATCGAAGCGCAAATTACTGAAAAAACTGTGGCTATTCTTGCACCAAATTTGATGGGTAATCTTTGTGACTGGCCTGCAATTAAAGAAATAGCAGATAGATTCAATTTAATAGTCATTGAGGACTCTGCTGATACCCTTGGTGCAACAATAAATGGTCAAGGCTCTGGCTATTATTCAGATATGTCAATAACCAGTTTTTATGGTTCCCACATAATTAACTGTGCTGGTAATGGAGGTGCTTTAGCGATTAATAATGATAAAGTTATGGAAAAAGCAAAGTTATTGAGATCTTGGGGGCGAAGTTCCTCATTATTTGATGAAAAAAGCGAAGCTATTGAAAATAGGTTCAATGTCGATCTTGATGGTATTGATTATGATGCTAAGTTTGTTTTTGAGACTATTGGCTATAACCTTGAGGGTAACGAGCTAGGTGCATCTTTTGGGATGGTACAGCTTGAGAAGTTGGATCAAAATATTGCTTCACGGCAAACCAACTTTGAGAGGCAGTGTAAGTTTTTTGATAACTATCCTAAATATTTCTCAAATCCCCAAGAGACACTTGGGAGTAATACAGCCTGGTTGGCTTTTCCAGTTCTTATAAAAGAAGGAGCGCCATTTACTAGAAAAGAATTCCAAATTTTCTTAGAAAAGAGAAATATTCAAACTAGAGTGGTCTTCACTGGTAACATTTTACGACAGCCAATGTGCAATAATATGTCCATGAAAGTTTTGGAGGGGGGCTATCCGAATGCAGATAAAGTTATGGCTAGAGGTGTTTTACTTCCATTACATCATGGTATGACAGAGTCTATGTTTAGCCGTCTTCACGCTACTATTCATAAGTTTACTGAGCAATATGACTAGCTCATTGAGGCGTTTTGAAGGTCAGATTAAGATAGACTCCCAATTATCTTTTGCTGGTAATTTAACTAAACAATCATATTTCTCTGATGTTAATATCTAATTTCGGGAGAGGTAGTTTTACTAGATTAATTATTTGATGTTATGAAAATACTTTTAATAGGCGCAAGTGGATTTTTAGGAAGTAATTTATTCCAGGAATTTATTATAAGAAATTATGAGGTCTCTACTCTCTCATATAGGCAATATAAAGAAGATATCTTTTGTAAAAATTTGGAAATTAAGCTACTAGAGCTTAATCCTGACTTCATTATAAATACTGCTTCCAGTCAAATATCTGGAGATAATCCCGAAAGCTTAAGAGAATTAAACTCTTCGAATATCTTGCTCCACTCTTTTATTGCTTGGGGTATAAATAATTTCTCCCCAGGTTGTACGCTGATTTCTTTTGGTTCACAGTGGCAATATGTCGACAGTATTCGCAAACCTTACAATGCTTACGCTGCATCAAAATCTGCAGCAGAAGCTATGTTAGAGCATTATGTCCAAGATGGACTTAATGTTCTTTGGTTTGTTCTTGGTGATACTTATGGTCCAAATGATCCTAGAAAAAAAATTATTAATTCTATAATTGAAACTGTTAAGACAGAGGTACCACTGAATATGACTAAAGGTGAGCAATGTATCAATTTAATTCATATAAGGGATGTTATAGATGCTGTAATAAAAGGAATGTCTATTTTTAAAAAAGAAGATAAAGGGCTCTTTAAAAAGTTTAAATTGATGCCTTCAAAGCCTATTAAGGTTAATGAGATTACTAATTTAGTCTCGATAATACTGGATAAGGATATTTCATACCTTTTTAACTTGGGTTTTTATGAGTATTCAAATCGAGAAAGATTTTCATCTAAAATAAATTTTCCAATGTTGGACTCCTGGAAACCAAAAGTAGATTTAAAAAAAGGCTTAATAGAATTACTTAAGTGATTTTTTTAATATTTCTAACTTTAATCAATTTCTAACTAAGATAAAATAGTGTCTGTTATGAATTCTCTTTTTGTAATATTTTTTTAACTTTAGATTTCAGCATGATTTATAAATGAGGAATTTTTCAAAAAATGAACTTGGTGGCTTAGAAATCCCAACTAAATTTAATCATCCTCTTGATATCAATAATAAGGATCCAGAAGTATTAAAATCGTTTCTTAGTAGGATGATTTTAATTAGAGGAGTTGAGGAGCATATTGCACTATCAAGAAAAAATGGATTAATTCGTGGTCCTGTCCATCTTGGTGCTGGTCAAGAAGCAATTGCTGTCGGTGTTTCAAAAAATCTTCGTTCTTCTGATAGGGTTTTTGGTGCTCATCGTTCTCATGCTCACTTATTAGCCTTAAATCCTAATTTTTATAAACTTTTTTCTGAGGTGCTTGGTAAAAAAACTGGCTTTTCAAAAGGAATGGGTGGTTCAATGCATTTATGGGACAAACCTAGTGGTTTTTACGGGTCAGTACCTATAGTCTCTGGAACTGTCCCTATAGCTGTTGGAGCAGCAATAGCTGCTAAGTTTCAGAAAAATAATGATGTGGCATTAGTATATATAGGTGATGGAGCTATGGAAGAGGGAGTTGTTCATGAGTCTCTAAATTTAGCACGAATTCAAGATGCTCCAGTTATTTTTGTAGTTGAAAATAACTTGTTTGCAAGTCATATGCATATCTCACTTAGACAGCCTAGCAACCTGACATCTAGATTTGCTATTGCTAACCATATACCTCATAAGGTAGTTGATGGTAACAACGTAATTGAAGTATCTAAAGCAGCTGAAGAGTTAATTAATAATTCAAGGACCGGCGATGGTCCAGGTTTTCTAGAGCTAGTCACTTATCGACTATATGGACATGTAGATTGGAGAGATGATGTTGATGTTGGAGTCAAACGCTCTCTTGAAGATATTGATAATTGGAAGGCTAGAGATCCAATTTTGAGATTATCAATTGCCATGATTGATGCTGGTATTTGGAGTACGCATCAGGAAGAAAATATAAAAAACGAGCTTAATAATAATATTAAAATTGCCTGGGAAAAGGCTATGAATGACCCATATCCTGATAAAACTTCAATCTTAAGTAGTGTTTATTCAAATAATTCAGTGGGAATAAATTAATGAAATCCAAAAAACATAATTATGGGTCTGCAATTTGTTCTGCTTTTGAGTATCTACTAGAAGAGTATCCAGAGGTTTTTGTTATTGGTCAAGGATTATGGAGCCCATGGTATGTTGGTAATTCTATGACTGACCTGGATAAAAAATTTGGTAAACAGCGAATTATTGATACTCCTGTATCAGAATCTGCCTCTACAGGTGCCGCTGTTGGTGCATCTTTAGCTGGAATGAGGCCTATTGTTGTGCATCCAAGAATGGACTTTATGATTTATGCAATGGATTCCATTGTAAATCAAGCTGCAAAGTGGTCTTCAATGTTTGGTGGTCAAGCAAATCCCTCTGTAACAATTAGGTCAATAATTAATAGAGGGGGTGAGCAAGGTGCTCAACATTCCCAAGCATTACACTCCTGGTTTGCCCATGTTCCAGGACTTAGGGTTGTAATGCCATCGTCTGTAGCTGATGCAAGAGATCTAATGATTGCATCAGTTTTATGTGATGACCCTGTAATTTACATTGATGATAGGTGGTTATATGATCAAGAAGAGGATTTGCCTCCTGTTATAGAGATATCTCTTGAAGAGCAAGGCCCTAGATGTATTATTCAAGGATCAGATGTAACTATTGTTGGCTCTGGTTTCGCTACATATTTATCTGAAAAAGCTGCGGCAATTTTGTCAAATGACGGGATTAAAGTTGAAGTTATCGATTTGCGAATTTTAAATCCCTTTGACTCCTCTATTATAATAGAGTCGGTTAAAAAAACTGGTCATTTATTGGTAGTTGATTCTGGAACTTTATCTGCAGGGTTTTCAGCAGAAGTAATTGCAAGTACTTGTGAAGCAATTAACCCTAATGCATTAATAAAACCACCTAAAAGACTAACTTTACCAGATGCACCTGCACCAACTTCTCATGTTTTGGAAAGAGAATATTATGTAAAAGTTAGTGATGTAGTAGAAGCTGTAAAATCTTTATTAGTGTAATTTTTAATATTTTTTACTGGAGTTCAAGATGAGCCTAAGAAGTGTCCCCTTTTTTGAATACCCCAGACTCTGGTCTGATGAAAGAAAAGAGTTACTCAAGGTAATTGATAAAACTTCCTCTAGTGGTAGTTTTATCTTACAAAAAGCAGTTTCTGATTTTGAACTTGGGCTTGCAAAGTATACAAAATCAAATTATGCAGTAGGGGTTGGGAATGCCACTGATGGAATGGAGATAATCCTTGAAGCTATTGGAGTAAAACAGGGTGATGAGGTAATTATTTGCTCACATACTATGTTGGCAACAGCCTCTGCCATTAAGACTGCTGGAGGTATTCCAGTCCCAGTAGAGATTGGAGATGATAATTTGATTGATCCTGAGGCTATTGAAGATGCAATATCAGGGAGAACTGTTGGCATTATGCCAACACAGTTAAATGGAAGAACTTGTAAGATGGATGAGATTTTAGCGATTGCTGATAAACATGGTTTATTTATAGTAGAAGATGCGGCACAAGCTCTTGGTTCGATGTATAAAAATAGGTCTGCTGGAACATTTGGCAGCGCTTCGGCTATCAGCTTTTATCCAGCAAAAGTTTTGGGATGCTTAGGTGATGCAGGCGCAGTTTTAGTCGATGACAAAAATCTTTATCATAAAATTTACCAAATCCATGATCATGGAAGAGATACAGAAGGTGAGGTAAAAAGATGGGGAAGAAACTCTAGACTTGATAATCTCCAAGCAGCTGTATTAAATTATAAGTTACCTAGCTACTCGAATGTTATTAAAAGAAGAAGAGAGCTTGCTCAACTTTATCAAGATAGATTAGAAAATTTTGAAGAATTGCAGCTCCCGCCTGGGCCAAATATTGATTCAGATCACTTTGACGTTTATCAAAATTATGAGCTGCAAGCAGAAAATAGAGATAATCTAAAAGTCTTTCTTAGTGATAGTGGAATTGGAACCTTAATTCAATGGGGTGGAAAAGCAGTTCATCAATTTGAAAATCTAGGTTTCAATCATAAGCTTCCTAGAACCGAGATTTTTTTTAAAAAATGCATCATGCTTCCAATGAATATCTTTATAAGTAATGATGATGTTGAATATATTTGTGAAAAGATAAATGAATTTTATAGAAGCTAATAATGAAAAGAGTATTTGATATTATTATTTCTTTTTTTGGTTTATTATTTTTCAGTAGTATTCTTCTTTCTGCTATGTTTTTAGTTTGGTGGCAGGATAAACACTCCCCACTATATATATCTGAAAGAGTTGGAATTAACGGCTCAAGATTTAAAATGTTTAAATTACGAAGCATGCTATTTGGAGCAGATAAAAGTGGCGTAGACTCTACAAGTTCTGATGACCATAGAATAACTCCAATTGGAAAATTTATTCGTAGTTATAAATTAGATGAAGTTACACAATTATGGAATGTTCTTATTGGTGATATGAGTCTTGTTGGACCTAGACCTAATGTTAAAAGTGAAACTGACTTATATACAAAAGAAGAAGAAAAATTGTTAATCGTTAGGCCTGGTATTACTGATTTTGCTTCGATTATTTTTTCAGATGAAGGTCAAATATTAGAGGGTAGGAAAAATCCTGATCTTTCTTACAACCAATTAATTAGACCATGGAAAAGTAGACTAGGTTTAATTTATATAGAGAATCAGTCAACCCTTACAGACTTAAAAATAATAATTTTTACTATAATTTCTATTTTTTCTAAAAAAAATGCTATCAAACTTGTCATATCCCAATTAGAGAAAATTAATGTTGATCCAAAAGTAATTAAAGTGTCAGCTAGAGTTGAAAAGCTTTACCCATATCCACCACCTGGATCAAATGAGATTGTAAGTTCAAGATAGGACTATAAGGATATTGAATTTTAAAAAAATAATGTAAATTTTTAGTCTAATTTTATTTTATTATCTTTGTAATTTTAACATCTGATATTAATTCACCTGTTTTCATAGATGGTCTTGATAATTCATATCTAAAGCCATTTACTTCTATAAAAGCTTTCGGATAAGTTTCTGCATCAAGCATACGTATGTGATCAAAAATATCTTCAAGTTTGCTAAGGTTTTCTGTAATTCTACTTTCACTAGGGGTGCGCCTTTTAAAATAAGTATTATCCCCAACTTGTTTTTTTGGAATAATATTATTAGATATTATAGTCAAAATCATTTTAGATACAGTTTTTGATATTCTAATAAAAACTTCTTCTGCTAATCCATCTAAAGATAATTTTTCTTTAATATATACTGGTCCAGAGTCAATTTTATTAGTCATTTTGATTGCTGATATCAGAGTTTTATTGTGACCTCTAATTATTAAATTTTGAATTGGACTCCCACCTCTACCGAATGGTAAGTCTGTTTCATGAAAGCAAATACATGTTGAGGAGTTTAATATTTCATCTGGAACAATTTCGCTCCAATGCGGGAAAAATATATATTTAGGGTTAATTGCTTTTACTTCACTAATGTTGAGTTTATTTGGGTCCGTAATTAAAGTCCAATCACCTTGATAATTTTTAATAATCTCATTAAAAGCATTAATATTCCATGGCTTTGTTGTAGCTACTATGTATTTTTCATTTTTCATTTTTAGTTTAATTACTTATTCTCTTAGGGCCATATTGTACAGAATCACTTTATATTGGTTCCATAAAAGTATTTAACTAACGAATTGATTGAATTCTTAAACTAATTTACTGTGATCTATTTCTATATTAAATATTTTTTAGAGTATCAAAACATATTTAGCAAAAAATCTATATTTTTTAGGAAATTCATTTATTATAGGTAAAATAATGTCTTTTAAACTTTCTCAAATGATTACTCAATATAAAAAAATTCTAACTTTTTTTGCGCATCCAGATGATGAGACATTGGCTGCTGGTGCAACTCTTAGTAGATTTAAGAGAGAAGGGTGTGAGATTCATGTTGCTATTCCAAACACAGGTATACATAGTAGAAGAAATAAAATTGATAATTTATCACTTGTTGACTCTGAAATTGAACTAAGAAAGGATTGCATAAATGCGTTATCAACTTTTGGCGTAGAAGAAACAAATATATATTTAGGACAATTTTCAGATAATGAGGCTGACAAAACCACTTTACTAGATCTCATTCACTGGTTCGAAGATATTCTCAATAAAGTACAACCTGATGCAATATTTACTCATCATCGTTATTGTGCAAATATTGATCATAGGTATTGTCATGAGGCAGCTGTAATAGCAACAAGGCCAAATTTAACATCACACATTCCAATTTTTTGTGGTGAAGTTCCCTCTAGTACAGGTTATTTAAAACCTTCTCAATGGGAGCCTAATTACTTTATAAATGTTTCAAAAATAGATATTGAAAATAAAATTAAAGCAATGGAATCTTATAAAGGGGAGTCACGAGAGGATCCACACCCTCGTTCTCCTGAAGTATTAAGTGCTCTTGCAAAAGTTAGGGGAGCAGAAAGTGGCAATTATTTTGCAGAGTCATTTATGATTCAAAAAATATTCTCTTAATATTTATTTTTTATTCTAATACCGAATAAAGTTTGAATTTAAAAATATGATTATTTATTTAATTAATTTACCAAGATTAGTAAAACAGATAATATTATTTGTAGTTGATTCTTTTCTATTAATTCTAATATTATTATCTTCTTTTGCAATAAGAAATGGTTTTTGGTCTATTCCACATAACGAGGGAGAGTCCTTAAATATATTCATATTTTGTGTACCTTTTATTGCTATACCAATATTTATCAAGTTTGGATTATATCGAGCAATTATTCGTTATATTGGCTTTCAAGCATTGTGGCAGATCTTAAAAGCAATTTCGCTGTATGCTCTAATAATTGGTTTAATATTATTTATGACATCTATTAAAGGCTTTCCAAGGTCAGTATTAATTATAAATTGGTTATTGGCAATAATGGCCATAGGAGGCTCGAGATTATTTTCAATGTGGCTCATAAACAAATTTCAAAGAAATTCAAATTTACTATATAAAAATGTTTTAATCTATGGAGCGGGTTCAGCTGGTAGGGAGCTCTCTATAGCATTGAAATATTCAAATGAATTCAACCCTGTAGCATTAATTGATGACGACCATTCTTATCAAGGAAGATCTCTTGGGGGCTTAGAGGTATTATCACCATTAAAATTAGCAATATTAATTCAAGAAAAAAATATTTCTGAAATTTTTCTAGCTATACCTTCCTTAACTAGAAAACGTCGATCAGAAATTATGACTTTTTTATCCCATTTACCAGTCCAAATTCGTTCATTGCCTGGAGTCTCAGAGTTAGCTCGAGGCAAAGTTAATATTTCAGATTTGACAGAGATTAGTATTAAGGACTTATTAGGTAGGACGAGTGTTGTTGCTGATAAAGATTTGTTAGCGCATAACATTTCTAATAAAGTTGTTTTAGTAACAGGAGCTGGAGGATCCATCGGCTCTGAGCTGTGTCGACAAATTATTTATTTAAATGCCAAGATATTAATTTTATATGAGTTAAGTGAATTTGCATTATATAAAATTAATAGTGAGCTATCTAAATTAGATTTATCAAATTTAAAAATTTATCCAATACTAGGTTCTGTACAAAATAAAAATAGATTTTCAAAGGTAGTAAATTTATTTAAAGTAGATACAATTTACCATTCTGCTGCTTATAAACATGTTCCAATGGTTGAGCTAAATAACACTGAAGGTGTCAAAAATAATATTTTTGGAACATTAAATTGTGCTGAAGTAGCAATAGAAGAAGGTGTTAAGACTTTTGTTTTAATTTCAACTGATAAGGCTGTTCGCCCCACTAATACAATGGGTGCAACTAAGCGATTTGCAGAACAATTACTTCAAGGCATTGCTAACTCTCAAAATCAAACCCAATTTTCAATTGTTAGATTTGGTAATGTTCTTGGATCAAGCGGTTCAGTGATACCTTTATTTAAAAAGCAAATTCGAGAGGGTGGTCCGATAACTGTAACTGATGCAAACATGACTAGATATTTCATGTTGATTACAGAGGCTGTTGAATTAGTTATTCAAGCTGGAGCTATGGCTAGTTCTGGTGATGTTTTTGTATTAGATATGGGCCAACCAATTAGCATTGATGCATTAGCTAGAAAAATGATTGATTTAAGTGGTTTACAATATGGTGATGGCAACCAACCTAATGATATTACAATCGAATATACTGGAATTAGGCCAGGTGAAAAACTTTTTGAGGAATTATTAATAGGTGATAATGTCTCTAAAACAAGTCATCCGATGATAATGAGAGCTAAGGAGGCTTTTATAGATTTAAGCACGCTAAAGCTTATTTTAATTAATTTAGATTCTGCTATTATTAATAATGATAGTAAATTAATAAGGAAATTGTTAGTTGAAGCAGTTCCTGAATTTAATCCTCAATCAGGTATTGAGGATTTACTGTATAGCAAAGATGTGAAGAATTAAATTAATATTTATATTTTTTTGCAAAATAATTAGTTGCACTTACATAACCTTCAATATCTCCACAATCAAATCTCTTTCCATTTAATTTTAGGGCTATAACTTGACCTTTTTTTGCTTGAACTGCTAAAGCATCAGTCAATTGAATTTCCCCTCCCTTGCCTGGTTTAATATTTTGAAGAATGTCAAAAATATCAGGAGTGAGTATATATCTCCCTATAACTGCCATATTGCTTGGAGCATTTTTTTTATCAGGTTTTTCAATCAAATCATTTACTCTATAGATATTACTTCTCCCTGTAATAGGAGAAGTATCTATGATTCCATATTTATGGACATCATCTATTAACACTTCCTCAATTGCAATAACTGAACATTTAAATTCTTCATAAATCTTTATCATTTCACCAAGAATATTATTTTTAACATCTACACACAAGTCATCAGCTAATGAAACAGCAAATGGCTCATTCCCGATCAGAGGTTTTCCTGATAAGATAGCATGTCCAAGACCTAGTATTTTATTTTGCCGAACATACGTAAATGTAGATTTTTCAATAACTTCTTTAATTTCATCTAATAAGTATTCTCTTGTTGAAGATTTTAGTTGATGCTCTAATTCATAAGCATTATCAAAGTGGTCTTCAATAGACCTTTTGCCTCTTCCTGTGACTATTGCCATATTATTTATTCCAGCAGTTAAAGCTTGTTCAACTGCATACTGTAAGAGTGGCTTTGTAAGAATTGGTAACATCTCTTTAGGGATCGCTTTAGTAGCTGGCAAAAAACGGGTACCATAACCTGCAGCTGGAAAAAGACATTTCTTTATCATAAGTTTAATTTTTTCAATTTATTAATTCAATAATACAATATCTTTAACAATTAAATTTAGTTATAAATCTTAAATTTGAATAAAGTTTTGATTATCTTAAGATAATGTAATTAATATTAATTATTTTTAAAAAAAATGTATAGTAAAATAAAT
>Ga0209482_1002588_pt1 | contig 11089 bp, 9 predicted proteins | sample CoawatmetaG10DNA_FD_187512 | JGI IMG/M metagenome (GOLD analysis project Ga0209482, IMG submission 187512) | Marine microbial communities from the West Antarctic Peninsula - Coastal water metaG104-DNA (SPAdes) (version 2) | ecosystem: Environmental > Aquatic > Marine > Coastal ...
TATTTTGACTAATTCTAAAATATTTGATTTATCAGAAACGCTAACTAAGGCTCTATTTATTTTAATCATCTTATGTTTCAATTTTATGCTGTTTAAGTTTTTTTCTAAGCGTATTTCTATTGAGACCTAAAATATCAGCAGCTTTACTTTGGTTCCCTTCTGAAAGATTCATAATATAGAGTAAGAGTGGCTTTTCTACAGATTGAATAACCATATCGTAAACGCCATTTGGGTTTTCGCCACACAAGTCTATAAAGTATTGATCTAGGAGTGTATCAATATCATTAGCTAGATTAGCTTTGCTCATTAAGCAACCAACCCAAGTTCATTTTCAGAGTTTTCATATGTAATATATTCATCAAGACTTCTTAACTCATTAAAATATTGTTTAACAAATTCAATTTGTTGAGTTGTTCCATCAATTTGATTCATATTGAATCTAAATTGAGCTGAATTTTTAAATCCTTTTGTATACCAAGAAATATGTTTTCTTGCAATTCTATGACCCCTCTCTGCCCCATAAAAATCATATAAGTCACTTACATGTTTAACTGTAGTTGCTTCTATTTCTTTTATGGTCGGTCGAGCTAGATGCTCACCAGTTTTTAAAAAATATTCAATTTCCCTAAATATCCATGGTCGGCCTTGTGCTGCTCGACCAATCATTACACCATCCGCTTTTGTATATTCAAGAACAAACTTTGCTTTTTCAGGAGTCGTAATGTCTCCATTAGCTATAACTGGAATACTTATGATTTGCTTAACATTTGCAATAGTGTCATATTCAGCATCACCTTTATATAAGCAAGCTCTTGTTCTACCATGCATTGATAATGCCTTTATGCCAGAATCTTCTGCTATTTTTGCTATTCTAGGAGCATTTTTATTTTCTTTATCCCACCCCGTTCTTATTTTAAGAGTTACTGGTATATCAACAGATTCAACTACTGCAGTAAGAATTTTTTCAACTAATTTTTCTTTTTGAAGAAGGGCTGACCCCGCCATAACATTGCATATTTTTTTTGCAGGGCATCCCATATTGATATCGATAATTTGGGCACCTTTTGCCATATTAAATTTTGCAGCTTCTGCCATCATATCTGGATCAGATCCAGCAATTTGAACAGAGATCGGCGCAACTTCCCCCTGATGGTTTGCTCTTAAAAGAGTTTTTTCACTTCCATAAAGAAGGGAGTTTGAAGTAACCATTTCACTTACAGCCATACCAGCACCATAATGCTTGCATAACATTCGAAATGGGCGATCAGTAACGCCAGCCATCGGAGCTAAAATCAAATTGTTTTTAAGTTTATGAGGCCCTATCTGCATATTTTAAAAGTACTTAACAGTAAACGAAGTGCTTATTTTATAATCAATTAGATGATTATCAAAGTTTAATTTTCTCGCCAATTAAATTTTAATTTTTCCAATTGGCTTTTAAGGTCTTTCATTGCTTTATTAACAATCTTAGAAGGACCCTTTATTCCAAGTTCTAATGTTTTATTTGGTTTTAGTTTGGGAAGGCTATATATTTTAATTTCTTTGTTTTTATTTTTTATTTCATTCATTGTGTCAATCAACATACTTTCGCTTATACCATCAAGCCAAATGGATTTGTCTTCAACATCTTTTAAATTTATAAGAATTTTGTAGTGGTTATTTATTACCCAGTCAATCATTGGCCATGCCATTTCAGGAAACCCTGGCATGAAATGATGATGGTTAATAAAGAAACCCGGAATATTATTAATAACATTAGGAATAAGCTCAGCATTGTCTGGTAGATCTGCCATTAAAATTCTTTTTGGATATGCATCCTTACCAAATTGATTTTCAATAAGTAGTTTTGCTTCAGAGTTTTGAACTATAGGATTTTTATGCGCAAGTGCTGCTGCATGCCTCGTGCAATCATCAGGTGTTGCACCTATTCCGCCAAAACAAAAAACAATAGATCCAATTTTCTCTCGAATAGTTTTTCTGATTACTTCTAGATCGTCTGGAATATAATCAACTTTTGAAAGCCATAAGCCATAATTTTTTAGTGTCTTTGATAAATGTTTGAGATGTTTGTCCTCTCTTTTTCCAGATAAGATTTCATCCCCTATAATGACAGCATGGATTTCTTTTTCAGATATATCTAATGAATGTAGGATATTTTTTGTGCTAATGAGCTTGCTCCCAATTATCACCCTCTCCAATATCGGCAATTAAAGGAACAGATAATGAAGCCACTCCTGCCATTAGTTTAGGAATTATTTTTTTAAATGTTTGTACTTCATTATTAGGAACCTCAAATACGAGCTCATCATGAACTTGCATAATCATCTTCCCTTTAATATTAGGCTCTTTCTTGATCCAATTATGAACTTCTATCATTGCTAATTTAATTAAATCTGCTGCAGTGCCTTGCATTGGTCCGTTTATTGCTGCTCTTTCAGCAGCAGCTCGCATAATTCCATTGGAGCCATTAATTTCAGGAAGCCATAATCTTCTCCCAAAATAAGTTTCAACAAACCCTTTTTCCCTAGCAAATTGTTTTGCATTTTCCATATATTTTTTTACTGAGGGGTATTGCGTAAAGTAACGTTCAATATAGTTTTGCGCAGCACTTCTTTCAATATTAAGATTTTTAGCAAGACTAAATGGCCCCATGCCGTAAATTAGTCCAAAGTTAATAACTTTTGCATACCTTCTTTGTTCATTTGAAATATTTTCTAAGGGTGTGTCAAATATCTCAGCGGCTGTAATTTTATGAATATCTTCATTATTGTTAAATGCTTGAATTAAGCGTTTGTCTTTTGATAAATGTGCCATTATTCTCAGTTCAATTTGAGAGTAATCTGCAGACATTATCACCGACCCCTTTGGAGCAATAAATGCTTCCCTCACCCTTCTTCCCTCAGGGGTTCGGATAGGGATATTTTGTAAGTTTGGATCAGAGCTAGCCAGTCTTCCAGTAATTGCAACTGCTTGGTTGTAGCTTGTATGAATCCTACCAGTATCTTGGTTAATCATTTTTGGCAATTTATCCGTATATGTATTTTTAAGTTTTGAGAGACTTCGGTGCTCTAAAATTAATTTAGGTAATGGATAATCTTGTGCAAGGACTTGAAGAACTTCTTCACTTGTAGAAGGCGTTCCAGTCGGTGTCTTTTTTAGTGGTTTAATTTTTAATTTTTCAAAAAGTATTTCTCTTAGCTGTTTGGGGGATGATAAATTAAAAGGCTGGACTGCATTATCTGCCCTTTCTTCGTTAGAAGCAGCAAGAATATAAGCCTCTTTCTCTAAGATAATTAATTTTTCGCCAATTTCATGACTTTGTTTTTGTAATATTTTTGAGTCTATAAGCACCCCATTTCTTTCAACTTTAATTAGTGCTTGCATTGAAGGAATCTCGATTTCTTTATATACCTTTTGAAGTTCTTTATTTTCTTTTAAAAGTTTTTGTAAGTGCTGGAAGAGTTGTAATGTGACATCAGCATCTTCTGCAGCATAAGGAGCAGCATCTTCAATGTATACCTGATCAAAAGTAATTTGCTTAACTCCTTTCCCTACAAGAGATTCATAACTTATACAATCATGCCCTAAGTACCGCTTACTTAATTTATCCATACCATGGGGTTGATTACTCTCCAGAATATAGCTCATTAACATCGTATCTTCATCAATCCCTTTAAGGCTAATGCCATTGTTAAGAAAAATATGAGCATCATATTTTATATTCTGACCAATTTTAATAATCTTTGGGTCTTCTAAAATAGGTTTTAGTTTTTCAATTACTAAATCTAAATTTAATTGGATAAAATTATCTGCAGTTTGATGTTTTAGAGGTATATACGCTGCTGAACCAGGTTCAATTGACATCGAGATACCGACTAAATTAGCTAGCATCACATTTAAGGAATCTGTTTCAGTGTCAATTGCGACAATTCTCTTTAATTTAATTTTTTGAATCCATTGGTTAAGTGTTTGTTCATCATTAATTGTTATGTATGAATTTTTATCATTAAAATTAAAGTCTTTATTTGATAGATCGATACCATCCAATTTATTTTTGACAACTCCATCAACAATGGAGTCTTTTTTTTGAAGGTCCTGGAGCCATCTTGAGAAGTTAAATTCTTTATAGATTGCTTCTAGAATTTTATTGTCAGGTGTTTTTCTTGAAAATTCATCCCAATTAACATTTATATCTAAGTCACACCTAATAGTAATTAAATCTTTTGCAGTTGGAAGCCAGTCAATTGCTTTTCTGAGATTTTCTCCAACGACGCCTTCAAACGTATCAGAATTATTAACAATTGTTTCAAGTGATTTATGTTGATTTAACCATTTTAGTGCAGTTTTAGGACCTACCTTTTCTATGCCCGGAACATTATCAGCTTTGTCCCCAATTATTGTTAGATAGTCTATTATAAGGGAGGGAGGAACACCAAATTTTTTCTTAACACCTTCGATATCAAGCTTTTCATTGGTCATTGTATTAATCAATGTAGTTTCTTTATTTACAAGCTGGGCAAGATCTTTATCACCAGTAGAAATAATAACTTTAATTTTATTAGCATTTGCTTTCTTTGAAAGAGTCCCAATAACATCATCGGCCTCAACAGAGTCTTTTATCATCATCGGCCACCCCATTGCTGATATTGCTTTTTTAAGAGGCTCTATTTGCATTGCCAACTCTTCTGGCATCCTAGGTCGGTTAGCTTTGTAATCAGTGTATATGTCATTACGAAAGGTTTTTCCTTTTGCATCAAATATGCAGACACTATAATCAGATGGAAATTGACTATGGGTTAAGCGAAGCATATTCAAGACACCATAGATAACCCCTGTAGGGTGATTTTCTTTATTTTTTAATTCTGGTAATGCATGAAAGGCCCTATACAAATATGAGGAACCATCTACTAATAATAATGTTTTCATAATATTGATTGCTTAATTCGTTTTCATGAATAAACTAACGTATTAGATTGGTTTATTTTTTAATTGTAATATCAACTTGCTTTTGTGATTATGTCAGATTTTGATAGAATTAAGGTTAAGCTTAAAGGAATATAAATGTTTAAATTCTTGAAATTACCGTTAGTTGTTCTATATTTGATAATTTGGAACATCTCTTTTGCAGATGAAACTCAGATATTGGAGGATGTTACTCCAGCTGAGTCAACTTTTGAGTCTAATTTTGTAAATGAGCCTGAAGTTACAATTAGAAAAGATGGCGAAAGCATTTTGGAAGAATACCGTATCAATGGAAATCTTTATATGATTAAAATAACACTAGAGGGCGTAACACCATATTATCTTTATAAAGAAATGGCGGATGGGGGATGGCTTAGAGCAGATAGTATTTCAGCGCCATTAATTGTTCCTCAATGGGTAGTATTCGAATTTTAATAATTTTCTAAGAATAAGGGAGGTAACTCCTTTTTAATTTATGGCTGTCTATACATCTATTAACTCAATTGATCTTACTGAATGGTTTAAGAAATTTAACTTTAAAAATTTTATTGATTTTAAAGGCATTTCTTCTGGCGTTACAAATTCTAATTTCGTAATTTTTATGCCTCATTCAAATTACATTTTGACTATCTTTGAGCATAATAATATCGAAGAGCTTCCCTTTTATGTAGATTTAATGAGTTATTTGGCTGAAGAAAATTTTTTATGTCCTAGGCCTATTGAGAATAATAGTGGACAAGCATTGGGTTTATTAAGAGATAAGCCTGCATTAATGGTCTCCTTTCTAGACGGAAATGAAATAACCAATAGAGATTCAAAGAGCTGTTATTTAGTTGGTCAATATTTAGCAAGATTGCATTTAACAACAAATAATTTCCCTCAATCAAATGAAAACACTAGGGGTCTAAGTTGGATATCTGATATGTATTTAAATCTTAAAAAATATTTATCCATGGAAGATCAAAAATTAATAGAGTTAGAAATTAATTACCATAAAGAAATAGACAAAGTTGGGCTTCCTGAAGGAATTATTCATGGAGATCTTTTTAGAGATAACGTGCTTTTTTTAAATGATAAGGTTTCTGGATTTATTGATTTTTATTATGCCTGTAATGAAAAATTAATTTATGATATTGCTATAGCTATTAATGATTGGTGTATAGACGATGATGGAAAAATTAATACATTAATGTATTCAGAGTTTATTAACGGATATCAATCGGAAAGAAAACTCACAGATAATGAAAATGAATATTTTAATAGTGCTTTAAGGCTTGCTGCTCTTAGGTTTTGGCTATCCAGACTAGAAGATTTTTATAATGCAAAAGAGGGTGAGATTACAACTATAAAAGATCCAAATCATTTTAAAGGTATCTTACTAGATCGTCAGGCTATGAAAAATTATGCTAATTAAAGTAAAAAATTGGATATATAGTTGTTTAATTTTATTTAGACAATCGATCAGGCAATCTTTATTTTTGGGAATGCTATACATAACTATAATTTTGTTTATCCCAATACTTCCAGTGTTAAAATTTATTTCACCGATCACAATCTTTCTTTATCCTTTTATAGTTATTATTTATATTCATTTTTATAGAGAATTAGATGCAAAAAGAGATTTTGGCATTCAGCATATTTTTAATTTATTAAAAATTAAATTCAGACCTATTCTTTTTTTAGGTGGCCTCACTTTTATTTTTTCGACGGTAGTATCAATGGTTTTTTATGCCGATCTTGGCCCAAAAACTGAAGAAATTAAATCAATTTCTGAGTTTAGTCAAAAATTTCTTCCTACCTTTATTAAGCTTATTGTGATTTCAATACCATTTATTATGGCGACATGGTTTTCTCCCATGCTTATTTTTTATAATGAATACGGGGCTATGAAAGCTATTAAATCTAGTCTAGCAGGTACTCTAATGTTTTCTATACCACTTTTACTAGGGTGGGCTATATTGACAGGAAGTTTCATTATTATTATTTTATTAACAACTCTTTTCTTTTCATCTTTATCTTTTTTGGGGCAAAATTTTATTTCATTTTTATCAAGTCTTTTTTTGCTGGTATCTTTTACTGCTTATATTTCAATACTATTTGTATTTCAGTATGTCACGTATAAAGATATTTTTGAGCCTTTAAAAATTAAATCGTAGTAAGTTTGGCAAATTCCATTGCTAACCATTTTACCCCGTGCGTAGAGAATTTAATTTGAATACGTAGATCGTTTTCATTTCCTTCATAACCGGTTACTACTCCTTGCCCGAATTTTGGATGCGTTACTGAAGAGCCAATCTTTATTTCATGTTTGGATTCAGAACGAGGGGCTTTTTTTGTTACACTTGAAATGATATCTTGCTTTTTCATAGTGTTAAGCCTTTTAACAAGTTGATCAGGAATTTCATCTAGAAATCGTGATGGAATGTTGTATCTAGTTTGTCCATGAAGCATTCTAGATTGAGCCAAAGTAAGATAGAGTTTGTCTTTAGCCCTAGTTACTGCAACATACATCAATCGCCTTTCTTCTTCTAAGCCATCAGATTCGGATAAGCTTTGTTCATGTGGACATAAGCCATCTTCAAGCCCAGTAATAAATACAGCATCAAACTCTAATCCTTTTGATGAGTGAATAGTCATTAATTGAAGAGCGTCATCACCCGCTGATGCCTGAAGTTCGCCACTCTCTAAAGAGGTAAAGTTAAGAAATTCTACCAAGGTGAGTGCCTCATTTTCAACCTCAGTTGTATTAATAAAAGTTACAGCAGCTGAAACTAATTCGTTTAAATTAGATACGCGATCAATTCCATCCTTATCTTTTAGATAGTGATCTTTAAGGCCTGAATGAGTAACTATAGATTCAATTGATTCTGCAATTGAGGTGCCTTGAATTTCATCCTCTAAGTTTTTAATTAATCTTACAAAAAATGGCACCCCTTTTTGAATATTTTCATTTTGAGATTCAATTTCTTTCGCAGCCTCCCATAGTGAGCAATTATTTGCCTTCGCTTGGTCTTGTAACTGCTCTATGGCTCTGGCCCCGATGCCTCTAGTTGGGAAATTAATTATCCTTAAAAAAGCATTATCATCTGTTTTATTCGAGATTAATCGGAGATAGGCTAATGCATTTTTAATCTCAGCGCGCTCAAAGAATCTTAATCCACCATAAACTCTATAAGGAATATTATTAGAAACAATGGCATGTTCTAAAACGCGAGATTGAGCATTACTTCTATATAAAATTGCAATCTGACTGTAGTTTAGGCCACCTCGGTGGAGCATCTTTATTTCGTCCAGAATAAAATTAGCTTCGTCATAGTCACTTATACCAACATATTGACGAATTGGATCACCATCCCCAGACGCAGCCCAAAGGTTTTTCCCAAGCCTATTTGTATTATTATCTATTATTGCGTTTGCAGCATTTAGGATATTATTTTTAGATCGATAATTTTGTTCAAGTTTAATAATATTTTTAATTTTAAAATCTCTTTCAAGATCTTGCATATTTCCAACCCTTGCTCCTCTAAATGCATATATGGATTGATCATCATCACCAACAGCAAACACAAAATTATCTTTACCTGCTAATAGTTTAAGCCATTTATATTGAAGTTCGCTAGTATCCTGAAATTCATCAACCAAGATATGTTTAAATCTTTGTTGATAATGTTCTTGAATGGAAATATTATTTTTCAATAACTCGTAACACCCTAAAAGTAATTCAGCAAAGTCAGCAACGCCTTCTTTCTGACATTGCTTTTCATACTCACCATAAATCTCATTAACTCTTTTTGTATGTGGATCATATGGTTTGACATTAATAGATCTTATTCCCTTATCTTTTTGCCCATTAATAAAATATTGGATTTCTTTTGGAGGAAAAGTTTCTTTATCAACATTCATGGCTTTCATAAGCCTTTTGATTGCTGATAGCTGATCTGAGCTATCTAAAATTTGGAATGTTTCTGGAAGTTTTACTTCTTGATGATGAATTCGTAACATGCGATTACATAAGCCATGAAAGGTCCCAACCCACATACCTCTTGTGTGTATCGGAAGCTGATCAGTCACTCTCATTAACATTTCTTTAGCTGCTTTGTTTGTAAAAGTAACAGCAAGCAAGCCAGTTGGGCTTGTTATTTGATTTTGAATGAGCCAAGAAATTCTTGAGGTTAGTACTTTAGTTTTTCCACTCCCGGCACCAGCTAATATCAAAGCCGACTGATTCTCTAAAGTTATGGCTTTAATTTGTTCTTCATTTAGATTTTCTAAAAAATTTGTATTTTCTTGAGGTGAATTCATGAGTTGTAATGCTACAGCAATTAATTTTTATCAGCTATAAAAAAAGGTCTCAAATGAGACCTTTTTTACTAACTAAATATAGTACTTAATTACATCATGCCAGGCATACCGCCCATACCGCCCATACCGCCCATACCACCCATATCAGGAGCACCGCCAGCTGAAGCATCATCTTTAGGAAGATCAGCAATCATACATTCAGTAGTGAGCATTAATCCAGCAACTGAAGCAGCATTTTGAAGTGCTGAGCGAGTTACTTTAGTAGGATCTAATACACCCATTTCAACCATATCGCCGTAAGTTTCGTTCGCAGCATTAAAGCCATAATTACCTTTACCATCAATGACTTTATTAACTACTACAGATGGTTCGATTCCTGCGTTAGATACAATTTGGCGCATCGGATCTTCAACTGCACGCAGTACAATCTGAATACCTGCATCTTGATCGGCATTATCACCTTTAGTTTTAGAAATTGCATCAAGAGCTCTAATAAGTGCAACACCTCCTCCAGGAACAATTCCTTCTTCAACTGCTGCTCGAGTTGAATGAAGTGCATCTTCTACACGTGCTTTTTTCTCTTTCATTTCAATTTCTGTTGTAGCACCGACTTTAATTACTGCTACACCACCAGCAAGTTTCGCTATACGTTCTTGAAGTTTTTCTTTGTCGTAATCACTTGACGAGTCTTCAATTTGAGCTTTAATTTGCCCAAGTCTAGATTTAATTGCATCTGCTTTTCCAGCACCATCAATAATGATAGTATTTTCTTTACCTACCTCGATTTTTTTTGCTTGACCAAGGTCTTCAAGTTTTATATTTTCAAGCGAAAGACCAACTTCATCGGATATTACAGTTGCCCCAGTTAGGATAGCAATATCTTCTAGCATCGCTTTTCTTCGGTCACCAAAACCAGGAGCTTTTACAGCAACTGCTTTTATAATGCCTCGTATATTATTAACAACAAGAGTTGCTAAAGCCTCACCTTCAATTTCTTCGGCAATAATTAGTAGTGGTTTACTTGCTTTAGCTACTTGCTCTAAAGTAGGAAGTAAGTCTTTAATGCTTGATATTTTTTTATCATGAAGCAAGACAAAAGGCTCTTCTAACAATGCAATTTGTTTGTCATTGTTATTAATAAAATAAGGTGATAAATATCCTCGATCAAATTGCATTCCCTCTACAACATCTAATTCATTTGTAAGTCCAGAACCATCTTCGACAGTAATAACGCCTTCTTTACCTACTTTGTCCATCGCATCGGCGATAATTTGACCTACTGCAACATCAGAATTAGCTGAAATTGAACCAACTTGGGCAATTTCTTTTGATGTACTACATGGCTTACTTAATTTATGTAATTCATTCACTGCAGACTCTACTGCTTTATCAACACCTCTTTTTAGATCCATTGGGTTCATTCCTGCGGCAACTGACTTCATTCCTTCACGAATAATTGCTTGAGCTAAAACAGTTGCAGTTGTTGTGCCATCACCAGCATTATCTGAAGTTTTAGAAGCAACTTCTTTTACCATCTGCGCACCCATATTTTCAAACTTATCTTCTAATTCAATCTCTTTTGCAACAGACACACCATCTTTTGTTATTGTTGGTGCTCCAAAAGACCTTTCTAAAACAACATTTTTACCTTTAGGTCCAAGTGTGACTTTAACTGCATTAGCTAACGTGTTAACTCCCTTAACCATCTTTTGACGAACATCATCGCCAAATCTTACGTCTTTAGCTGCCATTTAATTTTTCTCCAATTGTTATATTTAATAATTTAATAGTATTTACTCAACAATACCCATGATGTCTTCTTCTC
>Ga0209482_1002590_pt1 | contig 11085 bp, 8 predicted proteins | sample CoawatmetaG10DNA_FD_187512 | JGI IMG/M metagenome (GOLD analysis project Ga0209482, IMG submission 187512) | Marine microbial communities from the West Antarctic Peninsula - Coastal water metaG104-DNA (SPAdes) (version 2) | ecosystem: Environmental > Aquatic > Marine > Coastal ...
ATATAGAACTATAAAAAAAAATTATCGAAAAAAGACATAGACTAGGTAATAGACTTATTTTTCTTAATCTTACTAATGATAGAATATGCTATAGCCTTAAATGGATTAAATAAGTTTTTAAATAAAGAATCAAATTTAGAATTATCCTTGTCTGCCCCAAAACTAATTCGGCCTACTGATTTGGATAAAACTAGCGTACCCAACATCCAGTCCCAAAGTGCAAACTTTGAACCCATATTTTTACTAAAATGTTTAGGGTTATTACTATGATGAATTTGATGTTGAAATGGACTAATTAAGATATGCTCTAAAAATTTTGGATACTTTAATTTAACATGAGAATGTCTAAGATTAGCTCCTAAAAGTAGAAAAATAAAATGAAAGACATTTACTCCTAAGAAAACTAACTTATCAATTTGGTGAGCCGACAAATAATCAAAAAGACCAGTAACTAAACCAAAAATTAAAATACTACGGATATTATTTATAATCAATTCAAATGGATGAATTCTATACTGTGTAAGTGGATTCAAAGATGTCGCTGAATGATGAATTTTATGAAACTCCCATAGAAATGGTAACTTATGCATTCCTAAATGAATAATATAGCTGAACAAATCATTTAGAACAGTTAGTACAATGGTATAAAAAACTAAAGTTTGAGTAATTCCAATGGATTCCTTTGGAAAACCAAAAGTAACAGTAAGAAATTCATCAGTATAGAATGCAATATAAAAACCGAAAATTATATATGGACCAATTAGAACGATTTTTACTAAAGAATTAAAACAAAATAATGAATAATCGATAAAAGCAGATTTACTAAGCCAAATCTTTTTGGGAAATAAATATTTTATAAATGATGACTTAATGCTACTTTTCTTGTACACATAAAAAGCCAAAATTATAGATGTTAAAAGATATAATACATGTATTCTTTTATTTGTATTAATAAAATAAGAAAGAGACAATGATATTGTTTCTTCTAGTAAATAATATATTTCTTTAATATAATCTAATAACATATTTGCAAAGATATACAATTAAGAATTAATCTAAACAATTCTTATTTTTAATAAGTCTAAATAAAAATATTTATTATTTTTGCCCCCAAATTAAAATTAAATCAATTAAATAAAGTAAAAAATGGAAACAAAAAATGTATTAAAAGTATTATTACTATCAACTGTAATTGTATTAAGTTCATGTAAAAAAGATAGTTCTACGCCTCTTGATCCTGTAAACCCAATTGGAGTAGCAGATTGTAACGATGTAGTTGATGGTATAGCTGCAATGGATGAGTGTGGAACATGTCATCAGTCATACATGTATGCTGGTATGGGACAAATGACATATGTAGCAACATATGCTGATACGATTGGATTAGAAGGAACGTTTATTCTAGCAGGTTCAGCAACAGATATTGGTAGTAATCCTTACTGGATAACAACAATAGAAACACCAACTGAATTCTCATTTATAGCAGATGGATTCAACACTGTTTCTTACGGAGGACAAACTGCAAGACTAGATATGGCCTCAGAAATGATGAGTGCAATATCTAGTAACGGAACAACTGCTGATGCACTTATGGGAATGTTCGAAAACTCAGGAAGCTATTTTTCAGATGCAGATTTAAATGCTTCATCAAAACAAATTAAAAGCAAAACTGCAGCATACAGTACATCTAGTGTACAAATGGCTATTCACGCTTCATTTGATTCATGGTTTACAGATTACGCGACAAACGTTGCTCCAATTGTTGGAACAACTACAATGGCAACAGCAGGATCTGCTGGAATGGCAGACAACCGTGAGCTAAATGCTAAAGGAATGGAATATGACCAAATTGCTGCAAAAAGTTTAATTGGAGCTCTTTGCCTTGATCAAGTTGTTAATGGTTACTTAAGCGAAGTTAAAATTGGAGATGCTGTTGATAACGTAACAAGAGATCCAAATGAAGATAATAATGCTACAGCAATGGAGCATCATTGGGATGAAGGATTTGGCTATGTATATGGTAAGTTTGGCCCAGATAACTTAACAGGTGATTTAGGAACTGATGGCTTATTAGGTAAGTACCTAAATAAATATGACGACTACAGCGTAATAGTATTCGATGCATTTAAAAAAGGGAGACAAGCAATAGTTCAAAATTGTTCAACTGTAAGGGATGAGCAAGCACAAATTATTAAAGAAACTCTTTCAATGGTAGTAGCAAAAAGAGCTCAAGTTTACTTAGATGAAGCTGCAGATGCTGATGATCTAAGTCCGAGTTACTTCCACGCTTTATCTGAAGGCTATGGTTTTATCTTAAGTTTACAATTTACATACACTTCAGATGGGACTCCTTACTTCTCAAATGCACAAGTAAACAGTATGCTTGAACAATTAGAAGCTGGAGATGGATTCTGGGATCGTTCAGATGCTGAGTTAAGAGCTATGGCTGATCAAATTCAAGCTGTAACTGGAATAGAATAAAACTTATTTAAATATTTAGGAAGAGGAGGGTTTCCCTCCTCTTTTTTTTACTTTTGCATTAACAAATAAAAATCATGAAATATCTATATTTAGTTCTAATAAGTATCTTATTTATTGCCTGTAGTTCTTCGCGAGACCCTATTGTCCCAACTGACAATTTTTCTAGAACTACTTTACTTGAAAACCTAACAAATAATATTATTGTACCCGCTCATAAAAATCTACAGAGCAAGCTAGAAAAATTAAATAACAAGCTAGAAAATTTCACATCTAATCAAACTACAACAAATTTCAGTGAATTAAGAAATTCATACGTAAGTACATACTTAGCATGGCAATCTGTAGAAATGTTTAATATTGGAAAGGCAGAAGAGATAAATTATACAAAAGCAATGAATACTTTCCCTTGTAATACAGCTACAATTAACAATAATATTATGGTACAAGGATACGATCTTAATAATGCAAATTGGCCTAGCTGGACTTCACAAGGATTACCTGCTTTAGATTATATGTTATATGGATTAGATAATGATTCAAATTTGGTGATAAACAATTATACAGATCCAGGTAATGGAAGTAAGTATTTAGATTATTTGAACAGTATAATCAATCAGATGACAATGAATACTGATGCTGTAGTACAATACTGGGAAACAAATACAACTTCCTTCATTAACTCAAATGCTAATACTTCAACTTCAAGTCTAAATCTTTTAACTAACGATTTCATTTATTATTATGAAAAAGGATTAAGAGCTAACAAGATTGGTATTCCATGTGGAAAATGGGATGATTATCAAATATATGAAATAGGTGTTGAAGCATATTATAGAAAAAATATATCTAAACGTCTTGCTCTAGAAGCTCTAAGTGCGTGTAAGGATTTCTTTACAGGTGTTGGATTTAATTTTAATACAATTGATGGTGCATCATATGTTAACTACCTTACTGATAATGGTGATACAAATATAAGTGTTGACATAATAAATGGCTTAGATTTAGCAAAAGATAAAATCAATAATCTTGATGATAATTTTAGATTTCAATTATTAAACGATAATTCAAGAATGCTTGAATCTTATGATGCTTTACAGCAAGTAGTCGTTGATTTAAAAACAGACATGCTAATTAGCATGCAGATAACAGTAGATTATGTTGATGCAGATGGAGACTAAATTTTCCATAAAACAAGCTCTCGAAATGTATGTGGATGAATAAAAAGTTAATTAGTATATTTATATTATTAATTTGCTTTTTTTGCAATATAGAAGCCCAAAATTATTTTGTAAATGGCTACATAAAGGATGCTAACAGTAAAAACATTATTGCCGCTGCAGAGATCTATGATCTTTCTGGCTCATTATTGTCTATTGCAAACAAAGAAGGTTATTTCAATTTCAATACTTCTCTTAGAAGTTTAGACTTAGTAATATTTACTTCAGATTACAAAGTAAAACAGAAAAGATTACAGACAAAAGATTCTTTATTTGTAAACATTCTACTAGAAACTCTATCAATTAAATTAAAATCGATTGATATTAATGAAAAAAGAAAATCTCTATTTGCACTTGAGAGACTAGACGATGTAGTAGGAACATCAATATATGCTGGTAAAAAAACTGAAGTAATACTCATAAGTAAATCAAATGCTAGCTTAGCACTAAATAATGCACGGCAAATATATAGCCAAGTAGCAGGTCTAAATATTTTTCAAAATGATGATGCTGGCCTTCAATTAAATATTGGAGGAAGAGGACTTGATCCAAATAGAACTTCAAACTTCAATACCAGACAAAATGGCTATGATATTAGTGCTGATGTTCTAGGTTACCCTGAAAGCTACTACACTCCACCAGCTGAAGCATTAGAAAAAATTGAAATTATTCGAGGCGCTGCTTCATTGCAATACGGGACACAATTTGGAGGCCTTATAAATCTCATAATAAAGAAACCTTCTCAGATAAAGGGAAATAGATCACTAATAAGAAACACAGTTGGCAGTAATGGTTTTTTTAATAATTTTACTAGCGTTGATGGCTCTAATAAAACAGTGAGTTATTATGCTTTTATTAATTATAAAAAGGGAAATGGATTTCGTAAAAATTCAAATTTCGAATCAAATAATTCATATATAATTATAACAAAGAATATTAATAAGAAGCTAACTGCTTCTTTTGAGTTCACCTTAATGGATTATTTAGCTAAACAATCAGGGGGACTAAATGACAGAATGTTTATAGAAGATCCATTACAATCTAACAGAACAAGGAACTGGTTCAAAGTCAATTGGCTATTATATAATTTTAAGCTAAATTACCGTCAATCACAAAATACTTTACACACTCTAAGCTTATTTGGCTTAGATGCAGAAAGATCTGCATTAGGGTATAGGTCTAATCGTGTAGATCAAGAAGACCCTATGATAGAGAGGGACTTAATATATGGTGAATTTGATAATTATGGATTAGAATATAAAACACTTTTCAAAAAAGAAATCAAGAATATAAATACAGCCAGTTTAATAGGTTTAAAATTATATAAATCAAAAAATACAAGTCAACAAGGTCCTGGATCAGAAAATTCTGACTCAGACTTTAATTTTTATTCAGATCTATTTCCAGCTTACCGTAATCAGTCTTCATATAAATATCCTAATACAAATATTGCTTTATTTGGAGAATCTATTTTTTATTTAAATGAATCCTTCTCCATAACTCCAGGCTTAAGGTTTGAATATATTGACACCAAGAGCGATGGAAACTATAAAAAGATGCAATTTGATAATGCGAATAATCTTATATCTGACACTACAATATATAATAAGACCCAAAATAAAAGAGATTTTATTCTATTTGGTTTAGGACTATCATATAAAACCAATAAGAAACTTGAGTGCTACGCAAATATATCTCAAAATTACAGATCAGTGACATTTGCAGATATTAGTATTTTTAATCCAGCATACGTTATTAATCCAAATATACAAGATGAAAAAGGCTATACAGCTGACTTGGGAGTTAGGGGTAATATAAATAATTTCATCTCTTATGATATAAACTCTTTTTACTTGATATATGAAAAGAGAATTGGTTTTATTCAAAAATTACAAAATGATGGTAATGTAAAAAGTGAAAGAGGCAATATTGGTGACGCAAGAATATTAGGTGTCGAGTCACTCATTGATATTAATTTTTCTAGATTAATACCAGGTAATTTAAAATCTAATTATTACATTAATACATCTTTCATTGAATCCGAATATATTACATCTCAAGAAAATGGGATTAAAGGAAATTCTGTTGAATTCGTACCTGCAATAAACATAAAAACAGGTATTAACCTAAAATATAAATCAATAAAAACTAGTCTTCAATACACATACCTTAGTCAACAATATACTGATGCATCAAATGCTATAGAAAGTAACCTAAGTGGTGTTGTTGGCGAGATTCCTGAGTATAATGTTTTAGACATGAGTTTATCGTATACCAAAAAGACATATAAAATCGAAACAGGTATTAACAATTTGCTAAATCAATCTTACTTTACAAGAAGAGCAACAGGATACCCCGGACCTGGAATAATCCCTTCGCCACTAAGAAACTATTACTTAACACTTGAGTTAAAGATTTAATCTATGTAATGCGTAAGGTCCACCTAAAAACGGAGTACTACCTTTATGTGAAGATCGATCTCCTGCATCATCTAATAATCTTAACTTTTCAGCAAAATATATAAGCTTTGGTATAGCTAAATAACTAATCAAAAGTGCAGTTAGAAAATAAAATATTTAAATCTGGATAATCATTAATCTATTTTGTTATGTAAAGTAATGCTTTCACGTTCATTCATTATTAGAGACAAATTATTCTCTTAACTTATTTTTAATAATTATTTTTTCTAAAATTCTACTTACCCTACGCTCTTCCTTTTTTGATAAAAACGATAAATTAAGATTCTTCTTTATTATTTTCCCTCTATCAGTTTTTATTTTTAACATTAAGGTTTTGTTAAATGAAAAAGGTCGATTGGAAAAAGAGAAATCAATTAACATTTCATGTGATATATCAACGTAATCTATAAGATTAAAAATACCAATAACTGCTCGGTAAATCTTAATATCGATTACATAAGCGTCAATTTTTAAGATATAATAATTAAAACGAGCAATCAAAAAATATATTAAGAGAAGTATTACAATAAAAATATAAAAAAAATGATTTAATAAATAATCTGTAAAAACTAAGTTCGGGAATACGTATGATAAAATGAAAGCCGTTAGAATAAAAATAATCAGAAAGAGCATTAATAGATAAGTGATTATCGAAATTTTTCTATTTGTTGATTTAAATTTTGTTCTTTGATTTATTGAATCATTAATATTCTGAGTAACAAAACCTTCTCTTTCCTTAGTCATATTAGCCAATGCTTTCTTCCTTATTTTTTTAATTTTCCTCATTTGAAAAATTTTATCATTTTGTATCTTAGATTACAAATATAGGAAGTGTTCAAAATTAAAATTATACGTAATTACCACTAAGTGAAATACTTACTATTTTTTTTTTAAACTAATAATAATTAGCAAGTTAAGCGTAAAATAATTGTAAGTTTAAATTACAAAAAAATTAAAAATTTAGTAATAATTGATAGTTTACCAAAATAAAAGTAAATATCAATCACAAAAAAAAGAGAATAATAGGAAGTAATTTCATTATGCAAGATTAAGATTTATAAAAATAAAATATGATGTAATAAACAAAATAATTTCTTGAAAAATTAAAAAAATCTCTTAAGTCGGTATCAATTTTCGAGCAATTTCAGAAACATTAGACTGAAAAACTATCATACCTTATAAAGGAATAAATAGAATACTTAAAGAATTGAAAAAATACCTAAAGTTCTCATCAGCTGATTCTTAATCAGCTTATAAAATTTTAAAAAATTTATATCTCTAATTTTTTTAAATAATCCAGAATCGTGAATTCATTTTCTAAAATCACACTTTTAAATGATAGAAAGCATTTCCACTATCTACCCTTCATAATATTCTCATATGCTTTTTGAACGAGTAAAAACTTTTCTTCTGCAAGTTTTTTAATATCTTGACTAACACCTTGCAACTTATCTGGATGGTATTTTATCACCATCTTTCTATGAGCTTTTTTAATCTCATCATTTGAGGCATCCTTATCTAATTCAAGAATTGCAAACCATTTATCCAAACTATTGGCAGTACCATCAGAAAGAAACATGGAATGAATAGATTCAAAATCATACTGATTGATGTTAAGATAACCAGCAATCTTCTTTATTAACTCAACCTCAGCAGGATGTATTTCATTATCACTTGCTGAAACTCCAAACAAAAAATGAATAATTTGTAATCTTGAAGCATGATTAACATAGGAGTTTAGCTGCTGACAAACAGGTCGCAATTGAGAGGACAGTGATTGCTTATTTAGTTTATTAAAAACTTCAAAATATTTATTGGCTTTTTGTATACCAAAAGTATTTACAAAGAATTTCTTAACATAGGCTAACTCAGCTTTGACTATCTTACCGTCAGATTTAATAACTAATGAAGATAATATCAAAAGAGATAATTCATATGCTTTCTCTTGGTCATTTTTACCATCAAAAAAACTTTTACTTATATAATAACCAATTATTGCTCCAATTGGACCTCCTAAAAACCATCCCGCTCCTACTCCTACCCATTTACCTAAAGACATATTTATAAATTTTAAAAGACAAAGATAAACAAGAAAAAGGTATAGTAATGCTCATTAGTTAATAGTATTAAAATACTATTACATTTGATTATATAATTATAAAAAACCTCACTTTTAATAATTCATTTTTAAAACTAGACATTTTACCCGCTAGTAAAGAAAAAGCCAAGCAAATGCTTAGCTTTTATAATTTATATGTTGCTTCTTTTAACTATTCAATAATAATTTGTTTAGTTAACTTACCTTCAATTGATTTGAGATTAAGATAATACATTCCTTTTGCTATATGAGAAACATCCAAACTTGTTGATTGAGTAAATTCTTTTTTCAAAATCACTTTACCAGTTACATCTACCAAGTCTAAGTATGTTAACTCATTATTTTGAGCTTTAACCATTATTTCACTAAATGTCGGATTAGGATAAACAAGAATACTAGATGACAAGTCATTAACTGAAGTAGTTTGATTTTGAGCTATAAAAACAACTTCATCACTAAAGTTATTAGTATAATCCATCTCAACAATTCTAAAATGCATTGAAGGGTTATTAGTCCACCAAGTATATTCAAGAGATGCGTCTCCTAGACTAGAATTTGAACTATCAGCAAGCCAGACACCATTCAAATGATAATAAGCGCTATCTGATGTAAGTTCAAATTTCTTTAATCTTAAAGAAGCGTATGTACCTGAAGGAAGAACAACATCTCCAAAGGCATCAACATCCCAAATAACATCTGCTTTTTGCATAAGATAAATGGAATCACAAGGCACTCCTAAATACAATTGACAAAGAGAAGGGGGGATAGCAACAAGTGAATCAAAAGTAACATAGGATTTAGAATATTGCAAACCATAAGTTAATGGCAATGGAATAAAAGGAACATATACAGATAGACTATCAACCCCTATAAGTGATAATTCATTATTATCTTTACTTATATAGAAATAACTACTATCCATAAAAATTGAGACATCAGCATCAGGATGAGCAATTCCATGAGGAGTATTATTTGGATTTAAAACAATAATTGCATCTTGAATATTATTTTGAAGAGCTGAAAAATCCCAAGTTTGATTTGCACCAGAATTTCCAGGATTTATTCCAATCGAAACTGTGTCAGTTGCTTCATAAAATACATCACCAATATTTAGAACATCAGTAACTGTAATTTGAGCAAACATGTTAACTGAAACAAATGCCATAACAATGACAGATAGTTTCGTTTTACTTATAATATTTAGATTCATTTTTTAAAATTTTACTTTATTAAATTAAATTTTGCCCAAATTTATAACAAATAATATAAAACAAAAATATTAGCAACCTATTTCTTATGTATTCAAATTATCACTTTGTTTCTAATAAAGCATAAACAGAAAATTGCTAATGAGCAATTGCACAAGAAGATAATGTTAAAAATAGTAAAGTAATAATGGAAATGCAAATGAGCTGTAAAATTCGTCCTTTCATACAATAAATGTTTTTAATATTTTAAATCTTAAGAACTAACAAGTTAGAATGTTGCAGTTTTGTATTTTTGAAAAATGAAATATGTAAATAAATTAGGTTCTACTAAACGCTTGCTTTATTTTTTTGTCATTAGAAAAAGAATCGCAATAAAGAATGTATTTTATTCAAACAATAAAAATCAACACCTTTTTATTTTAAGCCCTCCTTTTTGTGGGTCAACTTTATTGAATGAGATTATTTCATCATCCGACAATGTTAGTTGCAATAACAATATAGGATTAAGGGAAGGGCAACATTTACCAAGAGCAAAAGATATTCTGTTTACAAACGATAGATGGAATAATACAAAAAAAATTGATTGGAAATTAATTCACAGAATCTGGAATAAATATTGGGACAAATCAAAAGATATATTTTTAGAAAAAAGCCCTCCTAATATCTGTAGAGCAATTCAAATTGAAAAAGAATTTCCTAATGCAAAATTTATCTGTCTAGTTAGAAATCCTTACGCTCAAATTGAAGGTGAGATGAGAAGATATGGTACTCCAGTAAAAGAAGCTGCGGAATTAAGCATTCAATATCTTAAGTACCAAAAGAAAAATATAGAAGAACTAAAAGTTTCTTTTACTATACGCTATGAAGAACTAGTAAACGACACATCTAACACAAAGAAAAATATCATTTCATTTCTACCTGAACTGAATGATATCAATACAAATATGAATTTTTCAGCTCATAATTCAAGAGCTGAAAAAAGTATGTCCATTACAAATTTGAATCTTGAAAAGATTGCAAAAATTAAAAAAGATGATTTATTAATTATTAATAGTCTCTTTAAAAAAGAGGAAAGTATTCTTAATTATTTCAATTATAATATCGTTTAACCCTCACTCTATTTCGTTTTAGTTTAAAAATTTAGTAAAAAAAAGAAGCCCGAGCAAATGCTCGGGCTTCTTAATATTAAGAACTAACTAGCTTCTTACTGAAGAATTAATTTCTTGTTAACCACACCATTATTAGTTGTGATTTCTAAGAAGTAAACTCCTTTAGTATAAGTAGCTAAATCAACTTGTTTAGTATACTCGCCAACAAACTGCCCTAAGCTTTCAGTGTATACAACCTCACCAACAACATTGATTATTCTAACTTCTAAATCTTGAGCATCTTCTGATGTGAAACTCACATTAAAGATATCTCTAGACGGGTTAGGATAAACATCTAAGTTATTGATTGCTGTACCACCTTCAACTCTAATAGAAGTTGGTTGCGTCCAGAAGATTGGAGATGTCCAACCTGAAGAACGGTAAGCTCCACCTGAAGGATCACACCATGTTCTTGAAGAAGCACGGTAAGTTTGTCCTGGAGTTAATCCATTCTTAGACTTACTAACTAATGGA
>Ga0209482_1002591_pt1 | contig 11080 bp, 8 predicted proteins | sample CoawatmetaG10DNA_FD_187512 | JGI IMG/M metagenome (GOLD analysis project Ga0209482, IMG submission 187512) | Marine microbial communities from the West Antarctic Peninsula - Coastal water metaG104-DNA (SPAdes) (version 2) | ecosystem: Environmental > Aquatic > Marine > Coastal ...
ACCCCTAGCTTTGTCATTGGCGATATGAACTCCTCTAATGCCACCATTCACACTGGCGCAACACCTCCAGCGGATTGGCAGGGTGGTCGTTATACGTTTGACGGCACTACATGGGCTGAACTAGCTGGCTGGGTAGATCCCAAGGTAGCTGAGATTGCTCGACTACGCCTTGAGATTGATGCTTTAAACGCCTAATTAAGGAATCAAAAGAATGGAATCTAACGCAAGGTTTGACAGGCTAGAGGCTAAGATAGACAAGCTTTCAGACGCGATGGTAAAGCTGGTTGCGATAGACACAAAAATTGAAGGTTTACTGAAACACAATAACACTCAAGATAGTCGTTTAAATAAGCACAGTGAAGAGATCGATGAGAATAAAATTGCAATCGCCTTGCAGGGTAAAACCAGCAGCTCTAATGAGTGGTTTGTTCGCATTCTCATTGCGGCATTAGTTTCTGCCGCAGCCTTTATGTTAAGGACATAGAATGTTTAAACTTGGCCAGAACTCTATTAATAACCGGAAGGGTGTAGATCCACGACTTATTGAGATCTCGGACCGTGCAATACAGTTATCTATTATTGATTTTGGTATTCCTCAATTTGGGGGGCTGCGCTCAGCTAAAGATCAAGCCAAGCTGTTCACAGCCGGTAAATCTAAGTGCGATGGACGGGTTAACCTATCCTACCATCAATCAGCAAAAGCCTTGGATGTGTTCGCTTATGTCGATGGTAAAGCATCATGGGATAAGTTACATCTAGCCCTAATAGCTGCTGCAATGTTGCAGTCAGCATCTGAGCTAGGCTATCAATTATCCTGGGGTGGATTGTGGACCAGTTTCTCCGATATGCCTCATTTCCAGTTAGGAGATTAATATGGGATGGATTTCGAAGTTATTAGGTGGTGGAGTAGTTAGGTCGGTTGAGAAACTAGCATCTGAGTTTATTCAAACTGATCTTGAATCAGCAGAAGCTAAGGCTTTAATGATAAAGACACTCGACCCTAACGGTCTAATGAGGCGTGATCTTTCAAGGTTTGCTTGTTGGGCTTATGGGTTCTATCTGGTCGCTATGGTAGGTCTTAGCTTTATGGTTGCCTTTGGTGTAGGCAATGTCGTTGGAGCTAGTGAGGCCGCGACAATGATGACTGGATTGTTTTTACCAATCACCACTTCTTGGGCTGCAATCGTTAGTGCTAGTTTTGGCGTAAATGCCGCTAATGCTATAAAGCTTAGATAGAACATAACATAGTTTAAAGTAACCTCGCTTAACACCAAATTAACACCCCACCTTTTAATGCTTGGCCTTATGGTCGAGATTAGTGTGGGCCATTTAAAACGTGCTGAACATCAGCGACAAATAGGAGCGCCATTATGGCCCTTGGTTTTCAAAACCCAACTAAAAACGCACCATTGACGCAAGTAACTGCGCCAGCGTTGCAAGGCCCGACCACACGCCAAGTGTCAGCAGATGAAACTGTGTCTGGGCAAATGAATAAAATCTTAGCCTCAAACTCACCACTGTTGCAACGCGCAAAAACGAGAGCAGCGCAAGCCGCAAATAAACGGGGCTTACTCAATAGCTCAATGGGAGTGCAAGCAGGTGAAGAAGCGGTGTTATCCACGGCTATGCCAATGGCGCAGCAAGACGCTTCAACCTACAGCAATCAAGGCTTGGTTAACCAAGGGGCGCAGAACCAATTTGCAACTGCGTCTAATAAATACAACACTGATACTGCGCTCAAGCAACAAGACTTTGGTAACAGCTTTCAGTTGAACGATCAGTTGTTTGACCAACAAGCAGGTTCAGGTCAGTACCTTGGTCGAGGATTAATTGGCCTGAACACCGCAAGCAAGTTAGCGGTGCAGAAAAACTCTCAGGATTTTAATAAGACCGAATCCTCTCTAAACCGAGCGCAACAGACAGCGCTTCAAGAAGGTCAACAAGACTTCACCTCTGGGGAATCCTCCCTAAACCGAGCGCAACAGACAGCGCTTCAAGAAGGTCAACAAGACTTCACCTCTGGGGAATCCTCCCTAAACCGAGCGCAACAGACAGCGCTTCAAGAAGGTCAACAAGACTTCGTTGCTGGCGAGAGCGTGATAGATCGAGAAGCTACAGTAACTAGGGATGCGCTATTAGAATCTAATGTAGTAGCTAGGGATGCGGCATTAGAAGCTAATGTAGTAGCCAGAAATGCAGTAGTGGAGGCAGCTATTGTATCCCGCGAAGCGTTAGCAGCAGCAGCCGTGGTAACTGAAAATAATTCAAGACGAGCGCAAGAAACTGCTACGGCAGCACAAAGGACTGCGGACGCTAAACTAGCGGCAACAGCTCTGGCGAAAGTTAACGTCGCAAGCGCGGCACTAGAGAGTACATTGAAAACCGAGTTAGAAAACTTAGGACACACCAATGACCTTGCGTTGACAAAAGCACAGGGAGACCTTGCTCTTGAAAAAATCGATGCTACAGCATTCGCAAATACTAGAGGGGCGTTTTTAACCTCAGTGAGTGAGATTACTAAACAGTCAGTAATATCCGTCAATGAAATTACGATGTTAGAGGGTGTATCCCCAGAGGATAAAACAAAGATGCTAACAGACGCAGCGACACTTGCTAATTCGGTAATAGCAGCAGAAAAGGTCATATATCAAGGCTCAGCAACGTGGGATAGAAACTGGACAACATTTGAAGGTATACCAGATGACGCAATAGTGGCCTCAACAACGGACTCAACAGGAGCGTAAACATGAACAGAGTAATGCAAAACGGCAATAAAACGGCTTGGGATTATATATGGGGTGGGGTAGGCACGGCTTTTAATTGGTTGAATAAAAACGAAGCAGCCGCTGATTTCATAAGTGGCGCTGCGGTTCAAATGCTTGCTAACCAAGCGATGTCGGACCAACGTAAGGCAGAAGAGTTAAAAGAGCGACGTGAAGATGAACGTAGGAAGGTTAACTACGCAAGTATTGAAAACTATACTGGCAACTTAGTTGGGGGTAATGGTTTGCTCACCAACGGCCTGCTTGCAAACCCAAACAGAGGTGGCTGATATGGGGACTACATACCCTACACCCAATGGTGGCGCTAGCGTCATGAATGGTACGAGTAATACGCAAAACAATAACACCGTCGATAGGGGGTTATTAAAAGCCGCCAATGATAAAGCCGCCAATGATAAAGCGTTAGCAAATAAGTTAACTAAGCGCAGGGCGCAAGCGGACAAGGACGCAGCGATAAACGCTGACACTAAACGTCAAGCCGATAGAGCCGAGTTAGAAACAGCCAGAATGGCAGACTTCTTAGAGAAAGAGAGGGGTTCAAACACCACTACGCAAAACACTAACGAAGGGGACGGAGGACTGCTTGGTTCATTCATGCCAAAGGTTATATCTGAATCCTTAAAGGGTGACGGGAACTACGATCCAAACTGGGTTAATAAGAATAAGGCTGCTGGCGCTAAGCATTTAGAGAATTTATACACTACTGGCCAGATACAGCGTGGTCGCTCGAACCTTACAGACAAGAACGGTAATGCCATCGGTGGTGTAGTTAATAGTGAAGATAACACTGCCATGCAAGAGATGGCAGCTAATGGTGTAAAAGACCCACTTAGCACACTCTCCAGTAAAGTGAGCGATGAAGCTGGGTTAGACACGTCTTTATACGGCGCGTTTAAACAAACAATGACTGGTGCCGATGGTTATGAATATGAAGGCGGCGGTGGCCTACTAAAGTATTCACAAGAGAATGACACGGCAAACCAAGTTGATGGCTTCACTGAGGCTGAAAGGTTCGGTGACAGCAATGAGTTTGCAAAGGTTGATACCGCAGCTAGGGACACCTCAATGGCTAATGGCGTTCAGGTTGATGAACTAAGCTCTAGTCAGATTGATATTCTTCAGTTCTCAGGCAACTTAGGCTTCGCTGACATGCAGGTAGCCCAGAAGTTTTGGGACTCCATGACGCCTGAAGCGCAAGCGATCTTCAAAAGCAAGGAAAACCCACAAGCGAAAGATTCAATCCTTGCTAGTGTGTTTGGTATGTTCATTCCAGGATTCGGTTTGTTAAATGAGTTTTCTTATAATGACAGTATGACTCTGCAAGAGAAGTTGGAATACGCTAATAGAACCGCAGTTTCAGTCGCTAATAACAAAAGGTCTAACACTGGCGATGGTGACAATGGCGGTGACAATGGCGGTGGGAACGACTCAGTTGATGTTGTAGAAGAAACTCCGGCAGGAGACTATAACGTTAAATACTCTAGTGTAAAAAACTTTACCGATATATTTGGTCAACCAAAATTCTAGGAACCGATCATGGCAATAGATAATACGCAGCAACAAGCAGACCCAACTCAAAACGTTCAGCAGCCAGAGAGGCGCGGTCTTATCCAAAACGAACAACAGCCCCCAGAAGAAGCTGGAGCGGATAACGACGAGGTTTATAAAATCATCTCAGGCCAGATGCTAAACCTTCTTTACGATTCTAAAGACGCCCTTCTAGAAACGATGCGCGTAGGTGGACAGCAAGAGTCGGCAGGTATTCTCGCAAGGATCATGATAATGGCGCTGAACAGCCTCAAGATGGCAGGTAAGCGAGTAGAGCCAGGCATGATGTTAATGGCTATGGCTGAGTTATCTAAAAATCTTGGCGAACTGGCCATTGATGCGGGTGTAATGGACGACGACAGCCAGTTGGTTGAAGAGTCTTTTTTTGCAGCCATCTCTAAAGCGGATGATGAACTTCAAAAAGAAGCACTAAGCGATGAAGACCGAACGTCTTACGCAGCGCTAATGAACCATCTACGAAAACTTCAGAAAGAAAATGAAGGTCAAAATACAGAACAACCGCAGGCTGAAGCACAACCACAGCCTACCGAGCAACCACAGCCGGAGGCAATATCATGAGCTTTGCAGGAATGTTAGGTGCAGGACTATTAGGTGGGGTGGGCAATGCGGCCCAAGGTATTGGTAATCGTCTTCGTGAAGAGGCTAAGCAAAAGCGTGAAGCTTCGTTACAGGCACAAGTTAAGCAGGACGCTTTTGACGTTGCAGCCAGGAACCAGGAATATGAAGTTCAAAATATAGAAACCAAAGCAAAGAACGCATCAGCACTTCAAGCGCAGGGCGCTGGTGAACTTACCGCCCAAACGGTGCTTACAGGTAATGATGTAAAAGGTCAGTTTACTATATTAGAGAAAAAAGCTGGAATCCAGTCTGCGCAAACGCTTCTTGAAGGATCTCAAACACGATTAAACACCAAATTCTCACAAGACAACGCTGGCTTAATAGCAGCAAAAGAGACTGAACTAAGAGCGCTGCTTAAACTTGGAGATAACGCTGATCTTGCAGCTATAAGAACAGCGGAAATAAATCTTCAAGGGGCGATTGATACTGCCAAAGCCGAAGTTGCGACAACAGTTGCTGCGAAAGCCAAGACTGTAGCTAATGCAAGGGCTGTAACTGCGGCTGAAAAGCTGGCTGAAGTTAATGCAGAAGCGGCTAGACAAGTAACTGCTGCAAACGAAACCGCTGCGGGTAGGCTTGGAATGGTTCAGTATCAGCTACAAACATCTAATAACGACGCCGCACTTGAACGAATAAACGCTGCCAAGGTTGGTCAAGTACATACGTTCTTCGATGCCGATAAAGGGCTGGAGTATAAAGGAATTACGCAAGAGGATGGTAAAATTAAGATGGAAGGCGGCACTAAAGCCCCTTCAGCTAAAACGGGATCTTTGACACTCCAAACTATCCAGTTAGAAGGTAAAAACGTTTCTGGCTACATGGACGGAAAAACTTGGGTAACAGTTGGTGGCGCTGTGAAAAAGGACAGCAAGGGAGACTTCGACGCTGTTAAAGCAACGGACTACTTTACCAAGCAAGCTTGGATTCATGCGGGTATTAAGACTGGGCCGAATGGTTTCCCAGAAGCAGCTTCGGAAGAAGATAGTGCTTTAGTCGCAGGTTGGGTAGATGAAGCTATGAAAGACTGGGAGAAAGGTGACAAGAAACAGCCTTCATCTATTGTAAACAGCACGTTCTATAAACCTTTAAACAGAGACAAAATTGAAGTAACTGAAGCAGATTTTATAAGTGCTAGAAAGGATAATAAAGATAACGGCAAAGATGAAGAAGCTAATTTAGACGAACTATCTAAAGATAATGCGATGGCGCGCATCCAAAAAGTTATTACAGCAGCCCAACTAAAAGTTGACAGTGGTGTTGACTTTATAAAAATGACGGCGCTTTTACGAAGCAGAGGGATAGACCCAAGATTTATAAAACGTAAATCAAACTAAACCAAAACCCACCAAGATAAGCCCGACCAAGTGTCGGGCTTTTTAGTTTCTGTCCATCCATAAAAAGGCACTAGCATGACTGACACTAAGTTTAGTAATTACGTTGACCAAGCGACAGCGGATTTCTTTGCTGATTTTGATGCAAAAAACAACTTATCGCCACAGAATAAAGACGAAGAAATTGAAACAAGTAACATAAACAGTAATTACGTTGACCAAGCGACAGCGGATTTCTTTGCTGATTTTGATGCGTCCAACGGGGTGACATCCTCAGTGGCGCAAGAACCAGCACAGTCACAGGTTGAGGACAAGTCAGATTTTCAGCCAGGGATAGACGCCTACAATGAGGCTGGCGGTGGCTTTTTAAGTAGTGCGAAGAAAGGCTTTACCCGCGCTAATCAATCGTTCAATGCTGGTGGTGCGGCTTTAGGTGATTTTGTAGTATCTAGTCTACCTGAGTCGGTACAAGACTCTAACTTTGGTAAGTGGTTACAAGCCGAGGCTAATATAGATAAAAGTGACGTACTGAGGGGTCAAGAGGCAGTAAGAGATATGCCTGTGCGTCCTGAGATGAAGATGGCTATTGATGCTGCTAACAACGCTGAGTCAGGACTTGACGCTGTTTACGAATTTGCCAAAGTGATTAATGACTCTCCTGACACTGTTGGGTTTATCATTGACCAGTTAGGGGAGCAAGCCCCAGTTATTTTGTCTCAAATATTAGGCACAAAAGGTGCGGGTGCTCTTATTACTGGCTCTGGTAAAATGGCCCTAGCGGGTCGTATGGCCGCTGGCGGGGGCTTCGCTTCTTTCACCAATACAGTTGGGTCAAACACTGGCCAGTATATGAAAGGTGATGTTGCCAATTTTGATGAAGCAGTCAAGAAGGGTGCGACACGAAGCGCGGCCCAAGCGGGTGTTGATGCCTTAACTTCCGCTGTTATTCCAGTTAAATTCGGGCCTAGCCAACTTACCAATGTTCCCACACAGCTTGCGATTCAAGGTACTGGTGGCGCTGCGGGTGAATTTGCCGGAGCTACAGCGGTTGGTGAAGAGGTTAGCCGTGGCGACCTAGTGGCTGAAGGTATGCTAGAGCTTTTAGGAGCGCCAGGTGATGTAATATCTGCCACGATGTCGCCCTCTGGTCTTAAAAAGAACAGCGATGGATCTTATGGTACGCCTGACCCTAGAATGTCTGATCCTGATGATGTCGCTGTAACTGGCGACGGCACAGTGTATTCTAAAGATGGCACAGCAACTGACGATACCGGCACAACACCTGACGTACCTGTTAGTGAAGGAATAGAAACTTTATACAATGAAGCACAGGATATTGCTAGTGCAAAATCGGTAATCAATGAAGAGATTGCAGAGCTTGACGCTGATTTGGCAGAAGTGGATAAAGGATTAGCTTCTGCAAGAGCCGCGTTAAGAGAAGAGCCAAGAACTAGCATCCCCCCAACTAGCGACTTACAGGTTGATACTGAAGTAGCTACCCCTGAAGCTGTTGCGCCACAGGTAGAAGCAGATCCGTTTGCAATCACCACTGATGACGTACCGCAGCTAGCGCCAGACGAACTGACCATTACTGCCGATGATATGGCGCAAATGGACTTAGACGCTGTTGAAGACCAAGCTCAAATAGATAAAGACATTGCTGCTTATGAATCAAGCATAGCTGCAACAACCGCTGAGTTAGCACCCGAAGTATTAGAGTTAGCACCCGAAGTATTAGAGTTAGCACCCGAAGTATTAGAGTTAGCACCCGAACTTCCAGTTGCGCCAGTTAAAAAGAAGCTCTTATCTAAGACTGAGAAAGCAGCAGAGACAGCCGCAAAGGTAGCCCTCCGTAAACAGGTTGACCCTACCAAAGATGGCCTGCTAACGGCCATCGCTAAAATTGGCGGTGTTAAGCGAGCTGAAGCTAGCGCTGAAGGGTTTGATCCAAAAGATTATGGAATGCGTAAGGCTGGTCTTAAGCCTGTATTTAGAGCGAAGCCAGAAGAAGGTATATCGTTTGATGCAGCGCGTGAAACGCTAGCCCAGTCAGGCTACATCGATGCTAACTCAACTGTTAACGACTTCGTAGACCTCCTACAAAAAGCTGTTCGTGGTGAAACCGTCGTGTCTACCGCCAATGAATCTTACTCAGCGAATGAAGACGCAGTGCGAACTGAAGACTATGTTGCCCAAGGTGGCGTCATAGATGAAACACAAGCTTCAGTTGCAGAGCAAGATCAAACCATTACGTCTGCACTAGAAGAAGCTCGCAATATTGGCTTGCCAGAGAACGAGATTGCTTCTATCCTAACCAACTACCCCAGAGAATCTGAAGCTGTTTTGCAACTCCAGATGTCTATGGCAGGGGTTGAAATAGGAGATAGCAGTGGATCAAATCAAACCACCAGGGTGGGAGACATACGACCAGAACGAACTGTTCAACAGGGCGAAGGAGATCGAGGACTTGCAGGATCAAGTACAGATGTCGCAACTGGATCGGGCAATAATGAATCGCAGAATGTCACAGATGAGATGGGAGTATTACTCAGCCCTAGTGCTACATCTGGAGACGCCGTTGCAAACAGCGAAGCGGGAAGCGGGGGAGGAATCGATAATGCTGGACTGTCTGGGGCCAATGCTGGAGACGCAGTATCACTAGCTCCAACAAAACAAAACCGTTATGAACTCGCTGACGCCGCAGGCTTCAAGTGGAAAAAAGCGATTGGCAGTGGCTACGCATGGTTCAATAAAGATGACCAAATGGTTACAGACCGGTCCTCACGGGAGGGCGACAAGTCTAGGCTATATGAACTAAATAAAGATTACTTCGATCAAAAGCCACAACAAGATGGCAGTGATCCTGTACCTACTGACTTCGTAGAAATGCGGCGCTTAGATAAAACATACGGTCGTATGCCTAAGCAGGAGATCCTTTCAGAAATCCAGTCAATGAAAGACGGTACTGAAGAGAAACGGCTACTTCAGATGTATCGCACTGAGAATGCGCTTGCAATTGACCGGTTCGACCAGACTGAAGATTCATTCGGCCTTGAAACACAGAGCGAAGAGTCCTTAGCAGCCGACACAGAGCTGGCAGCTACTGCCGCCACTGAACAGGCAGCTAAGACCAAGACCCTATCAAACCGTGCTAAAGCCGATGCTGAGGTAGGCAGTTTCCTACTTACTGGTAGCGATGCGCCTGCGGATGTTGCAGCGGCTAACGGCCAAGACGATATGTTCAACGCGGACACTAACGCCACTGGCCAAGAGGCTCCTAAGAAGACTCTTAAAAAGAGCAGTAAGGTGAGCGCTGAAGTGCGCGAGCAAGCGCTTGGTGGATTCGGTAACTATGAACGTGCCGCAGATCCTAGCCTGACTGATAACCAGATTATAAAGATGTATGTGGCGCAGCAAGACCGCAGGCAGAAGGCTTCAGATAAGGCCGAGAAAGCCCGTCTTAGTGAAGAGGCTAATGGGAAACCACGATTCAGCAAGTCTGCTATACTCACCGAAGATGCCAAACCGAAAGGTGTTACTGAAGCGCAGATCCAAGCGCGAGTAGACGTCTTCTTGGCCAAATATAAAGGAGCAGATGATGTTAGGGTGTGGGTACGTGATTCACAAGACAATGCCTTTGGCCCTGGCTCAACAGCTAAAGATGGCCGAATCAAAGGTGGATACTACCCAGAGCAAGACGCCGTCGTCTTCATTGCCGAGAATATCGACTCAGTACAAGACATTGATTCCACCATCCAGCACGAGCTTTTGGTACATAAGGGCTTGGGTTTATTTGAAGCAAAAGATGTCAAAGGACTCGTCGACGTAATCAATGAGAACGCTGCTAACAGTAAAACTCTAAAGGACGCATGGGCAGAAGTTCAAGATAAGTACAAGAAGGAAACGCTCGCGGTCCAAGCTGAAGAACTACTGGCCAGGGTTGCCGAGAAGAAGATGTCTAAGCCAGATAAATACTGGAACAAGATCGTCACCTTCATCCGCAACATGCTACGTAAGATTGGCTTTGTTAAAGAGATCAGCTTCTCTGACTTACGCAAACGTGTCTACGACATGGGTGAGGCATTCGCTGAAGGGCGACGAGCCGAAACCCGCGAAGGGTACGAATCCAATACCGATACAAAAAGCCCATCTTCTGATGGGCTTTCTGGTTCTAAGAGGTTCGATAGTAAGAAGGACAAGGACACTGTACGTCCTAACCCTTCAATGATCGATATGTCTAAGCGTTCAGATAAGAAGGTTACGAGTAAGACCAGCGATACGCTTGGGTACACTACGAACGATAAGGACGTTCAGGCTAAGATTCCGAAGGTGGAAAAGGGTAACGGCAAGCCAGACATTACTATATACGGAGTAACTGCTGGTGGGCAACGTGCGCTTGTCGCCAAGCCTCGCGCTAATGGATGGGATATTACCGTCGATAGGCGCGTCACTGGTGAGATGTTTACTGATGGCAAGCCCCGTGAATACACTGCAAAGAACCGTAAGCAAGTCGAAGAGCGCGTGAAGATGTTAGGGCTTGAGTTAGAAACTGTTATTCCAGAAACACCTGGGAACCTGCCACCTGTTGGTGGAGATCTTTTAGATGCTGCGCCAGAGTGGCAATCAAAGCCTGTAGGAAGGTTTAGTTTTAACCAGTTTCGTTTCAAAGCGCAAGACAGATTTATTAATCTAATGAAGAACCAAGAGATCATAGAAAAGTTCGCTGGTGAAAGACTGGCAGAAGATGTAGATGCCTATGATGCTGAAGCGGTTTACCAC
>Ga0209482_1002593_pt1 | contig 11076 bp, 19 predicted proteins | sample CoawatmetaG10DNA_FD_187512 | JGI IMG/M metagenome (GOLD analysis project Ga0209482, IMG submission 187512) | Marine microbial communities from the West Antarctic Peninsula - Coastal water metaG104-DNA (SPAdes) (version 2) | ecosystem: Environmental > Aquatic > Marine > Coastal ...
CGTGGTCGGGTACAGGAATTATGATCGGTAAACACTATGTGCCACGACCAGATTGCCTCCCGCATCCAAGCGAGCTTTCTGCATCTGTTATTATTTAGATTTGAAACTAACATTTATTTTATACCTTGTTTAATAGGGACACTCATTGTCCGTCCAAGGAAATGACCTTATTGTCATCGTCTTGTGATGTCCCAGGAATGAGTATGTAACTTTTAGTTGACAGCGTCAAACTGTATTCAAACTTTTATTACAATTAAGTAACATTTACTTGACAAAAGTTTCTGTCAATCTCAGTATCTTGTATTGACTAACCCACCAAAACTTTAAATATCAAGGACTTGATTGTGAACACTACTCAAAAGAATTTATCAATTGCCACACTTCGATTAGCTATCGACGAAGCTGGTGGCCTTTCGGCACTCGCTAAACTAATGCCCGACTCACCTTCTCGCCAAGCAGTGGACAACTGGACGAAAAAAGGACTACCCGCCAAACGCGCTGTTCATATTGAAGTGGCATTAAAAGGTAGGGTTCGCCGCCAAGAGCTACGCCCAGACTTATACGTTTGAAAGGGGACAAGACTGTGATGACAAATTTCATGGGCGACTTCGGCCCGATGCTAAACGACAATGGCTATAACATTATTCCTGTAGCCAAGGGAACTAAGCGACCAGCGTTAGCCAACTGGTCTAAAATCAAATCAACTCAAGAACTTATTCAGTCTTGGGATGCTGACGCCTCGATAGGTATAACGACTGGCGAAGTAGTGGCTATAGACATTGATTGTTACGACAAGCACGTCACGAACGCGATTGTTAAATATTGCAATCAGAATATCGGTAGGGGATTAGCTCGGATAGGCAAAGCGCCAAAGGCCCTTCTTCTATTTCGCACAGACACGCCTATGTCTAAGTCAGTCTCCGCGAAGTTCAGCGATCCAGACGGCAACACTAACTGCATTGAGATACTGGGCAAAGGGCAGCAGCTTGTCGCCTACGGTATCCACCCTGAGACTCAACAAGAATACCGCTGGCCTAAAGCTTGTCCTTACACTGTCCCAGTAGAAAACCTTCCAACGATCAGCGCAGAGCAGATCACTGAGCTATTCAGCTTCTTTGATGACACAGCACCTTCAAAGTGGCAGCGAAGTTCAACCAGCGCTGCACTTCAACAACCCGCAGCAAATCAGGACAACGTCCTAAACTTTGAACACATGAGGCAGCCCACGGGATTATCGACAGCAGAAATTCAACGTCACCTATCGCACATGGACGCAGAGCCTTACGACGAATGGCTCTTAGTTGGCCAAGCGTTACATCACGAATTCGATGGCGGTTACGATGGCCTGACTCACTGGGTTGACTGGTCTTCTAATGCCTCTTCTTACGATGGGCATGAGTTACTTGAATCGAAGTGGGAATCTTTCTCTGCGCTAAGAGATGAAGCTGTCGTCACCATGCGCACAGTCATCGCAACAGCGCAAACACGCACTAAAGAAGTGAAGCAGCAGGTCGCTGTAGCCCAAGCAACTGGGTTGGAAGCGTCCAAGGTCAAAAAGATAGACCCTCTTAACTTCCCTATCCATAAAAGACAGTGGGTTGTTGGTAACAGACTGTTGGCCGGATACATCACCGCAATGTTTGCCCCAGGTGGAGTGTCAAAGTCTATGTTCTCCATGATTACCGCAGCATCTGTAGCGACTGGCAGATCACTCACCGGTGAGACTGTACACAAGCAAGGCAAAGTCTGGCTCATTAATAATGAGGACGACACCGACGAGCAGTATCGTCGCTTAGCTGGTATCTCTATCCATCACAACATACCTTGGCAAACCATAGAAGATAATCTTTATCTTACTTGCGGTTACGGCAACCCCTATATAGTCGCGCATCAATCCGCTGATGGATCAATCATCGCGCACCCCAACGCTGAGAAGATCATCGCTGAAGTCAAAGCTAAAAACATAGACTACATTGTCTTCGACCCGTTCATCACAATGCACGACACTGAAGAGAATGATAACGGTGCTATTCAGCAAGTCGCTAACGTCTTAAAGCACATCGCTAAAGAGGCGAACGTGGCTATTGAAATTATTCATCATACAAAGAAGGGCGGTGCTAAATCAGATTCGGAAGGACACGCCGGAGACGTTGAGTCAGGCCGTGGTGCTTCTTCTCTTAAAGACGCGTGTCGAATTGCTACTACTCTGGCTAGAATGGCCCCCAAAACTGCCGACAAGTTGGGGATTAACTACGAGGATGAAGGCCGTTTCTTGGTCAGGCTGGATCACGGCAAGGGTAATTTCTCTGGCCCACCAGAGGGCGCGTCATGGTTTAAGCAAGTGTCAGTCACATTATCCAATGGCGATACGGTAGGTGTACATGAAACGTTCGACATTACTGAGCTAGTCGATGAAGCTAAGCAGCGCGATGTCGAAACTACTAGACAACAAATTAAACAAGCCCGCTTAGACATCTGCGAAACAATGCCTACCGATACGTTAGGTCTGCCAATCTTACTAACCAATCTTGAACCGGTGTGGAATAAGTCAAATCTTACATGCCGTCGCCGTGTAATGGACGCATTAGTTCTGGATGAATCAGTCCGAGTTACTGGTGCAGATAACCTCCAATACGACATTACATTGACCAGTCGTATGTTAAAAAATGGCAACATGGACATCACAAAGGAGGCTGTTTAATGTTGGTTTATCGTCTATCAAATTCCGTTTATCGAAAGACGAAAAGCGATGATAAACCAACTATTCTAAATCCGTTTATCACGTCTATCACGGTGTTTCATGAAAGACGACGACAAACGGGAAAGGTACTGGTGACGGGAGTTTCGTCGTTTATCATTTGGTTTATCATGGTTTATCATCGTGTTTTAAATGATAGACGGGCAAAACCCGCGCCACGTAAGGGTTTCCCGTTTATCATCTGTATCACCCCTATAGGGGGTAAACGTGTTGAAACACCACCCCCCAAGTGGAAACCCGTTCGGCATTATATTTGCCGGATACTGGGATCTTCCATGGTAGAACAAAACTAAAACCGAAAAAGAAATCAGAGGGCAAACTGATGGGATCAATCAGGAAGTTTATTTGGAGAATTATTTGGCTGTTCAGTTTTTGTACACTGGGAATTACTGTCATATATAAAGATGGTGTTGTGATTAAGCTTGAATCTATTTGGGGTGAGGTTGAGGACAATCTAGACGCTCCCCTGGACAGCGTCGTTAAAACCAAAGTTGATACTGATTACTGGGATGTTAAATAAATGGTTCAATCAAAAGTTTTAGGCGAAGGCACGTCGATGATGTTAGATTCCTGGTCGCGGTGGTCACGAAGTTTAGATTCGTACTCTCAACTTTGGTATCCGTCAGCTTCTCCAGAGTCCAGGTTATCGGTGGACAGTAATGTCTGGGAATCAGGTGGTGTTAGAACACCAGTAATTATTGCTGACGCGGAAAGGGTAGAGGCTGCTGTCCAAATAGTAAGACGCCAAGATAAGCAGATGGCCCAGTGCTTAAAATACAGATGGGTCTATGAGTTCTCAGGAAGGCGTCTAGCGAAAGAACTAGGCACAAACCGTACCGATGTATGGCCTTTAGTAGAACGCTCTGAGATGGCGTTACAGGGCGTTCTGTGGAGCAGTGAAGATTAGCTAAATTTAAAGACGATTAAACGGGACGCGTACACGACCCATGTACACGCGTACACGACCCATGTACACGCGTACACGGCCAGCTTAGCCAATAAATACTCCAATTAAAAAGGGGTACGGAAATAAGTTATTCCCATACCCCCTTTGGTTACTTCGTTTCTTCACGATCTTTTCTGAGTTTAGTAGCATAGTCTTTAACGTTGGTCGCGTCCTCGATGTGCGCCCATACTTGGACTAGCTTATACCCAGACTCAGCCATGCGCTTTCGATGCTCAGCGCTGCGCTTAGAACCCGTGTAGTCGTAATTGTTTTTAGCTGTCATCATCACCTTCTTTTTTATTAAAGTTTCATACCGTTTAGGTCAATGTGAGTCATGCCAGCCATCTCTTCCGCTGTGTAGACCTCATTACCATTAATACCACCAAACATATAACGATCTGGGCTAATCTTCTTAGCTTGGTTTTGCGCCTTACGCTTAGTTTCTGCATCAACTACTAAAGAAACAAAGTAGTAAGTCTTAGGGAAGTCACCGAAACCAAACTCCGCAGTGTTGTCGTTCTCAGTTCTTTTTGAAATTATGTAATATTTCACGGCCACTCCCCCAAACTAAATTTGTCCAGTACAGGTTGATCTAATGTTTTGCACTCATTGCACCCCATTGATTCTTTAGGATTGTCAGAACGATTACGGATCATATTCTGAACCCACCTAGATCCAGATAAAGTCAGAGTATCTTCCCACCTATGAGTGGCGGCTTGAAAGGTGAACAGAGTCACATCGGTTGAACGGCAAACTCTGCATTGAGGTCGGTCAGTTACTCTAGGAATCTTGGCCCATGCGTCCAGCATTTCTTGCGTTGGTTTATTCATGCGTCATCTCCTGAGAAACCTGCAATTTTTAATACTTCATCTTGAATTGATTCTGGTAGCTGCCAAAACTTTCGTCCTGAGTGAGTGCCGTACCCACTGACCAATAAATGGCCATCATCAGTGGCGTATTCTTTGGCCCATATTTTTGCCATGCTAGCAGAGGCTGCGGTGTCGTGAATGCACTCGTCACCTTCGTAGACTTCAAAGTATCCATCTTTACTGTCAGCAATGGTCAATGGCTTTCCTGTCAAATCAATGTCATACATTAGATCATCAGATGCCATTTCTATTCTTTTAATTCGCTTCATTACACGTCCTCCTTATCTTGCTCAATTCTTAATTTAACCAGATTTAGCGTTTCATTAAACATCTTCACGCACTCTTCCACGTCAAAATCAAAAGATATTAAATCAGTGTCTCTTTCTAGTGCAGGTTCTGATCCGAAGTAATAAAAGCAGCTAACCCGCCAAATCTCCGTGCAATTTTGTTTAGGTGAGATCATCATCTGAACGCCAATGTCCCTGTATTTGTTGATACATACTCCAATGGAAGGGTACTCATCATCATGGCCAGACATATTCACTGCCCCCAATGGCTTGAGTGCTGCTAAAACATCATTAAAAAACTTATGATTATCATAGTCTCGGTGAGTTATATACTGCGACTCAATCGGAAACGGTTCGCCACTTAATTTATCCGTCTCGATATATTCCCTTTTCTGTGGAACATTTGGGGTATTTGGAAATTCGTTTACTGGGTAATGATTGACCCAAGCTATAGATAGAGCATCAGCCCCGTGGTCTTCCCAGAACGCATCTTCACTTTTGAAAACGGCCACAGATTCTTCGGTAGTCGCAAGAATGTAATCCCACTCTGGGCATTTAATAATAGTGACCATACAGCCGCCACCAGTGTTTACTTCGTAGGCTTCAAGATTTGTTGGTATGTTCATGCTTCACCCCCTTCAATAGCTTTTTCAATCGTGTCAAAAACGCCCACTTCTGCACTTGGATAAATTTCAGATTCATCCCGAACTTTAAACTTTACAACTTCAGAAACCCGCTCACCGTCTTCACTTACATCATCATAAATGTAGATAAAACGCTCGTAGACATCCCCTCCTTCTTTTACAATCTCAAGATAATAAGATGGGCATTCATCGTTTCCGTAACTGACATCTTGATACCCTGCGTCTAGCAGCGATTTAAGAACGCTCAGGGGTGCTAGGTTTTTTATGTCCTTGTGGGTACTCAAACAATCTGGATGCTCAGTCGCTAGTTTTTTAAGAATACGATCTCGATAATCATCTAAAAAAACTTGATAGACGTAGTGATGATCGCCGTAGTCATCTGTCAATAGTTCACACTCGTCATTTTGCTGACCGTCGATTTCGGGCAATACTAACCACCAACGATCACAATAAGTGGCTGCGTCCATTTCTGTGATTAGTTCGCCGCCCAAATTGTGAGCGTAGTCTTCCCAATCGCTTAAAATCATGTGCTTGCTGTCCATGTTATTTCGCCCCTTTATTGTTCATTAACTTGGTATGCGCGTCTTCAACAGCGTTATTGATCGCTATTAATTCCCGCATAATTTCTTGTTGTTGGATTGTTAAACACGCCGCAGCGTTTCCCGCTTCGATGGCTTTTTCAATATCATAACTGAAAAGAGCCAGCATTTTATTGGTTTGTACGGTTAACATTTTAAGTCCTTTGGGGCCAAAGCCCCATTTGGTGGGTTAGTTCTTGGCGCTACATCTCAAAGTTGATCATGTAACTAATTAAGTTATAGCCAACTTTTTCAAACCGCTGGGCATATTGGTAGATTAAAGTAAAATGATCGTCAGCTTGTTTAACCAAGACCAATTCATTTCCTAAAATTTCATCAATATCTGTCAATGTCATTTTAGAGACTTCGTCTAGCATCGCCTCATAGGTGGGATGCCTTTTAAGGCTGAAATGAACCAACGGTTCACAGTCTTTAACGATAAAATAGTTGAAACTATCATTAGTAATAAATTGATCTGGCACTAGATAAAACTCTACCTGATGGCGTTCGATTGTGCCGCCCAAGTGCGTAGATAAAGCGGATAATATATCCTCTTTATCATTCATAGCTTGGTGCTTGGAGTACCAGCGGTATCCCGTGCCATCGCTTGAACAGACCTCGAAGTCTTCCCCGTGGTCAGTTACTCGATAATTAAGCCCCTCATGCCAGACTGTGGCCACAATTTTATTATCTGCGCTCATGAATCACCCCGTCACATTAATTATTTGAAAGGCCACCATCAGAGACATAAATGCCCACGAAAAAGCCAGCACAAAAGCGCAAAAAACTGCCGCTTTAAATACACTAGAGCCAAGTAACAAAAGCTCTCTTTTGATTTCTCTTTTTGTTTGTCTGTTCATTTTGATAGCTCCACATCGAACACATGAGGCGACCCGTAGAAGCTGCCGACCATAGCATTGACGGTTTTGTTTTCATTGTTGCCGACGCTGTAGCCTAGCGTTGCATCTACTTGAGTTTTAAATACTCCATGATCGCCAATAGTGACTTGAAAGCGTGGGTTTCCGTTGTAGCTTGATTCAAGCCTTTTAGTAACCGTTAAAACGCCACTAATTAAATAACCTTTGGAAGTGTTCATAATGTCACCCCATTAAGTACAGCCAGACCGTTTTTAATGCTGGCAGGTACACCAAGAGCGCGTAAACGGCTTCTAGTTGTTCGCGTGGGGTACTCAGCGAACATAGATTCGTTCACCTCTACTGTTTTAAACTCCCCGTGGTGAATTACAGCAATTAAGTTATTGTGCAATCTTACAAGGCTTTGGTTTGTATGCTCGTTAAAATAAACGGCTGTATTATCAAGCTTAAAATCTTGCTTGTTTGTTATTGCTTCTTTCATTAACTGTTCAATCTTTCTCATTTTCATTCATCCTTTGGTGGGATTTATTGTGAGGGCCGAAGCCCCCGATAGGTAATAATGGTTAGCCTCTATAGGCTTGGGTCTGTGCTTTCCATGCTGAGTTGGTTTGCTTATCCCAACCTCTACAGAAATCGCTTATTTCGTGTGTTTCTGGATCTATCCAAGGGCCATGTTCATCATAGTAATCGTCGAATATGTCGGCCAATACTACATTCATGTAATCATCACGCGCCCTGATCGTTGGCCTGTAATACGATCCTGTCTTTTCGATTAGGTGAGCGAAGGTCTTAAACGCTGTAGTTCTATTGATATAGGCGTCTAACTGAGTGACAGTAATCACTTGATAGGCTCTTCCGATTTTCATCAGCCAGCCGTAATGCTCCCCAAAGCTATCACAGTCGTAGAAGTACCCATGGCAATCAACTTTCTTGTAGACTTTTTCGAGGTTATTAAACTTGAAGACAAATAGAGGCTCTTTATCAAACCTATTAAATTGCTTCTCTCTAGTGCGTTCTTCTTTAGTGCGTTCGCCCCAACTATCCATCCCAACATTGCTAAGGCGCTGAGAAAATTTAGCTTTAAAAACTTCAGCGCCTTTAACGTCGCGCTTTCCGATTAGTGTATATATATAGATTCCCATAAATACTCCGTTTTATAATATTAGGTTAAAGCTATCGCTAAACCTGATTTATTATACCGCAACATGTAACGGTAAACCATCAATGAACGCTATATTTAACAGTTATTTAGTGCTTATTTTAATTACTGCCAAAGTGGCAGGGCTATTGACTCAAAGACGTGCTTTAATTCGATCAAATAGCACTTTAGACAGGGCTAAACGTGTCCATATATGGCCCCTGGAGAAAATTAACAACCACTTAACCTGCTACTTTGGCGGGTTTTGTCGTTTTAGGAGGGCCGCTTAATTGCCGCCACTAACATCATGGGACAGTTAAAGAATCACCAATGGGAGACAGCCGCGCAGGTGTTCGTTGCTACTGGGAACAAAACTGAGGCATACAGACAAGCTGGCTATTCTACAAATATGACTGACAAAGCTATTAGCACCAAGGTTCAACGCGTGTTTAATAACGGGGTGGTATTGGGTAGGGTGGCAGAACTTCAAGCGGAGCAAGCAAAGCTTCACGCTGTAACCATTGAGAGCCTGACCGCAGACCTTAGAGAAGATCGAGCGCTTGCATACTCTGTTAAAAACCCTTCAGCGGCAGTATCGGCGGTGATGGGTATGGCTAGACTACATGGGCTTGATAAACAAGTGCTAAGCGCTGACCCCATCAACCCGCCCAGCTTGATAAATATAGCGATAGTCGACAACACAGCAAAAAGACTCAATGGTTAACGTTAAAAGCCTTGATCTAACACTATCTAAGCCCTTTGAGCCATTATTAAAGCCTTGCAGGTATAAGGTGGTATATGGTGGGAGGGGCAGTGGGAAGAGCTATTCTATAGCCATGCTCCTTGTGCTTTCGGCGTATAAAGAGCCGCTGCGCATCCTATGCGCTCGAGAGATACAAAAGAGTATCACTGACTCAGTGCATCAACTGTTGGTCGATACCATCGACCGATTGGGCCTACTGGGGCATTTTGAAGTGCAGAAGACCCAGATATTAGGAAAGAACGGTTCGCGGTTCTTGTTTGAGGGTTTGAGGTCTAACATCTCCAAGGTCAAATCAATGGAGGGTATCGACCGCGTATGGATCGAAGAGGCTGAAAGTGTCACCAACGCCAGTTGGGACGTTCTTATCCCCACTATTAGGCGTGATAATTCAGAAATCTGGATCAGTTTTAACCCTTTGGATGAGATGGACGCAACATATCAACGTTTCGTCGTAGATCCACCGCCAGACAGCTATGTGGTTAAAGTGAATTATGATTCAAACCCATGGTTTCCTGAGACGCTAGAGGCTGAACGCTTACACCTTAAAGAGAAGAACGAAGCGCTATACAACCATATTTGGATGGGTGACTGCTATGCCAATAAAGACGGTTCGTATTTTGCTGAACACATCATCAACAAACAGATTAGCACCATACCAGTCGATAGAGCATTACCAGTCAATACAGCTTGGGATCTGGGCATAGCAGACGCCACCGCTATATGGCTTTTTCAAGTGCAAGGGAAGTCTGTAAGGTTTGTATCCTACTACGAATCTAGCGGGGAAGGCATACAGCACTACCTCGATGCACTATCAGCATATAAAGAAGAACACGGCATCCAATGGGGACACCACATAGCACCCCATGACATACGCGTTAGAGAGTGGAGTTCTGGCCAAAGCCGTCAAGAGATGGCCGAAAACCTTGGCATAAACTTCGAGATCGCACCAAGTCTGCCCATTATTGATGGCATTGAATCAGTTAGACGCCTATTGCAGTCCGCTTGGTTCGATGAAGAAAACTGTAAAGCGGGTATCAGATCACTTCGGAACTACCGCAAAGAGTGGGACGACAAGCGCCAAGCATACAAGAGTAAACCGCTGCACGACTGGACAAGCCACTGTGCCGATGCAATGCGTTATTGCGCTGTATCCGCTGAGCTGTGGGAATCACAACCCGTACAAGCATTACAAACAACACGAATGAGACTAGCGGCGTATGTTGCTGGTGATTCATCAATAGGCTACTAAATGCACGAAGCTAACGAGTTCGACCAATACTACCAAGAGCAAGACGACAGCGAACAGTCTCAAAAGGCTGAACGTGAAATCGTAGAGCGTCTTCGTGTGTTCGGTGTAAACCTACAGGCCCAAGCAAACGACCAAGTACAGCGCAGATTTAGTATCGACGAACGCTGGTTAGACGATTTAAGACAGTTCAATGGTCAGTACGACAAGACCACAGCAGCCACACTGGCAGCTAGTGGGGGCAGTAAACTGTTCGTAAACATCACCCGCAATAAGGTGAATGCAGCAGAAGCCCGATTAATAGATATTCTATTCCCAACAGATGACAGGAACTGGGGGCTACAGCCCACCCCAGTACCCTACCTGTCTAAACTATCCAAAGACAAAGACCCAATAAAGAACGAAGACGGTAGCCCATTTATTACAAAAGAGGGCGTACAGGTAGAAAAGCGTGACTTAGCACAAGGCGTAATGGAAGAAGCCAGAGAACGTGCTAATGGAATGCAAGAAGAGATAGACGACCAGCTAACAGAAACCAACTATAACTCTGTGAACCGAGATATGGTACACGATGCCGTGCTATACGGTACTGGTATCCTTAAAGGCCCAGTAATACTTGGCAAGACAAGGCAAAAATGGTCTGAGGTAGTAGACGACCAAGGCCAAGTGGCCCAAGTCATGGAAATTGTAGACGACCTAAAACCTGGCGCTGAGCGAGTAGACCCTTGGGATTTCTTCCCTGATATGCAATCTCGTACAGTCCACGATGCTGAGTTTATATTCCAACGTCACTACATGAGCAAGAAGGCACTTAGAGCGCTTGCTGACAAGCCTGGATTCTTACGCACACAAATAGCAGAAGTCTTGAAGAAAGACTCTGACAACAGCAATACAGCAACCCACCTACAAGAAATGCAGTCAATGGCAGGTATATCGTCTTATGACAGTGGACGATTTGAAGTATGGGAGTAT
>Ga0209482_1002597_pt1 | contig 11070 bp, 12 predicted proteins | sample CoawatmetaG10DNA_FD_187512 | JGI IMG/M metagenome (GOLD analysis project Ga0209482, IMG submission 187512) | Marine microbial communities from the West Antarctic Peninsula - Coastal water metaG104-DNA (SPAdes) (version 2) | ecosystem: Environmental > Aquatic > Marine > Coastal ...
AGACTCAGTTATATTATAGGATAAAACATTACTTTTTTCATCTATTTCAAAAAGAACAGAAAAACCTAATCTATCTACATTAGGCTTAAGAGAACAAAGATCGTTACTTAGTCTTTCTGGAAGCATCGGAATAACTCTATCAACAAGGTATATAGACGTTGCTCTTTTTACTGCTTCTTTGTCAAGGACAGTTCCTGACTTTACAAAGTGACTAACATCAGCAATATGTATTCCTATTTCATAATTACCATTTTCTAAATTTTTAAAAGATAAAGCGTCATCAAAATCTTTTGCATCTTCCGGGTCAATAGTGAATGTTGGTGTTTTTCTTAGGTCTAGACGTCCTATTAAATCTTCTGCTTTTATTTTTTCTTCAATTTTAGAAACACTTTCATTTATAGTATTTGAAAACTCATTAGAAAGACCGTTGCTTAGTAAAATAGAGCTAATTTCTACATCATGATTATTTGCCTCGCCTAAAATTGAAATTATTTTTCCAACAGGGTTTTTTTTGCTTGGGTCCCAGTCAACAACCTCTACATGAACTTTTTTATTTTTTAAGCTTTTTGGGCTTTTGCTTTTAGGTAAAAAAACATCAAAATATATTCGGTAATCATCGGCTATAAAAAAACTAAAGGTTGGGCCTTCTTCAATACGTCCAATAAAAGAGTTTTTAATACGGTTAGTTATTTTATCAATAATTCCCCGAGCAGACTTCTTTTTAATATTTAAAAAAAACTCAACATGATCCCCTTTGAGTGCAAATTTAGAGTCAGATTTCTCTACAAAAACCTCTTTATCTTCTTCATAGACAACATAAGCGCCTCTTGAATTTGTGTTTTTTACTACCCCAGAAAGAGTATTGTTTTCTTTAATTAAAACAAAAGAACCTCTAGATATTTCTTTTAAAATTTTTTGGTCTGAAAGTTCTTTCATAACATCAACTAAAAGTATCTTGATGCTAATATCTTTGATTGAAAGAATTTTAGAAACTTGTTTATAGTTAAATTTCTTTGTTGGGTTATTTTCAAAAACTAAAAGAATTTCTTTAAATAAAGTTTTTTTTGAAAAAGAGTTTTTTTTAGATTTTTTGCTCATAGTATTGATATGGCTAAAATAATTTTAATTTTGTGGTAATATGCGTAGACAACTAAAACATATTGGTTTTTCATTGTTAATAGTATTAATTGCTAGTTCTTGTAGAACCAAAAAAACATTTAACGGCGTATCAAAATTAAAATGCTCAACATTTGAGGAGCCTAACTTTGAGGAAAAAAACAAGAGTAATACTAAGTATAAAATAGTAATATTAAAAGATGGTCAGGAAATAGGTTCAGGTAAAAAATCTAAAAAAGGTAAAAGAGGTAAAACTCGACTTTTTAAGAAAAAATAAATCCGTTAAACATTTTCTTTTACTAATTTTAAGACTATTTCATATATACTATACATTTACATTCTAAGATTATAAAATTAGATGAGATTATTTAAAAGAAATTCTTTTGGTCACATATTGTTTTTAAAACGATGGGTTATAAGGCTTGTTGGAATACTTTCATACAGAAGGTTTAGAGGGATAAACAATCTGAAGATATCTGGAAGTGAAATAATTAAAACTCTTCCAGAAAATAATGTTTTATTTGTTTCTAATCATCAAACATATTTTGCAGATGCTACAGCTATGTATCACGTTATTAATGCAAGCTTAAAAGGAAGAGAAAACAGTATTAAAAATATAGGCTATATATGGTGGCCAAAACTTAATTTATATTTTGTGGCAGCAAAAGAAACAATGAAAGCGGGTTTACTGCCAAAGATTCTTGCTTACGCAGGTTCTGTTTCAATTGAGAGAAGTTGGAGGTCTCAAGGAAAAGACGTTAAGAGAAATGTTCAGTCAAAAGACATAGACAGTGTTGAAAAAGCCTTGAGAGAAGGTTGGGTAATAACATTTCCACAAGGGACAACTACTCCGTGGAAGCCGATACGAAAAGGAACTGCTCACTTAATTAAAAAGAACAAACCAATTGTTGTGCCTGTTGTCATTGATGGGTTTAGAAGGTCTTTTGATAAAAAAGGACTGTTTCTAAAAAAGAAAGGAGTTGATCAGTTAATGAGGTTTAAAAAACCAATGAAAATAGACTATGAAAACGATTCTATTGATCAGATTGTTAAAAATATAGGAGTGGCTATTGAGCAAGACCACTCATTTTTAATTAATTAAAAATAATTATGGCAGTGAGGGGGAAAAAAGATTAGATCCTCTTTTTTAAAGCTAACATAAATAACTTCTTCTTTTTTAAAAGGCCTTGGGCTAAAAACATTCCAAGTCTCTCCCTTATAGTCAGCTGTTATGCTGTATTCTTTTCCTTGAAAAAGAGATTTTTTTACCGTTAGCGCTATTTTTGAGCTTTCCTCAAGCACTATTTTTTCTGCTCTGATATAATAAGATTGGCTATCTTTTTCGTACTTATTAATTCCTCCAAGTATTCTAGCGCAATAGCAATTTGCTGGTTTACAGTACATTTCAACGGGGTTATCGTATTGCTGCAGTTTTCCAGCTTTAAAAACTAATATTTTATCAGCAATATTAAGCGAGTCTTTAATATCGTGGGTTACTAAAATAGTTGTAGTTTTTGTAGCCTTTATTATTTGATATATTTCGTCAATAATACTATGTTTTATACCAGCGTCTAGATTGCTAAAAGGTTCGTCTAACAGTAAGAGATCAGGCTCTCTTATTAAAGCCCTAGCAATACAAGCTCTTTGTTGTTCTCCTCCAGAGAGCTCGTGCGGGTACCTTTTTGTTAAATTATTTAGATTTGTCAAATCTAGCATATAATCTAATTTTTTTAGAAATTTCTTTTCTAGGTTAAATACAATATTCTCTTTTAGAGTAAGATGAGGAAACAGAGGATAGTCTTGAAAAACAAAGCCGATATTTCTTTTTTGAGGAGGGACAAAAATATCTTTATCGTTTAATACTTTTTCATTAAGAATTATAGAGCCAGAATTTATTGACTCAAGACCAGAGATACATTTTAAAAAGGTACTCTTTCCAACCCCGCTTTCTCCAAGAAAAGAAACAATTTCTCCTTTTTCTACAGAAAAATTCAAAGAAGATATTAGAGGCTCTTCTTTTTTATAGAATTTAACAAGATTATTTACCTTAAGATGCATTTATCTGTTTGTTTATTATAGATTTTAAAACAATAAGCATTACTGCTCCAATAGAAATGATTGCTAAAGAATAAACAGCTGACTCCATCAGCATTTCTTCAATTGCAAATTGATATGTTTGTGTTGCTAAGGTATCAAAATTAAATGGCCTTAAAATCAGAGTTATTGGAAGCTCTTTTAAAAGGTCAACAAAGGTAACAATAAAGGCAATTGCAAGCGCAAGCTTGTTTATTGGAAAATGAATTTTTCGAAGAGTTTTGAGAGGACCAAGTCCCAGTGTTTTTGCTGTATCATCAAAAGACTCTGGGTGTTTTTCTAAACTAGATTTTATTGGGGATTTTCCAACAGCTAAAAACCGAAAGACATAGGCGTAAATTAAAACAGAAAAAGAGCCAACAAGAGAAAAAGACTGAAGTATAGGGATTTTGGTAAAAAGAAGTATTACGGCCAGACCAATCACTGCGCCAGGAATTACATATCCTAAAGAAGTTGCTTGACTAATAAAAGCACTGATCTTTAGTTTAGAGATTTTTTCAACATATAAAAATAAGAGAGAGAGACATACAATTATAGCCGAAGAAAATACAGATATTCCTATAGAGTTTTTACTCAGAATATACAGTGTTGTAAAGTCTATTTTATCAAAGTAAAGAATACAATTGTTTAACACATAAGAAAAAGGGATTAAGAAGCCCACAACAAAAGGAATTGAGCAGAAGATATATATATAAAACCTTTTAAAACCTAAGGGCTTATTTAGTTTTTCAATTTTTGAGTTTGACGGATAATAAAATTTAGATCGTCTAGATAAAATCTTTTGAAAAATTAAAAATACAAAAACAATAAGTAAAAGTAAACAAGCAAGCTGAATAGCCGTACTCTCATTCCCCATAGAAAACCAAGCCCTAAAGATTCCTGTAGTGTAAGTGTTAACTCCAAAGTACTTGACAGCACCATACTCGTTTAAAACCTCCATTATAACAAGAAAAAGTCCAGAAAAAATAGCTGGTTTTGAAAGAGGGAGAATAACTTTAAAAAATAATTTTACCCCTGAGAGCCCAAGGTTTTTAGACATATTTATGTAGCTCGAGCCAATAAGGCTAAAAGAGAGTCTGCAAGCAGTATAAATATATGGGTAAAGTGCAAGCCCTAAAATAACACTAAGAATTTCTATTTGGAGATAGTCCTTGTTTAAAAGCTCTGCCAAACTTGGATAGGTTTTTCTTAAAAAAGACTGAATAGGGCCAGTAAAACTAAGAATATCACTATAGGTAAAGGCCATTATATATGTTGGTATTGCCAAAGGAAGATAAAGCGCAATGTCAAAGAATTTTCTTAACCTAAAAGTATAATTGCTAATAAACCAAGCGGGAATTATTCCAAAAACAAGAGAGAAACTACCAGTAAGAAAAATAAGATAGAGAGTGTTCAGGCTATAATCTAGTAAAAGAGTGTTCCATAAATAAGAAAAAGCACTTTTTTCAATATTAAAGACATTGGAAAATAAAAAAAACAAAGGAAGTAATAAAACTATTGAAATAATAAGACTGGCTACTAACCACCTTTTGTTTTGACTTTTTAATAATTTATTTATTATTTCCAACCCGATTTGTCAAATGTTTCAAGCGCTGTTTTTCTAAAAATACCAAGCTGATTAAGGTCTAGCTTGTCTCTATTAAATTCTCCCCAACCGCTTACAATATTTGAGGGCTTAACATTTGGGTTAACAGGATATTCATAGCTGGTATTTACATACCTGATTTGAGCAACTTCGCTTGTAAGAAATTCAATTAACTTAATGGCATTTTCTTTGTTTGGAGCGTTCTTTGCTAGTCCAATACCAGAAATATTTATATGGCTACCACTCTCCCCCGCAGCTTGATTAGGAAAAAAGACCCCTACAGATTTCCCTGCCTTTAATTCCTCTTCTTTTTCTGAAGAAAGTAATAGGCCTAAATAATAGGAGTTTACAATAGCGATGTCTCCCTGGCCAGCAGCAATTGCTTTTACCTGATCTCTATCATTTCCCTTAGGGTCTCTTGCAAAGTTTTTAACCAAACCAGAAGCCCAATTAGCTGCGCTTTCAACACCTTTATTTGCAATTATAGAGGATAAAAGTGCCTGATTATAAGCATTTGATGAAGATCTTACAAGGATTTTGTTTTTCCATTTTTTATCTGTTAGAGAGGAATAAGTGCTTAGCTCTTTAGGGTTGACACGATCCTTGCTGTAAACCAATATACGAGCCCTGTAAGTAATTGGCACCCAAAATCCATTTATATCTTTCAGGTCATCGCTTATATTGGAATTGATTTTTTCATTAGAAATTTTCTGCAATAAATCTAATTCACTTGCTCTTTGAAGTTTTCCTGCATCTACAGAAATAAATAAATCAGCCGGACTATTTTCTCCTTCGTTTTTTAAGCGCTCAATCAATTCGTCAGCATTAGCTTTAATAACATTAACCTTTATACCAGTTTCTTGCTCAAAAGCCTCATATTGCTTCTCATCAACAGTATAGTGTCTTTGGCTGTAGAGGTTAACTTCGTTAGAGGTTTTTTTTTCGCTGGTGCAGCTTGCAAGTATTAATAAAGAGGATATAATAAATGTTATTCTTCGCATGATCTGGGGTAAATTTAGTTTACAAATAAAATGATTTAGCAAAAGTATGCTTATTTAGAATAAATACAAATAAAACTGTTAATTATGTGTGATGATAATATTAAAAACATAAAAAACTCACTATAATTGCAGTTAAAAATAGATCTTATGAAAAAACTAATAGTAGCTCCAATATTACTAATTTCAATATTATTATTTGGTGTAAATGAAAATCCAGAATTAGTAATTGGAGAAGAGAGATTAGAACCAGGAATCGTTTTTATATTTGAAGGAGCAATTAAAGATGATATTATGCCTGGAATGATGCATTTGTCCGAAAAAGAAACTAATATTCATATTGAAGCTCGTGTTAACTGGGATGTAAAAGATGTTCCTGCAGGAACTCCAACTGGTGGGTTTATTCCATATTTACATATTTCAGCAAAGTTAATCAATGAGAAAACAGGGCTTAGTACATTTATAGACCTTGTTCCCCACATTAATCTTATAGATAATTTTCATTATGCACGAAATATTTCGCTTCCAGGATCAATAACAGACACCTATACTGTTCGTTTTAACATAGTTAAGCCAACGGGTATAGATTTGGCTCTTCACAAAGACTGGCTAGACACTTATGGTGAATCACTGATTAACAATAATAGCTTTGTTTATAAAGGTGTTGACTTTGAGGAGGTAGCTAAAGCTAATAGAAGATAAAGCTTTTAACAAACACTTAAAGAGCGTGAAAATAAAAAGGCCTTTACAGTGATGTAAAGGCCTTTTTATTTTTTTGCTCCCCCTCTAGGACTCGAACCTAGGACCCTCTGATTAACAGTCAGATGCTCTAACCAGCTGAGCTAAGGAGGATTTTAAAATGCGAGCAAAAATAGCATTAAGTAATAAAATATGCAATATATTTGTCCAAAAAAGAAAGATGAGCATTCTAATAGTAGGGACGGTAGCTTTTGATGCAATTGAGACGCCGTTTGGAAAGACAGATAAAATAGTAGGAGGAGCAGCAACCTATATCTCTTTAGCAGCTTCTTTTTTTAGCGATAAACTTAGACTTGTTTCTGTAGTTGGAGATGATTTTCCTCAAGAAGCTATAACAATGCTAGAAAAACATAATGTTGACACAGATGGTCTGCAAATAAAAAAAGGGGAAAAAACTTTTTTTTGGTCGGGAAAATATCATAATGATATGAACTCTAGAGACACAATAGATACTCAGCTGAATGTTTTAGAAACATTTGATCCTGTTTTGCCAAATAATTTTAAAGATAGTGAATATCTAATGCTAGGAAATTTAGTTCCTAGTGTTCAGCAAAAAGTTTTAGATCAAATGAGTTCAAAGCCTAAATTAATAGTGCTTGATACTATGAACTTTTGGATGGACAATTGTATGGATGATTTAAAAGAAGCCTTAAAAAATGTTGATGTATTAACAATTAATGATGAAGAGGCAAGGCAATTATCCGAGGTTTACTCACTTGTTAAGGCAGCAAAAATTATACAGAAAATGGGGCCAAAATACCTAGTTATAAAAAAAGGAGAACACGGAGCGTTACTTTTTGGAGAAGATAAAACGTTTTTTGCGCCAGCACTTCCCTTAGAAAATGTCTTTGACCCTACTGGGGCAGGCGATTCTTTTGCAGGAGGATTTATGGGGTATATTCAAAAAACAGGAGATGTTTCTTTTGAAAACTTAAAAAGTGCGGTTATTTATGGTTCAGTAATGGCTTCATTCTGTGTTGAGAAGTTTGGAACAGAAAGATTGACAGAAATAACACAAGAAGATGTAAAAGAAAGAGTTAATGAATTTGTATCACTCTCTTCTTTTGCTCTTTAAAAAAGAGTGCTTTTGTTTTTAGAATTTTCATACCACTCGTCTTTCAGTAAGCCATTGCCTTCTGAAGCTTTAACGGCAAGATAATCACAACGTTCATTTTCAAGATTATCATTATGTCCTTTAATCCAAATAAAATTTACTAGATGCTTTCTGTAGGATATTAAAAATCGAATCCATAAGTCAGGATTTTTCTTTTTATTAAAGTTCTTTTTCTCCCAACCAAAAAGCCACTTTTTGTTTACCGCATCTACAACATACTTCGAGTCAGAATAAACCGTGACAGTTTCTTGTGATGATTTTAAGTTTTCTAACCCAGCAATAACAGCAAGAAGCTCCATACGATTATTGGTTGTTAATTGAAATCCTTGAGATATTTCTTTTCTTAGTTTCCCAGAAATCATTACCGTTCCATAGCCTCCATTGCCTGGATTTCCTTTTGCTGCACCATCGGTATAAATTATAACACTCATTTGTCTAAAAATGTTTTTTCAATAACTATAGAAAAATACTTATGTTCTAATTTTTGAATTTTCTTTGAGAGTGTCTTGTTGGTCTCATCTTTTGAGAGATCACAAGATTTTTGAAATAAAATTTCTCCTTTATCATATTCATTATTCACTAAGTGAATGGAGATACCACTTTTCATTTCTTTAGCCTCGATCACGGCATTATGAACATTTTCCCCATACATTCCTTTACCACCAAACTTTGGAAGAAGAGAAGGGTGAATATTAATAATATTATTTGGAAAAAGACTAACAACTGTTGAGGATATTTTTTTTAAATAACCAGCAAGAACAATTGAATTTATTTCAAATTTTTCTAAATTCAAAACTAGTTGTTTATCTGTATCCTTATTTTTCTTATCTAGAAGTATAAAAGGAATATCAAATTTATTAGCAATTACAACAAGATTCGAGTTTGGATTATCAGTTATTATTAAAGAGATATCAATTTTCTTTGATTCAGCAAAATAAAGACATATTGCCTCAGCATTAGTGCCATTTCCAGAAGCGAGAATTGCAATTTTTTTAGTCATAATAACTTTTATCAAAAATATAATAAACAATTGGATGTTAAAATACAAAATGGTAAAGTTTGCACAATGATTAATTAATAGTTTAATTTGCACTTTATTAATCAAAAAATATTTAATATGTCTGAGGTAGCAACAAAAGTAAAAGCGATAATTATAGATAAGTTAGGTGTTGACGAGGCTGAGGTTACGGATACAGCTAACTTTACAAATGATCTAGGAGCAGATTCCTTAGATACAGTTGAGCTTATTATGGAGTTTGAAAAAGAATTTGACATCCAAATTCCAGATGATAAAGCAGAAGCTATAGCAACTGTCGGTGATGCAATCTCATTTATAGAAGCTTCATAATAAGTTTATTATGAAATCCAGAAGAGTAGTTATCACTGGTATAGGAGCAATAACCCCTATAGGAAATAATCTTAAAGAATATTGGGAAAACCTTATAAAAGGATCAAGCGGAGCAGGACCAATTACTCTATTTGACGCCACGAATTTTAAAACTAAATTTGCTTGCGAGGTAAAAGACTTTAACCCAACAGACTTTCTAGACAGAAAGGAGGCTAGAAAAATGGATAGATTTTGTCAATTTGCCATGAAAGTAGCTGACGAGGCTATTTTTGATTCAGGTTTAGAAGTTGAAAAGATTAATAGCGATAGAGCTGGAGTTATTTGGGGCAGCGGAATAGGAGGGATGAATACATTTTATTCTGAGTCTGCAAATTTTGCTACAGGAACAGGAAATCCAAGATTTAATCCATTTTTTATTCCAAAATTAATATCAGACATTCCAGCTGGACACATCTCAATTAAATATGGCTTCAGAGGCCCAAACTTTACCACAGTTTCAGCTTGCGCTTCATCAACACATGCACTAATAGATGCGTTTAACTATATAAAATGGGATAAGGCAGATATTTTTATTGGAGGAGGTTCTGAGGCCTGTGTAGCAGAGCCAGGTATTGGAGGTTTTAACGCAATGATGGCCTTGTCTACTAGAAATGATGATCCCAAAACAGCATCAAGACCATTTGATAAAAATAGAGATGGGTTTGTGTTAGGAGAAGGGGCGGGAGCAGTTGTTATGGAGGAATATGAACATGCTAAAAAACGAGGAGCAAAGATTTATGCTGAGCTTGTAGGTGGTGGCATGACAGCTGATGCTCACCATATTACAGCACCCCATCCAGAAGGATTAGGAGCTAAAAATGTTATGAATCTTGTTTTAAATGAAGCAAAAGTAAATAAGAGCGACGTTGACTATATTAATGTTCATGGAACCTCAACACCACTAGGAGATATTGCTGAAACTAAGGCAATATTAAGTTTATTCGGAGAAGAAGCATACAACCTAAACATAAGCTCGACAAAATCAATGACAGGGCATTTGCTTGGTGCCGCAGGCATTATTGAAGGAATTGCTTGTATTATGTCAGTAAAAAACAATATAATCCCTCCTACAATTAACCATTTCACTGATGACGATGAAATAGACAACAAGCTCGAGCTTACTTTTAATGAAGCTCAAGAAAAAGATGTTTTCTTTTCAATTAGTAATACTTTTGGTTTTGGAGGTCATAATGGGTCTGTAATGTTTAAAAAATTTGAAGAATAATTTTTTAAAGAAGATAAAGCAAGTTTTTGGTATAAAATCTAGCCAAAAAAACATCTATTTTAGTTTACTTGGTTTTCAAGCAAAGGATCTAGAGCTTTATGATATTGCTACTTTACATAAATCATCACAAAAAAAACTTAACAATGAAAGGTTAGAGTTTTTAGGAGATTCAATTTTAAACACTGTTGTTTCAGAACACTTATTTAATAAGTTCCCAAATGAAGACGAAGGAGTGTTGTCAAAAAAAAGATCAATGATAATAAGCAGAAAATATCTTAACTTTATAGGTGAAGAAATAATAGAAGATATTTTAATAAAACACAATGTTCATAAAGTCACGAAGAACATGTATGGTAATTGTTTAGAAGCTATTATAGGTGCTATTTATCTTTCAGAGGGAGCTGGCAAAGCAAAAGAGTTTATAATAAATAAAGTTGTTTATAATAAATTAAAAGAGGTTTTTAATGACGTAGATTATAAAAGTAATTTGATTTTAATGTGCCAAAAAGAAAAAAGAAAAATTAATTTCAAAGTAGAAGAGTCTAAAGGTCCAAGCCATCAAAAAGAGTATAAAATAGGTGTATATATTGATGATAAATTAAAATCACAAGCAGTAGGTATGTCAATTAAAAAGACAGAACAGTTAGCTGCACAATCGTTTTATGAAAACTATAAGTAAACCAAAAAAAGTAATTAAGCTTGATATCATTGATGATGATAAAATTTCTGTTTTCGCAATAGTTTGTCAATCTAAAATTTACAAGCTTAGTTGGTATTTAAATAAAATAATGT
>Ga0209482_1002598_pt1 | contig 11067 bp, 12 predicted proteins | sample CoawatmetaG10DNA_FD_187512 | JGI IMG/M metagenome (GOLD analysis project Ga0209482, IMG submission 187512) | Marine microbial communities from the West Antarctic Peninsula - Coastal water metaG104-DNA (SPAdes) (version 2) | ecosystem: Environmental > Aquatic > Marine > Coastal ...
AAAAAAGGTAAAGACGATACTTTGTTTGCAGTTGCGGATGGAAAAGTTCAGTTTGAAAAGAAGGGCAAATTCAATCGTCAATACGTTTCAATCCAAACAGCTTAGTATTCTATCTATACTTATTTTAAAAAGCGCCTTCTGGCGCTTTTTTGTTATTAATCTCATTTATAATTAGTCTTATTATGAAATATTCAATCGTTTTTCCAGGTCAAGGTTCTCAATCTCTAGGAATGTTATCTGATTTGCGTAGTAATTTCTCAGTTGTAAATGAGATTTTTCAAGAAGCAAGTGATGCAATTAATCTAGATCTGTGGAAGATCATTAATGAAGATCAAGAGTTATTAAGTCTTACTGAGAACACTCAACCAATAATGCTTGCAGCAGGTTATGCAACATATAAAGTTTTAGCAAGTGAAGTTAGTTTAACGCCTATTTCTATTGCTGGGCACAGCCTAGGTGAATATTCGGCTCTTGTAGCCTCTGGATCTTTAAGTTTTTTTGAGGCAGTAAAATTAGTGAGAAAAAGAGCTAAACTAATGCAAGTAGCAGTGCCAAGTGGTTCAGGCTCTATGGCCGCTATATTAGGACTTGATGATATAAAAGTTATTGAAATATGCTCTATTGCTAATGAATTTGGCGTAGTTGAGGCTGTTAATTTTAATTCACCAGGCCAGGTTGTTATTGCTGGTGAAATAAATGCAGTAGCACATGCGTGTAAGTTAATGAAAGAATCTGGGGCAAAACGTGCATTGGTTCTTCCAGTAAGTGTTCCATCACACTGTTCACTAATGAAAGACGCTGCAATGGACTTTAAGCACTCAGTTGAAACTGTTAATTTTCAAATGGGAAGTGAAAAAGTTTTGCATAATGTAGATGCAGATTATTCAAGTAATATCGAAGAGATAAAATCTAAATTGATTGAACAACTTTATAAGCCAGTTCTTTGGACTTCAATAGTTCAAAAAATGAAAAGCTCAGGTGTAGAAAAACTTATTGAAGCTGGCCCTGGAAAAGTACTAGCTGGGTTGTCAAAGCGGATTGATAAGTCTCTCAGTGGTTCAGCTATAATAGATGTAACTACACTAAAATCTACTATTAAGGAGATATCAAATGCTTAATGAAAAATTAGTCCTTGTAACTGGTGCGAGTAGAGGAATTGGAAGAGCAATTGCTTTAACATTAGGTGAGGCTGGAGCAACTGTTATAGGAACAGCAACGAGTGACGAAGGGGCTTCAAAAATTTCTAAAATATTTACTGAAAATAATATTATTGGCAAGGGTATGAATCTTGATGTGACAGATAATAATCAAATTTCTGATCTTATAAAGAATATTACTAAAGATTATGGCTCTGTAGATATTCTGATTAATAATGCTGGAATAACTCGCGATAATATTCTTATTCGAATGAAAGAGGATGAGTGGGATGATATTATTAATACCAATCTTTCATCTGTTTACAAGATGTCAAAAGCCGTACTGAGAGGTATGATTAAAAAACGATCTGGAAGAATCATATCTATTACTTCGATTGTTGGTGCTATGGGTAATTCAGGGCAATCAAATTATTCAGCAGCTAAAGCTGGAATTATGGGCTTTACTAAATCGCTAGCTCGTGAAGTTAGCGCAAGAGGAATTACAGTCAATGCTATTGCGCCAGGATTTATTGAAACAGATATGACAGATAGTCTTCCTGATGAGCAAAAAGCTGTTCTGATGTCTCAAATTCCTATGAATAGATTGGGAAAACCAAATGAAATTGCACAAGCAGTTTTATTTTTAGCTGCAGATAGTGGTTCTTATATTACAGCACAAACACTGCATATTAATGGGGGAATGTATACAGTATAGGCAAATCATTTATACGCTTTTTCTAGTAGTATTGAGAAAATCAATAAACAGTACCAAAGCAATACTTAGAATAAATCCAAAAATAAAGCCAAAGATTATAAATATAACACGTTGTGATTCAATCAAAGATGATTTGATAGCACTTACAATTGAAGTATGGCTTGTAGTTTGCTGAAGTAACAATTTCAGTTCTTTCTTTTTAGACTCTATTCCTAAAGATAAATTGAATGTTTCAGTAATTAATTCATTATAAGGATAAGGCATTCCAGAAATAGAATGAAAAACATTCTTTTCAGTAACTTCATTAATTTCATTAATAGATTTATTTAATATATTTAATTCACTCTCAAGAGTATTTTTTTCTCGCAATAAGAAGTCTGCGTTTGAAAAAATTCTATCATTCAAATTTTCAAATGATTTATTAGTATCATCTTTCAGAGCATTATTAATTTTCGAAATAGTCCCATTTAAAATTTTAATTTTAGTTTCTATGCTTGTTTTCTCAGCTTCGTATTCTAAAATATTTTTTTGATAAGAGTTAATAATTTGATTAAGAGTTGGCATTTTCGCCGCCCTTTCTAATAGTAGTTTTGGGTTAGCCTCTAAAAGTAATAGATTCCCTCTGTCTTCCTCTATTATTTGGTATTGTAAGTTTATTTTTTCATCTAAACTAGGAATTACAGATTTTAGCTCCTCTATTGATTGTTGATGCATAAATATTTCAGCAGACCCACTCTGTCGATATTCCAAAGAAAGGTATTCAAGCTTTTTTTCAATAGCTAATACTTCTTTTTGGTATTGTGACACTTTTGCATCAAGAATAGAAAAAAGTTGTTGATTATTAAACTCAACCTTACCTTCCATTTGGGTGATGTCAAAGTTTAAATTTCCTTCATTTTCTATAGTATTTAATTGAGCTCTATTTCGATGCAAATTTATAATTGTCTCGGTCATGGTCTCTATTAAAGCCTCGCCTTCTTCTGCAGAAGTTGTTATAACCTCAAATGCAATTAATTTTTGAGCAACTGGATTAAGAGTAATTTTTAATGCATTAGAAGAAGCATCATTATCTTTATAAATATATTCTATAGACAGTTCTCTTATTGCATTCTCACTGGAGTCAATTAATTCTTTTGTATTGGCTAAATTAGGGACGTTTTTATTAAAATTATGTAAGCCAATTTCTACAAGCGCAGTTGTCTTGTAAGTGGATGAAGTTCCAGATGTAATAACAAATGTTAATATTGCAAAAGTAATACTTATAATTAGTATTAATTTTATAGAAGTAAATATCGTATTAAAAATATCAACAAGATTCAATTCTTGACTATTGGTATTATTTTCTTTAGTATTTTTTTCCATAATTGATTTTAAACTGGATTAGAGATAATAACTTAAAATCTATTTTATATTAGAATAATAACTATCTACGTGATTTGAAGAAAGATTGCAATAACTGGCTACAATCTTTTTCAAAAATGCCAGAAGTAATTATGATATTGTGATTAAATTTTTTTTCATTTGCCAAGTCAATACAAGATCCACAAACACCAGATTTATAGTCGTAAGCTCCAAATACTATCCGATCTACACGTGCGTGAATCATTGCACCTAAGCACATTGCACATGGCTCTAGTGTTACATATAAAGTAGTGCCTGTAAGTCTATAGTTTTTTTCTTTTAGACCAGCTTTTCTCAGAACTTGAATTTCAGCGTGTGCAGTGGGATCATTCTTTGCAATAGGTTGATTATGACCCCTTGCAAGAACTAAGCCATCTTTAATTAAAACTGCACCAACTGGAATTTCATTTTCTTCCTTTGCAATATTTGCCTCACAAATTGCAATTTGCATCCATTTTTCATCATCATTCATAGGTAAATTGAAGTGTAGTAACTTTATTCAGGTTATGATTTGTAGTTTATATCCAATTTCCTGCTGAAGCTAATTTAATTGCAATAGTAAACATAACTAATGCAATGATAAAATCCAGAATACGCCAGGAGTAGGATTTTTGCATAAATGGTATTAAAACTTTAGAGCCATAAGCGAGTCCAAAGAAAAAGATGAAACTGGATAAAGATGCCCCTAGCCCAAAAGCAATTTTAAAATCACCAGTAAATTGTTGTGATATAGAACCAATCAGAATAACTGTATCAAGGTAAACATGTGGATTAGCAAAAGTTAATAATGCAAGAATTGCTATAGTTTGTGGTAGTTTTTTGGATGTTAAATTTTCTATCTCAATAATTGCATTAGTCTTAAAAACTGTTTTTAGTCTAATAATGCCGTAAATAGAGAGCCAAATCGCTGAAAAACCGAAAAGAAGATTTGAATTTTCATTAATGAAATTATTGAAAAAATATGAAATTCCACCTATACCAAGGCATATTAGTAAAGCATCAGAAAGCGCACAAAATAAAGCCACATAAAAAATATGTTGCCTCATAAGTCCTTGTCTTAGAACAAAGGCATTTTGAGCGCCTATTGCTAGTATTAAAGATATCCCAAGAAAAAAGCCAGTGATGAAAGCATTAAACATGACAAAGAGTTTTAATTATCCTCTCTGTTTAAGAATATCAGAATCTGGTAGGACAAATATCAAAGAATAGAATGCCCAGCTACGAAGTTTATAATTATTCTTAACTAGAAATTTAAAGGTATCTGTTGCCAAAATATCATCAATTTTTTCATGGTGGTCTTCAATAATAATAACTTTTGGATTGTATTTCTTTATGTCTAGAGACTTTAATACCTTAAAGTCCATTCCTTCTGCGTCAATTGAAAGAACATCTATTTGAGTATCCTTATATGGACTTTCATTTAATACTTTGTTTAGAGTTCTTGTTTTAACAATTGCCTCATCATAAAGATGATCAGCAGTCTGAGATGCAAATTTTTTGTCAATTGATGATCCAAGTCCATATTTACTAAATCTATATAATGTAACCTCTTCCTCTTTGTCTGAAATTGGACATAAAATATTTAAATCATGAGGTCTTACCATGTTGAAGAGTTGGATTTTATCCTCTTCCATATCTATATTAATGCCTCTCCAGCCTTTCTTATATAACATATAAGTGTTTGAAAATTTCTTTGGATGATAACACCCCACATCTACATAAAAACCAATAGAACCTTTTTTTAAAATTTCACCAAGAATAATATCCTCCCCAAATTGAGAATAGTAAAATCTTATAAAATCTGTAAAAAATGCTTTTCTAAATAATTTTAATTTTTTCAACATTTAAACCCCTCATCTTTCATCTTTATATATATTTTTTAAGTTTGACATGTGTTTGAAATATGACTAAATCTTACTTATTTCTCTCTCAATATCTTCTAAATAATTGATTTTAATTGACTTTTATTCATTCCCACTCGGTAACCACCCCATTATAAGTCCTTGATTTAAATGTTTTTATACTACTCCCACTCACTGACAACAAACTCATAACTCATTGATTTAACAGTACTTATAAAATAGTCTGCCCCAAGTCTGCCCCTAATAGTGGTATCAAACTTAATCAAATCATCAGCTATATTCATAATCCATCTATCCTCGAACAAAGTCTGTACCAATTTTTATTGAATTTATTTTACATTGCATTTGTGTTCTGTAGAATCAACTCATAGTTCAAAAAGGTCTAATTTGAAAAAAGGATTCACACTTATCGAGTTACTCATCGTAGTTGCTATTATTGGAATTCTTGCTGGTGTTGGTATCCCTATGTATAACGGCTATATGACAAATGCAAAAATAGAAACTGTGAAATCAAACTATTCGACTGCTAAGAGATTTATTTCAAACTCATTTGTTAGTTGTAATACAGGCACTCCATATATTGAGTTAAATTATTCTGGAATAAATCATAAAATCAGTTGTAATAAAACCGCAGAACAAATGAATGACAATTTTGGACATTACCTTGAAGAAACTGGAATGGCAAATCCATACTCTACAGATATTTATGCTTGGGGTATTGATTTAAGTGGCAAATATAAACAATATGGAATTTGCTCATTAGGTAGAATTTGCATGTATGGTTCTGGTAATAAAATATATATAGCGGCTAATATAGGGGATGAAAATGGCGGTGATGTCGTTTTAAAAGACATCATAGTCAAGGAATAATATGAAAAAAAAGATTTGTACTAATTAAAAACTAAGTTTCGCCGAAACATCTTTAATTTCTTATGTAGTTTATGAAAGTGAATAACAACATAAAGTCTGTACCTTAGTCTGCATCTATAATTTTAATATATTGAAAAATCAACGACTTACAAATAAGTCTGCCCCAAGTCTGCCTTTAGTCTGTACCGAGAGAATATTTTAAGAATGTTGTCGTAGTAGTGTCTGTGGGCGATATTGAAGAAAAACTCTTATGATGTTGTTACTCCCACTCAATCGTTGCTGGAGGTTTTCCTGAAATATCATAGACAACCCTCGATACTCGAGAAATTTCATTCATAATACGATTAGATACATGGTCAAGGAAATTATATGGAAGTCTTGCCCACCTAGCTGTCATAAAGTCAATTGTTTCTACAGCTCGAAGAGCTATCACGTAATCATATCTTCTTTCATCTCCAGTTACACCTACAGATTTTACAGGTAGAAAAACTGCAAATGCTTGATCAACCTTATCATATAGATCATAATTGTTGAGCTCTTCCATGAAAATATGGTCTGCCTGCCTAAGAATCTCAGCATACTCTTTCTTAACATGACCAAGAATTCTAACACCAAGACCTGGCCCAGGAAATGGGTGGCGATAGAGCATTTTTTTTGATATCCCAAGCTTAACTCCAATAGCCCTCACTTCATCTTTAAATAGCTCTTTAAGAGGCTCAACCAATTCAAATTCTATATCATCTGGCAATCCACCAACATTATGATGAGATTTAATAACTTTGGTTTTACCTGAGGCTGCCCCTGCTGATTCGATAATATCTGGGTAGATAGTTCCTTGAGCTAGGAATTTAATACCATTTAATTTTTGAGCTTCTTGATTAAATATTTCGATGAAAGCTTTACCTATAATTTTTCTTTTTATTTCAGGGTCACTTTTATTTAAAAGTTGTTCAAAAAAATATTTCTCTGCATCAACTCTTATAACCTTTACTCCCATATTTTCACTAAAAGTTCTCATTACTTCATCACCTTCATTTAGTCGTAATAAGCCATTATCAACAAATACACAAGTTAGCTGATTACCTATAGCACGGTGAAGAAGAATTGCAACAACTGAAGAATCAACACCTCCTGAAAGACCTAACAGCACTTTATTATCTCTAACTTGGGTTTTTATATTAAGAATTAAGTTTTCTATAATATTGTCAGTAGTCCAGTTCTTTTCACATTTACATATGGTAGATACAAATCGTTCTAAAATTTGAATCCCTTGCTTTGTATGAGTTACTTCAGGGTGAAATTGTAATCCATAATAGTTTTTTTTATCATTAGCAAAGCCAGCAATTGGGCAATTATCAGTTGAAGCTATCAAGTCAAAATCCTTAGGTAATTTTGTAACCTCTATCCCATGACTCATCCAAACATCAAGAAGATTATGACCTTTAGAATTAATTTTATCTTTAATATTAATTAATAGCTTAGAATGATTTCTAGCACGTATTTGTGAAGAGCCAAACTCAGCTTTTTTAGAGCTTTTAGCTTCACCCCCAAGCTGAACTGCCATTGTTTGCATTCCATAACATATTCCCAATATTGGTATATTTAGTTCAAATATAATCTCAGGAGCTCTTGCTGCATTTAATTCATTGACAGTATCTGGCCCACCAGAAAGAATAATGCCACTAGGGTTAAATTTTTCAATAAAATGAGGACTTACATCGTAAGGAAGTAATTCGCAATATGCTCCAATTTCTCTGACTCGTCTTGCAATAAGTTGAGTATATTGAGAGCCAAAGTCCAGTATTAGGATCTTATTGTGTTGAAGATTTAACATAAAGAGTTTTTTTGAATTTATTAATTTTGAATAGATTGTATTTTAATGAAAATTAGAGAGCGTTACATTGCTAAAACACTTATAACCTACACTTTAGTTGTTCTTTTAGTTTGGCTCTCCATATATAGCTTTTTTAATTTCCTAGCTGAGTTAAATTCAGTTGGTAAAGAGAGCTATACAATCCTTCAGGCTTTAAAATTTATTGTTTTACAAATGCCCGAAATTGCATATGAACAAGCGTCACCTATAATTTTGTTAGGGTGCATCTTGGGTATGGGTCACTTAGCATCAACTAGCCAGCTTCTTATTTTTAGAATTTCAGGAGTTTCAATACTAAAAATTACATGGCTTACTGTTAAAAATGCTCTTTTTTTTATTTTTATTATTATAGTAATTGGTGAATTTTTGGCGCCAACTTTAACTAGTTATTCTAAAAATAGCCGTTCAATGGCATTAGGCCTAAATAATATTTCTAATAGCCAAGAGGGTTTTTGGATTAGAGATGGAGATAATTTTATTAATGTGAAAAAAAATATAGACGGCAAAATTTTTGCAGGTATTACAGTTATTGAAGTTAATTCTTCTAACAGTATTAAAAGGGTAATCAAATCAAAAGGGGCAGAATTTGATAGTAACTCTTTAATTATGAATGAGACCGAGATTTTTTCAATTAGTAAATCTAATAACTTTGAAAATTTTTCTATTAAAGAACGTAATTTATATAATAAAATTGTTTCATTTGATCAAGATTTGATTGATAGCTTAGAAAAGGATCCTGAAGACCTTTCCACTCTGACTATTATTAAGCAAATTCAATTTTTATCAGATAACAAGTTAAGGTCTGGAGTTTTTGAAGTTGAACTTTATAAGAGGTTAACCAAGCCATTAACTCTTCTTGCCATGATTTTCTTAGCAATGCTATTCATTTTTGGCTCCAATAGAGAAGTAACATTGGGAAGGAAAATATTTTTTGGGGTCGCTCTTGGTCTGTCATTTGAGCTACTATCTAGAATAGGTGGGGCGGTATCCTTGAGTTTTGACTTAAGTCCTTTTCTAAGCTCTATTTTGCCTGCATTGATAGTAATGACGATTTCATTGTTACTACTAATTAAGAAATCAATTAGTTAAATGAGTAAAATTACATCAAAAACTTTAAAGTCAAATATTAAGATTCCTAATCGATTTGAAGTGATACTGTTAAATGATGACTACACTTCAATGGAGTTTGTTGTTGAAGTTTTAAGGAGATTCTTTCATAAAGATTTGTCAGCTGCTGAGGCAATTATGCTTAAAATACATATTGATGGAGAGGCAGTATGTGGAACTTATTCATACGATGTTGCTCAAACAAAAGTTTCTCAAGTAATTGAGTATTCTCGAAGTAATGAGCAGCCACTGATGTCGGTTTTGAGAGAAATAAACTTATAATTTTTTTGAAGGACTCAATATGTTAATTAAATCAATGGAATCTCTAGCTGATGGTCTAAATATTTTATGGGACGATGAATCTTCAAGTCTTTTTCCTTGGCTTTGGTTAAGGGATCATAGTGAGAGCAAGACGGATCTTCATTCTGACTCTAAGCAACGTCAAATAGATGTATTCAGTAATCCACTTAATAATTCAATCGATGAATTATCACTAGATGAAAACACCAGACTAATTAAAATTAGATGGGAAGATAAAACTGAAAGTAGTCTTTCTTTTGAATTACTTAAATCTACTTCAGAGCCTAGTCTTCCTCAGTCATTTGCAATGAATTCTTCAAGTTGTTGGAATACTCCAAGTGAAATCAAAATCTTTCCTGAAATGACCTATGAAGAAGTTATGAGTAATGAAGGAATAAAAACTTGGTTAACTCATATTCAAATAGCTGGTTTTGTTCTAGTAACTAAAACTCCATCAACTCCAGAGGCAACAAAAGAGCTTATGGAGAGAATGGCTTATATTCGAAATTCTATTTTTGGAGGGTTTTCTGTTTGGGATAATAAACTTGAAAATCCTGACGATACTGCCTTTACATCACTATCTATTGAGCCTCATACAGATGGAACATATGTTCATGATGCACCTGGACTTCAAACTTTGCACTGTATAAAAAGAGATTCTATTGGTGGAGAAAATCAATTAGTTGATGGACTTGCAATAGCAGAAAAGATGAGGCATGAGTATCCTGATGCATTTAATATTCTGTGTAATGTTAATATTCCTGGTCGCTATATCAAGCCAGATACTTATTTAGAGGCAAATCGACCTTTATTTCGAGTTAATGATAGTGGTGATGTTATTCAAGTTAGTTTTAATAATCATGATCGCGCCCCCTTTAGGTTGGAAAATGATCTAATGGTTAAGTTTTATGATGCTTATAAAATATTTCATAACCTAGCAAATGACTCAAGTCGCCAATTTGAGTTTATGTTGGATCCTGGCAAAGTGTTAACGTTTGATAATTGGCGACTTCTTCATGCGCGCTCATCTCTGACAGGGTATCGCCAACTTTGTGGTGGCTATCATAATAGGGAAGATTTTGAAAGTAAATTGAGATCTATCTAACTATTTATATAGGATTAATTTGAATTTTATTTTGATTTAAATTACCTGTAGTGATGTTAAAATTATGTATTAATAGAGTTAATAACAAAAAAGTATTTTATGATTGAACAAGGATTACAGCAAGAGATTAATATGGTGATGACTGAGGCTAGAAATCGTCGCCTTGAATTTGTAACGGTAGAGCATTTATTGCTAGCCCTTCTTAATATGGATGAAGTTATTGCATTTCTTCGAGGTAAGCGAGTTAATATCGACGAACTTCGCGCTGAACTTGAGCAATATATTGACTCACATACTCCTATTATTTCTGAGGATGCTGAAATAGATATTGTTCCAACAGTTGGGTTCCAAAGAGTACTTCAAAGGAGCGTTTATCAGGCTCAATCTGCTCAAAAAAATTCTGTTAATGCGATGAATGTTTTTGTCAGTATTTTTTCTGAAAAAGAATCGCATGCTGTCTATATGCTTAAATTAAATAATATTTCCAGGTTAGATGTTATGGAGGGAATTTCTTCCCATTTAGCTGATAATCCAGTTGAAGAAACAAAAAAAGTTGAAGGTGATAAGCAAGCTAAGCCGTCTTCTCTTGAATCTTTTACAACTAATTTATGTGAAAAAGCTAGACTTGGTGAAATTGATCCTCTTCTTGGAAGAGAAGAAGAGGTGCTTCGAACTGTTCAAATTTTATCAAGACGGCG
>Ga0209482_1002603_pt1 | contig 11059 bp, 5 predicted proteins | sample CoawatmetaG10DNA_FD_187512 | JGI IMG/M metagenome (GOLD analysis project Ga0209482, IMG submission 187512) | Marine microbial communities from the West Antarctic Peninsula - Coastal water metaG104-DNA (SPAdes) (version 2) | ecosystem: Environmental > Aquatic > Marine > Coastal ...
ATACTAATAGAGTTAGATTAGCTCCGGGTGGTAGAGCTAAGTTTAATTTTAGACGTGAAAGAGATGATGATAGAGATAGTAATAAATTTTCAATAACTAGAAAACAACCTAGAAATAAAGAAGAATATGACCAGATGAAAAAAGATGGTACTTTATTTGGAGATAAAAAAGATAAACCAAAACCAGCACCAAAGCCTAAGACAAAAGAAAAACCTGTAGTAAAGGAAACACCAAAACCTAAAACAAAAGAAAAACCTAAACCTACGTTTAAAAGAAAACCTACAGTAAATAAAGAAAAACCAATAAACTTTCCACCTAAAAGCCCACCTAAAAAAGGACCAATAGAGACACCCCCACCTAAACAACCACCGGCACCAACACCAGCCCCTACACCGGCTCCTACACCTGCCCCAACCCCAGCACCGACTCCAGCACCGACTCCTAGCCCTACACCGGCTCCGACTCCTGCACCGACTCCTGCACCAACACCGAGACCACCCATGGCAAAACCACCAATTATTCCTGTTGAAGATGACCCTAGAAATGACCCAATAGAGGTACCTCCAATAGTTCCCCCTGAACAAGACCCAAGAATACCACCAGCACCAACACCAGCACCAACACCAGCACCAACACCAGCACCTATAACTGAAGAAGCTGCTGAACAAGCTAGACAACAAAAAGCTGCAAGAGATTCTGCAGAAGCTGCTGCAAGAGGTGAACTTCCTACTGCTGCAAAAATACCTGATGCTATTAAAATAGAAGAAGGTGTTGCTCAACAAACAACTACTATGGATGCACCTACTACTGGTGAAACTTTTCAAGCGTCAGACCAACCTGCAGAAGCTGTAACAACAGGTAATGTTGAAACAACTGATGCTCAAGGACAAAATTTACAAGGTCAAACATATAACGCAGATAAAGTCTCAGATAAAGATGTAGCTGTAGATACCGCTACGGGAACTGTTACTCAAGGACCTATTGAAGATATACAAGGAACTATAACAGGCGGTGATAAATTTGCTACTGTTGACGAAATAAAAATTGAAGCTGGGATAGCTGATACTGAAGGATTAAATAAATTATTAGAAGGTGATTATTTAGTTAAAACTCCTGAAGGAAAAGACCCAACTGTTACTGCTACTCCAGATGCCGAAAGGTCAGAACGTAATACTATTTTAGGAACAGAAGCAGATGATGGAACTGCTGCTGAAATAATAAACACAGTTGGTTATACAGCTGCTAAACAAAGAGCAGTAAAAGGTAAACTTGCCCAACGTGAAGCTGCAGAAATGTTAAAGGTAGTAGGTAATTTACCACCTGATATTGCTGCTTCTATTGTAGAAGACCCTGCAGTAATGATAGCTCAAGTAGATGAAAATCCTGTAGCAGTAAATGCTGCTATTGCTGCTTTACCTACAGAAGCTTTAGTATCTTCACAAATGGAAAGTTTGTTAGGTGGTATGGAAGATGGTACAATACCTGCATGGGCTAGACCTGCTGTAGATGCTGTAAATCAAGGAATGGCTGCAAGAGGAATAAGTGTTTCTAGTGTGGGTAGAGATTCTTTATTCAATGCTATTATTCAAAGTGCTATGCCAATGGCTCAAAGTAATGCACAAGCTTTACAAACTAGAGCAGCTCAGAACTTAAGCAACGAGCAACAAGCAAACTTGCAACAGTCTACACAACAACAACAATTAAGATTACAAAACTTAGCAAACCGTCAAGGTGCTGCAAGTCAAACTGCACAAATGTCTCAACAGATGAAGACAATGCAAAGTCAATTTAATCAAGATGCTGTAATGACAAGTGCTCAAATGCAACAGCAGACAAGAACACAGAACTTACAGAACAGGCAACAACAAGCTGTTATTGAGTCTCAAAACAAACAACAAGCTAATATGGCTAATCTGGGTAGTGAGCAACAGCTTAATATGGCAGAGCTTCAGATAGATGCTAATGTTCAAGGTGCTAATCAAACTGCAGAAAATCAAGAAAAAATAGCAGAGATGCAAGTTGCTGCAGACTTCTTATCTAAGAATGCTGGATTCAAACAACAGATGGAACTTGCAAATCTAAGCAACGACCAACAGATGAGGTTAGCTAATTTATCTTCTCGTAACTTAGCAGCTAGTGAAACCATGAGTAACGATGAAAAGATAGAACTTGCAAATCTTAATAAGACTATGCAAACTAATCAGCTCCAAGCACAGTTAGCACAACAGATGGGAATAGCTCAACTTAATGTTGACCAACAATCAGCTATACAAAACGCTACTACAACAGCAAACATGGACATGACTAAGTTTAATGCTGCTCAACAAACAGAGTTAGCTAATAGTAAGTTTATGCAGACAGTAGCTCTTACAGATATGAACGCTGAACAACAATCTATAATGCAGAAGGCTACCGCTATGGCTTCGATGGACATTGCTAACTTATCTACAAGAGAAAGACTAGCAGTTACTAATGCTCAAAGTTTCTTAGCTATGGACATGGCTAATCTTAATAATGAACAACAGTCTAATCTAATGAGAAGTCAACAAGAACAACAAAGATTACTTTCTGACCAAGCTGCTACTAATGCTTCTTCACAGTTTAACGCTACTAATCAACAACAGACAGACCAATTTATGGCTGGATTAGCACAACAAACAGAACAGTATAATGCTACTCAAACAAACGCAATGGAGCAGTTTAATGCTACTCAGACAAACGCTGCTGCTGCTAGAGATTCTGGTAGAGCTGCAGATGTTGATAAGTTTAATACACAGGTAAAGACTCAAGTAAATCAGTTTAATGCTAACCAAGACTTTGCAAGGAATCAATGGAACGCACAGAATAAAGCAGTTGTTGAACAATCTAATACTCAATGGAGAAGAAATTTAAACACTGCAAATACTGCAATGCAGAATCAAATCAATTCACAGAACGCACAAAATTCTTTTGCACTATCTCAAACAGGTATGTCATTCATGTGGCAAGAACTTAGAGACCAAGCTGATTATGATTTTAGAAATAGTGAGAATGATAAAAATAGAATAGCACAGCTTGTTAATACTGCACTAGCTTCAGACCCAGATAAATACGGTGGAAGTGTGTCAGCTATAGAAGACTTAATAGGCGTAATAACAGGAGACCTTCTAGGTTAAAGGAAAAATAATATGGGATTATTCAAATCAATTAAAAAACATTTTAAAAAAATTACAGGTTTTGTAAAGAAAACAATTAAAAAAACTGTAAAAGGTATAAAAAAAATAGGTAAAAAAATAAAAAGTAGTAAAATACTTAAGGCTTTAGCTATTGCTGCTATTGTAATAGTTACTGGAGGAGCAGCTCTTAGTACGTTAGGTGCTACTGCCGGTGCTGGTGCTTTTGGTACTGCTGCTGCTACAGGCACAGGTTTTGCAGGTTGGATGACAGGAACTGCAGCTTCGTTAACATCTACTACTTTAGGTGCTGCTTTAGCTACACCTTTTACAGCTTTAGGAACTGGAGTTGGTACTCTTTTAGGAGGTGCTACAGGTGCTTTTGCTATTAGTAATGCTGGTGGTGCTGTTGCTGCTACAGGTGCTGCTGCTACAGGCTCAACTGTTGCTACAGGCTCAACTGTTGCTACAGGCTCAACTGTTGCTACAGGCTCAACTGTTGCTACAGGCTCAACTGTTACAGCTCCGGGTAGTTTTGGAGCAGGTGGTGGTTTTGGTACTCAAACAGGAACACTAGCTACAGGCGGTAGCGGTGCAGGTACTGTTGTTGCTAGTACTACTACTGCTGCAGCTGCCCCTGTTAAAGGAGCAAGTTGGTTTGCAAGACATCCTAAACTTACTTCTGCTTTAGGCTATGTAGGAACAACTGTAGGTGGTGCTGCTTTAACTGGACTTACTCAACAATACATAGCAGGAGACCCTGAAACACAAGGCTCTATGGCTGGAGGTGCTGTTGAGGGTGCAGAGTATATGGACCCTTTACAAGTATATGCATCTCAACAAGGAATTAATACTGATAGTATTTATCAACATATGATGTACGGTAATCAAGACCCTAGTAGTCAATATGGTAACGACTTATATAGACAACAAACATTCGGAGTAGCGTAATGTCAGAAATTAAAAGAAGAGCACCTAATCCTATAATATCTTCTAGTTTAAGTGAGGCAGCTGCTTCTTCTGTACTAGATGGTTTAGATGCTGGATTTGATATAGAAGAAATTGCACCTGACAGAGGACCTAAAATAAGAGGTGAAGCTCAATTCAATCAAGAAAAGTTAGATGAGCTTGTAAGCTTGTCAAATAAAGGAGCACCTATACCGGGTCAAAGTTTAACTAATAGTGCTGAGAGCCCTTATGATTGGGAAACTCCACCAGAGTTTTCAAACCCTAGAGAAGCTTTAGATAATATTGTAGGTTCTATTATGAAACCAGAAGCTATGAAAAACATTGTAACTGCTTTGGCTAAAGGTGGAGCAGTAGCTGATATAGGAACTGCAATACTTTATGCAAAGTTTAACGAAGGTAAAATATCACCAGATACTATGATGATGTTAGCTGAACCAGTTATGTATACTATTATGGCTATAGGTGAAGAAGCTAATATTCAATATAATATAGAAGGTAATGATTTAGATGAGTTTGATGAAGAAGATGCTGCTGAAGAGTTTGATGGAAAAGTAAATGAATTTAGAAACGTATTAACTGATATTAAAAAAGGAGCTACTAAAAATATAGACGCTTCTAAAATTGATAGTAAAGTTGTACCTGAAAGCATACTTGCACAGATAAAAGAAAAAGGTCCAGAAATTAAAAGTTTATTAGATAGAGGAGAAAAATAATGGCTATAGAAGATTATTTAAAAGGGAGTAGTCAAGCTTACGGACAGTTAGCTGGTTCCCTATTAGCTGGTAGAAAAAAACAAGATAAGAAAGAAGCTAAAAGAGCTTTAATAGCTTCTACAGTTATGGCAACTTTTGGAGCTTTACAAAATAAACAAAAGCAAGATATTATTGATGGTAGTAATGAAGTTAAAGAAAAATATGGTGAAATATTTCTTTTAAATAAAGCAGAGTTTGAAGGTTATGAGGAAGAACGTGCTTCATTAAAAGAATATAATAAAAATAAAGAAGTGTTTTTAAATAGTGAAGTTGAAAAAATAATTGATAAAACAGATGAAGCGGTAACTGCAAGAGTAAAGTGGGTTGATGTAGATAAACAACCAGATAAAAATTTAACAGAAAGCATGTACGCTGCTTATAATTCTGAAAGAGAAAAATTACAAAATAGAATGGAGGCGTTAAACGTAGACCCTCGTGCAACTACTAAATCTTTTCAAAAATTTAACCAGAGAGCTACGGATGAATATAAAGCTGCATTAGCTTTAGTAGAAGATGACCCGACTAAAAAAGGTTTAATAAAAGCTGCGTGGAATAGAATATTTAAAACTGAAAGAAATGAAGAAGGAGAGTTAGTAACTACTAATTCTGACTTACTAGATTTAAAAGAAAATTTAAAACTTGCTAAAGAAGGAAGAACTACATTTAGAGACTCTATTGAGAAGCAAGTTACAAAAAAACAAATTTATAATAAATTAATATTTAAAGATAAAGATAGAGATAGAGATACTGTATATGCAGAAATTATTCCTGCTTTAATGTCAGCAGGAAACAATATGCCTCGTTTTAAAGATGTTGATTCTATGTATTATATGGAAGCTGTTAATAATATTCTAGATGAAAATCCTAATCTTTCTAATGAAGAAATAAGTGCAAAAGCTTTTTCAAGCATGGTGCAGGGTACTTTAGACCCTACAGCTTATAAAACAAGACAAGGTGCTTTAATAGCAAACGGCATAAGTTTAATAAACTCTTTTGAAGACCAAAGTATAGATGAAAGAAAACAAGCTCTTGAAAAAGAACCTACTCTTTTACTTAAGCTTATGGACGCTTATAAAAATGATAATCAACCATCTGTGTCTCAAGGATTAGGTGTTATTTATAAAGATATTTATGAAGTTCAAAAAGCTTTTGAACCTTCACAACAACAAAAACTTAGTTATGTAGAAAGACTTAACATAAGACTAGACTCTAAAAGAGATAAAGAATTACTAGCTAATTCAAGTTTATTAGGAGTTATAGCTGCTAACTCAGCTCACTCAGAAAATTATTTTAAAAAGAATAATCCTGACTGGGCAGATGATTATACAGAAGTTGAAATTCAAGATGAAGCGTTAACTTATACGCTTGAAAAAATGGATAAAGGAAATTCTGTTGAAACTAAATTAGTTAAAGCAGATTTATTAAAGTATAAAATGGATATGAAAGTTTCTAAAGTAGACATGAGTTTAATTGATTCTATTCCTAGTTTAATAAAAGAACTAAAAGACGCAAATAGAGAATCTGAAATTGTAGATGTAAGAAATTTATTTATTAAGTATGTAAGTGAAAATAAAAATTTAGAAGAAAGTGAAGATGAAAAAGAAGAAATAAAAAATGAAATAAATGATAACTTTGAAATGTTTAAATTAGATTCTTTTGAAAATACTAGTAGTAGAGTTAATACTATTATGGAAGACTTAGATGTACAAGGACTTCTTTCTTACCGTAGAGGAGCACAAAATTTATATTTAAAAAACTTTAATAATACTGTAGAAAATGTTGATTTTTCTACACTTTCTAACGAAGAATTAAAATATTTATACAATAATAGTAGTAATGTTAAAACAACATTAGGTATTGATAAAGAAGTTCGTTTAAGTAATAAAGGAATTGAAACAGGAAATATAAATACTAAAATAAGAAAAGTCTTAGGTTTAAGATTTAAAGATTTAAGAGATGAGCAAGGTAAAATTAGTAAATTTTTAAACCAGAAAGGAGAAGGAGTTCGTCCTACAGGAAAGTTTGTTAATGATTTTACAAACTCATTATTAAGCGAGTCACTTGAACTTGATAAAGATTACATAACTTATAAGAAAAGATTTACTTCATAATGAGTATTAATTTTCTTGAAAATAACAATTCTTCTTACGGCTCTGGTTCTCTTTTAAAAAAACCTAAAAAAACTTTAGATGAATTAGAAAAAGATGATAATTTTTTAGAAGTTTCTGAAAGATTTTTACAGTCTGTAGGTGAAAACTCAGATGATGTATTTGAATACTTAAGAGATTCTGATTTTAATTTATATTCAGGTATGCGTAGAGCTATGCAAAGTGGTAAATTTACTCAACAACAAAAACAAGATTATAATTATTTAAGAAGTGAATTTGATAATGCAGATTTAGGAAGCTTAAAACAATTTGCTGGGTTAGTAAAAGATGCAGGTATTGATATTATTACAGACCCTACTGTTGCAGTAGCTGCTTTTGCTGCTCCTTTTACAGGAGGAACTTCTTTTGCTGCAAGACAGGGTATAGGTACTGCAGGAATACAAGTTGCAAAAAGTTTTGTAGGTCCAACACAACTTGCAGCAGGTTCTTTAAAACAACAAGGTAAGCAGACTGTCAAAAAAGCAGCAGCTGTAACTTCTGTTGAAGTAGGAGGATGGACAGGTTTAGATAATCATTTTAGGCAAACAACAGAGTTAAATACAGATTTAAGAAAACTATATTCTAGTTCTGAATTAGTAGGCTCTACTGCACTAGGAGCACTTACAGGTGGTTTACTAGGTGGAGGATTACAGAAAGCTAATTTATTTTACAGTAAAATGAACAGGTTATATTCAGATGACGCTTATTTAAAAGTAACAGAAGGAAGTTTTGCAGATAAAATTTATAAAACTTTAGAAATAACAGATAAGTTAAAAGCGAACACTATAGGTTCAGCTACTTCTATTTTAGATACTAAAGCAAAATTTGCACCTGACGCTAGAAAATTAGGTAATTTAATAAGAGAAGATTTTGATAGAGGTTTTGGAAGCGTTACTAGAAAAAAAGCAGAATTAAGTCATGGAGAAAAACTAGATAACCTTAGAGGAAGTTATAGTATGCTTTTTAATGAAGCTACTTTAGCTATCAGAAAAACTGGTGTCATAAAAGAAAGTGATGAGGTAGGAGTTATAAGAATTTTAAGAGGTGATAACGCTTCTAAATATTCAATAGAAGTACAACAAGTTGCTAAAGATATGGATAGTTTTTTTAACAAAATATTTAATGATGCTGTTGATTCTGGACTTATAAAGGCTGATAGAAAACTTGAAAATTATTTTCCTAGAGCTTGGGATAGAAAAGCTATTGAAGACAATAAATTAAAATTTAAAAATTTATTAATTCAACAAAAAATTGTTAAAAACGGAGACGAAGCTTCAACTTTAATAGACGATATGTTAGATAAAAAGAATGAATTATTTTCTTCTCATTCTATTTTATTAACTCAGTCAAGGGCTTTTAAAGATTTAAACGATAACATGTTTGAAGATTTTTTAACTACTGATTTAAACACAGCCGTTACTTATTATATGAACGCTGCTAACACTATACAACATAAAAAAAGTTTTTTACTTCCTAATTTTTCTACTATGTCAAATAAAAATCAATTTGAAGAAAGATGGTTAGACCCTATAAATAGTCAATTAAAAAAAGCTAGAGGTAATAGGGGTTTAGGAAGAAGTGAAAAAAAAGATATATATAATTTATATAAATCTGTAACTGGACAAGTAAATTATTTTGATAGTGGATTAATACAAGGCATTTATGATGGCACAAAACTTGCAAACGCTATGGCTTACTTGCCACTTGCAACAGTTTCTTCTATAACAGAAGCCATGATACCTCTTACAAAAACAGGAGGTTCACCTACTGGTGCTATTAAAGATGCTATGAAAGGTTTACAAGAGGGTCATAAAATATTTGTTCAAGACATTCCTTTATTATTAAAAAGAAAACATAAAATGTCAGATTCTCAAATTCAAAAAGAAATGAATCAAGTTTTTTTAGCTATGGATGAGGGGTTGGCAGAATCTACAAATAGATTATCTGGTGAAGGATTACAGAATGAATTTTTAAAAAAAATAGGAAGAGGATTTTTTAGATATAATATGCTAACTCCTTGGACAAAAGCTGTACAGTTAGCTTCTTTTAACGTAGGCAAAGGCATGATAAGAGAAAATTTAGAATCTTTAAACAAGTTTTCTAAAGAAGGAATAGATATATTTGATGAATCTAAAATGATGCAAAAAGTTTTAGATGACAAGCGTAACAAAGTAAAATCGACTAGCAATATAAAAGATATTCAAAAATTAAAAAGTGAATTATTTGATTTTAATATAGACGTAGCAGATGGCTTAAGATGGTTAGACGATGGTGCAAAAACATCTTTTGGTCCTGAAAGAAAAAACGGAGTAATGACAGGAGATATAAAATATGAAGATGAGTTTTATAAATCTGTAGTACAAGGAGCAGGAAGATTTGTTAATGAAGTTATAATGCCTGTAGGAAGAGACAGGGCTAGAATACCTACTTTTATGACTCATCCAAAATTAGATATATTTACACAGTTTTTAAGATACCCTACAGTTTTTAGTAATACAGTTTTAAAAAATTATATAAGGTCTACGGTAGTAAACCCAAAAGTTAATGGTGCTAAAGTAGGAGCTTTTGCTTTAACTGCTACTAGTATTGCTTTAGCTACAAATTATTGGAGGTCTAATGAAGATAATAGAGATACAATAGCAACAGAAGGATTTTCAAAAAATGATATTAAAAGAGCTTTTCAAAGAGTGGGTTTATTTGGTCCTTTAGAATATGGAGTTCGTTTTGGAGACTCTATTGATTATACAAAAAATCCTTATGTGTCTACTCTTAGTTTGGGCGGACCTACAATGAATGACATTACAAGTATATTATTAGGAAGAAGAGGTTTAGTAGAAACAATAACTCAAAAAACTCCTTTATCAGGAACTAAAAGTCTTATAAACAGAACTAACTTAGACGAATATTTAGGAGGTAATCCTTTTGATATGTTAAATGCTAAAGCTAGACAAATTGATAAAGAAATTAATTACGCAGCAGGTATTAAAGATAGACCAGAGGGTTCAGGTAGGTATTCTAGAAATTATAAAGGTGCTTACACAAGCAATTATAGTACTGGTGGTTTAGTAAAGGGCAAAGACGATGTACCTTATACTAAAGACAATCCAGCTGATAGAAAAAATCCTAGAACAGGTAAGCCTTACTCTGACCAGATGGCTAGGTTAGGTCTTTCAGAAGGTGGACCATCTAAAAAAGAATACAAGTTAGCTACAGATGAAAAACTTTTAAACTTTATATTAGCTACAGAAGATTTTAATTTATACAAATCTTATAGAAATGGAGACTTAGATAAAGTAATTCAAGCACATAAAGGAAGTAAAAGATTTAAAGAATTACATGGTAGAAGTGATGTGTCTACTATAGGTGGAGTTACTAATAGCGGTATTACTGAAGCTACAGTAGGACAAACAGTAGATATGGTAAGGCAGAGTTTAAGAAAGTTTGAGGATGCATATAATGAAAAAGTTCCTCAGAGTGTAAGAGATACTATGCCTATAGAAAAACAACAAGCTATGATAAGTTTAATGTTTAACGCAGGTGCAGGAGCTGTAGGTAAATCAGAAGCTTTAAAAAATTACAATCAAGGAGACATGGAAGGTTTTTATAGAGAAGCTTTTGACCCTGAAATAGGTTTTACTAAGGTCAGAGGCGAAGACAATGTTCTAAGAACTGATAGTGGACTTCAAAGTAGAAGAAGACAAGAGCTAGAGTTAGCTGAAGGAACATGGTTAGACCCTTATACTCCACAAGAAATAGAATGATACTCTACACAGAGGCACAACTTGAAACAGCGTATAACACTTATAGGTTACATCAGTTAGGACAAGGACTAGGGTTTATGAAATTAACAAGCTTTAGAAATCTGTATGAAAGTTTATTAGAAGATATAATCTAATGGGTTTTCCGTTTGAGATAATAACTATGTTAGCTTCTACTGTGCTCGGTGGTGTGATGAGTGTGTGGGCTGAGAGTCGTAAGTCTAAAGCAGAAGCACAAAAACTTCTTATAACTCGTGGTGAGTTTGATATGAAGTCAAAGA
>Ga0209482_1002607_pt1 | contig 11051 bp, 8 predicted proteins | sample CoawatmetaG10DNA_FD_187512 | JGI IMG/M metagenome (GOLD analysis project Ga0209482, IMG submission 187512) | Marine microbial communities from the West Antarctic Peninsula - Coastal water metaG104-DNA (SPAdes) (version 2) | ecosystem: Environmental > Aquatic > Marine > Coastal ...
CACTGATCACTGACGTTATCGCAGGTAATGCAATGGCAGAAGATGTTGCGGCAGATCGCCAAGGTTGTGTTGATCGTAACACACAGCATCTTGAGCTAATGAAAGCTAAATCAGACTGGGGTAGTGAGTCTATGACTGCTACTACAAATGCAATCAGTGCTGGTAATGGTTACACGGCTTCCTAATTTAACAACCCTTGATGCGGAGTAATGACCAATGTCTTTAACAAAGCTTGTTTTTCGTCCCGGTCTTAACCGCGAAGGAACTAACTACTCAAATGAGGGCGGTTGGTACGACGGAGACAAAATTCGTTTTCGCTCTGGCTTTGTGGAACGCATTGGGGGTTGGTCAAAAGCAGCATCTGCTTCGTTTGAAGGAACATGTCGTTCCTTGCACGATTTTGTAACACTGTCGTCAGACAACTTGTTGTTTTTAGGAACACAGAAGAAAGCCTACCTTGAAGATTCAGGGACTTTTAGTGACATAACTCCTATTCGTCGGACCGCGACCCTTGGGTCAAACCCCCTTAATACATCAGGTGGGGCGGGTTCTGGGTTAATTACAGTTACTGATACGGGTCATGGAGTTACGTTAGGTTCCTACGTGACCTTCTCTGGAGCAACAGCTTTCGACGGATTAACCACATCCAATCTAAACAAAGAACATATTGTTACTGTGGTAATTAATACTAACTCCTACAAGGTAAACACTGGTGGCTCTGCTTCATCGGGTAGTACCGCAGGCGGTGGGTCATCTGTTGTAGCGGCATATCAACTTAACGTAGGTCTAAACACCACGGTCCTTGGTTCGGGGTGGGGCGCTGGTACTTGGGGTCGTTTTACTTGGGGTTCAAGTGCAGGTTCTCTAGCTGGTCAGACATTACGTCTTTGGTATGCTGATGATTTTGGCGAAGACTTAATAATGAATGTCGCTGATGGTGGTATTTTTCATTGGGACGCTACAAACGGAGCAAGCAATAGAGCGGTTGCTTTAGGTTCTTTAACGGGAGCATCTAACGTTCCAACTGTAGCTCGTAAGATACTGGTATCCGAAACAGACAGGCACATAATTTGCTTTGGTGCAAATCCTTTGGGAGAAACGGTGCAAGATCCACTATTAATTCGTTGGTCAAGCCAAGAAAGCCTGACTGATTGGACACCAACTGCTACTAACACAGCGGGCGACCTTCGTTTATCACAAGGTTCAGAGATCGTAACTGCGGTTAGAACAACACGTCAAATTTTAATTTGGACTGATAGTACGCTACACAGCTTACAATTCTTAGGACCACCTTTTACTTTTGGAACAGCTATGTTGGGTGACAACGTTCGTATTGCTGGACCAAATACTGCATTAAGTGTTAACGATATTGTCTACTGGATGGGCCAAGAGAACTTCTACATGTACGATGGACGTATTCTTCCTATCCCATGTACTGTTAGACAGTATGTATTCGATGACCTAAACAGAAATCAATCCTTTAAATTCCACGTAGGTAGCTTGGCAAGTCAGAATGAAATCTGGTGGTACTACTGTTCGCAATCTAGCGAAGAAATAGATAGCTATGTTGTATACAATTATTTAGAGAAGACTTGGGTTTATGGAACATTAGATCGCACAGCATGGAACGATCGTGCTGCTGGACAGAGATCTTTCCCGCAAGCTACTGGCACAGATAGTTTTTTATACAATCAAGAGTTTGGTTTAGATGATGGAAGCACAAGCCCTGCTTCAGCTATTGATGCTTTTGTTCAGTCTTCGGACTTTGATATCGGTGACGGTGATCAGTTTATGTTTATCAATAAGGTTATCCCTGATCTTAACTTTAGCTTGTCTACAGCGACGGCTCCGCAAGTAGACTTCACAATGGCAGCTCGTAACTATAACGGTAGTGCCGCTGGACAAGGCTCTGATTCAGGAGATGTAATAAGAACTTCAGTTGTTTCTGGAACAGATAACTATACTAAACAATTGTTTATGAGGTTGCGCGGAAGACAGATGAGTTTAAAAGTGTCTAGTGATACAAAGGGTGTTAAATGGAGGTTAGGCGCACCACGTCTTGATATGCGCCCTGACGGTCGCAGATGACCCGGAAAATAATACGACAGATAATTCCCATTGCTCCCATGGAGTATAGTGCGGCTTACGTTAATCAATTAGCTCGAACCTTGGATAACTTTATTGACGAATCCAGAAGCCCTAGTGTAAACTTTCAAGGAATACCTAGCGATGGCGCCGCAAATACGCTAGACTTAGGGGATGTATACCAAGCTAATGGAATTTTAAAAATAATTCTAGTAAACGAAATATATTCTGGAAGCGTTTCTGCAACCGGATCAGTAGGCATAGTAACGGTGGCAACAACATGAGCAATCAAATTATTAACTTTCACGATGGTACAAAGTGGAAACCTTCTACAAGCTCTGACATAGTTCATTGTGTAAACTGTAATAACGCAGTAGATACACCAGAAGAGATAGCATCATACCCAAGTGGTAATTGCCCAGACTGTGGTGATTCGTGGACAGGTTCTGAACGACGAAGCACAACAATAGTGGTCACAATGCCAGAGCAAATCGTGGGAGAATCGTAATGAGTATAGGTTCTTTACTTGGTGGACTAGCAATGAATTTTCTTGTTCCGGGAAGCGGTATTTTAGGCGGTATTTTAGGCGCTACGGGTGGAGGTCTTTTAGAAAGCAAGTTGTTTAATAAAGAAGATACTGGCGGAATAGATATGGCAAAGTGGAACGCTGGTCCAGAGCAACAAGAAGGTTGGGATCGAAACCTATACAAGTCCCGATACACAAATTCTGATGGTGTTGCCCCTCATTTTGATACACCCGATGAACGAGATGCATACGATAGAAGTCAAGAATCACAACAAAATCAAGCTATTGAACCCGTATATACGTCTGCCGCGAATGGTGGACTTATGCAGTTTTACAAGGGTGGAGAAATATCTAGCACGGGTGGAGGTTTAATCCAAGGTCCGGGAACTGTGACTAGCGATTCTATTCCCGGTGTGATACAACAGAATGGAAGACCTGTAGAAAACATTGCTGTAGCTAATGGTGAAGTTATATTTTCAGGAAAAGATTTAGCCGCGCTGGATCCCAGCGGAGACATGAAACGAGCGGGTATGCGCCTTGGTGGCGCTGCTAATGGTTCAAGAGGCGCTGAAGCAGCACGAATGTTTGCTGAAGCCAATCGAAATAAAGGGTAGTTACTATGGTCGAAAATTATACCACAACGTCAGTAACCGATTTACCGGAGTGGCAGAAAAAATACATGAAGGAGATCCTTGATCGGGGTCAAGCTCTTGGTAAACAGGACTACACGCTTCCCGGTTATAACGTTGCTGATCGTTCACCCTTACAACAACAGGCTACAAACTTAACACAGCAGGGCGTGGGTGCATATCAACCGATGCTACAAGCTGGAGCAGAAAATCTTAGCTCTGGGATCGCGGCTACTCAACAGGCATTTAACCCTTTGTCCGCAGCAACTACTTCTGCGGGTCAAATTGGACAGCAAACCGCAGACAACATATTGAATCCAAACGCTGCTGCCGCATACATGAACCCGTATGAGGACGCTGTAGTTCAACAAAGTATGAATGATATAGCTCGGCAAGGTAAAATCCAACAGCAAGGTTTAGCAGCGCAAGCTGTTGGCGCAGGAGCTTTTGGTGGATCACGGCAAGGCATTCAAGCGGCAGAGCAAAACAGAAACACGTTACAACAACAGGCTGCAACTTCGGCACAGCTACGTCAGTCTGGTTATAATAACGCGCAACAACAACAACTTGCTAGAGCACAAAGTGCGGGGCAAGCCGGATTGGCCGGGGCGCAGCTACAAATGCAAGGCGCACAACAATACGGGGCATTAGGTGCTGGACTTGGAAGTCTGGGTCTACAGCAAGCACAGCTTGGAGAAGCATATCAGGGTCTAAATATGAACGACGTAAATGCGTTGTCGCAAGTTGGTGGTCAAGAACAAGCGCAACAGCAATCAGTTCTGGATGCACAGCGGCAGACACAGTATCAAAATACAATGCAACCATACCAACAGTTGGGTTTCTATTCTGACATCTTCCAAGGTATGCCAACGTCTCAGTCAACCTTTACGAACCAACAACAGCCTAGTGCTAGTGCGTTGTCACAGATTGGTGGCCTAGCGGGTGGATTATTTAGTATGTATAAAGGCGGAATGTTTGGCGGAGGTGGCTAATATGAATAATGTATTAAACCGAAAGATGTTTGTAAACCGTGATGCGCGAGCCAAGCTTGCGAACATGGGTGGTATACTACAGTCTTCTCCGGAGATGGCTAACATTACACAGAAATTTGCTCCTGGTGGTACAGTAGGACAGCAGGTGTCAGACGGTAGGACAGGTTCATTTAAACCAGTGTCAGACGGTAGGACAGGTTCATTTAAACCAGATCCTTCTTTTATGGATCGTTTATTTGAAAGTTTAATGGTTAAGGTTCGTAACAACGAACCGTTTACTAAACAAGAATCCGAAATTTTTGAAGAGATTGCTTCTCAAGATGATCAATTACGCGACTCTATTATTGCTAGCCGTGATCAAGGCGCAGCTATGGGCGAGTTTGGGGCCGCAGGAGCTATAGGCGATATACCAGATAGAAAACCTCCTGTAGGTTCTGAAAGCTTTAGCCAAGCCGTAACCGATCAAATAGACGGAGACACCTCGTTAGAAGGAATTACAGGGACAGAAGCGTACAGATTTATAAGAGGCGACACCGACTCCGAAGGATTTATAGATTCACTTATGCCTCCGGCGTCAGAACAGGAAATAGCAGAGAGTATTTCAGATGGTCGGATTAAGGCTATGATGAATAATTTAGCCCCAGAATCGTCTGACCCACGCGATGACGTTTCAGGCTTTGGTTCAGATCTACTGTCACAAGAAATGTTAGATGCAGAACAAGCAAGAGCAGATCAATCAAGAATGCGTTTGCCAACGGGAGACAGAGAAGCGTCCTCTTCATATTTAGGCCCGTCAAGTGAAGTTCGCAAGGATCCCCAAGAAGTTATATCAAGAGATCAGAGGATTGCTGGTGAGGATATGGCGTTTGACCCACGCGATGACGTTTCAGGCTTTGGTTCAGATCTACTGCGAAAACCCGAAGCACTTAGCGGTGTGGAAAGGGCAACGGCTTACAGAGAAGCGCAATCAAAAGCTGCAAAACAAAAAGTAGCGGATGAGAACCGAGAGGGCAGTTTAGAACAGAAGTTTATGTACGATAGTATTGTTGATAAACTTCTGGACGGCAGAGGCGACCCGAGGGAAAACGACCCAAGGGGAGCTGGAGACGGCTTTGGTTCAGATCTACTGCGAAAACCCGAAGCACTTAGCAGTGTGGAAAGGGCAACGGCTTACAGAGAAGCGCAATCAAAAGCTGCAAAACAAAAAGTAGCGGATGAGAACCGAGAGGGCAGTTTAGAACAGAATTTTATGTACGATAGTATGGTTGATAAACTTCTGGACGGCAGAGGCGACCCGAGGGAAAACGACCCAAGGGGAGCTGGAGACGGCTTTGGTTCAGATCTACTGCGAAAACCCGAAACACTTAGCGGTGTGGAAAGGGCAACGGCGTACAGAGAAGCGCAGTCAACAGCTGCAAAACAAAAAGTAGCGGATGAGAACCGAGAGGACAGTTTAGAACAGAATCCGATGTACGATAATGAGATTGCTCGGATTATGGGCGGCACAGAATATCGTGATTTAGAAATAAAAAAACAAAATGACCTTGATCGAAAGAAACGAATAGCGGAGGAAGATCTTGCGATGTCGATGCCTCTTCCGGAGAAACCGTTTGAAGGTGAACGTAATAACCGTTTTGATTCTCTAGCCCTAGTAATTGCGGATACAAATGAAGCTATAAAAAAGGACCCCGAGGACGCGTTAAATATTGCTACAGATAACACGTTAAATGCAGCAGGCGTAAACACTACAGGTATGACAACCAAACAAAGAGTAGCGGCGCAACGTAAGTTGTTGGACGAGCTTAGAGGTGGCACAAATGAAGCTCAGAAAGAACAGTTTTGGATGAATATGGCTATGGTTGGTTTTCAAATTGCATCCGGCGAAAGTCCCGACGCGCTTACAAACATATCTAAAGGTTTATTGTCTTTTGCTATGCAGACAAAAGAAGATGATAGAACAAGAAGATCCGATGAAAAAGAACTGGATAAGCTGGCTATAGCTAGAGAGTTTGAAAGCACTGAAGGCATACTGGACAGAGAGAGTAGAGAGTACATTGCAAAGGTGAATGCTGGTGCGAGGAAAAAAGAAGAAACCACAATAGAAAAAGCAAGAAGGCAACTATACGAAAAGAATTTCTTGTCAACTTTAAAAGATTTAACGGAGAATTATCCGAATAAACAAGCAGAAAATATAGCTAAAGCCAAAGAAGGGGCAAGGTTAGCAGTAGAGGCTATTTACCCATCCGCAAACGCAGTTGCCTCGTCGTCAGGCCTGAACGACGGAAAAACTAACACAGAAAGAAATTTTGCCGCAGCGCAAGCTGGAGAGACAACGTTTTTTGGAATGCAGGGCGGTAAGATAGTAAAGTTTAAGGTCGATAAAAAACTTGCAGGAGTTTAATGATGGAAGATGACGAATTTACTCTAGCTGATGATCAAACTGAAGCCGAAAAAGCTCAACAGTTTTACGATGGTTCTTGGTACGGGGAACTAGGAGAAGGCATAGCTTCTGGTGTTATTGGTATAGGAGAAGGAGTACTAGGACTTGGTGCTATAATTGCAGATACTATTGGGGACACGGATTACGGGGATCAAATAACACAAGGCGCGCAAGATATGCGTGATGCCGCAGGGCTAGATCCTGAAGGCATTATTGGTAAAGGTGCGGAAATAATTACACAGTTCGTGGTTCCCGGTATTGGGGTCGCAGCAAAGGTAGGTAAGGCAGCTAAATTAGCGCGTGGAAAACTTATCGGTCCGCAGATGCCTTTAAGTAAATCACAGAAGTTTAACTTAGCTGCAAAAGAACTTGCAGCCGTAACCGCCGCTGAGTTTGCTGTTTCTGGGGACGGAACAACTACTATTGGGGATTGGGTGGAATCTGGCCCTACCCAGAGCACAGACCTTATTGGTCTTGAAGGTAGAGAAAAGGCATTATCCCGTCTAGCTAACAGAACTCGTGTTGCAGCAGAAGGTTTTGGTATAGGTGGAGCGGCACAAGGAGCCTTGTCGGTAGTTGGTAAGAAAATTGGAGATGCTGAGTTAACAAAAATTTCCGCTGCGGCAGCCAAGCGTAAGATTGATAAAACAGGTCGTAACATTGATGAGTTGATCGAAAAACGGGCAATGCAGAAAATGGGTGCAGGAAACGATTTAACCAGATTTCAAGGGTTACTAGCAGATGGTTTAGCTTTTGCTCGTCCTAGAGGGTTTCTTCCAGAGCAAGTAGCCGAAAAACGTCTCTTGTTAGAGGGAGCTATAAAACCAGCAGTTGATAAAGCTAATCGGTTACTTCAGAGATTAGACGCTGATACGGACAGGGCATTGGCTAATCTACCAACAGGAAATGGGGTTCTTACAAAAACAAATATTATGAACAAAACACTAGAGTTCTTAACTGAACCAGACAGAGCAGCAAAAGCTAGGTTAATCAAGGGGTTACCTAAAGAAGTTCGTACTCCTATCTTGAAAATGCGTAATCATATAGATGAATTGAGCAACGATGTACTTAAAACAGACTTTCTAAAGAACAATGGGTTTGTTACAAAGTCGGGTCAGCCAATTGACGAAGTTATAAAAGATAGTCTTGGTAGTTATATACGTCGTAAATATAAAATATTTGAAGAAAAAAATTATATTCCTGATGCGGCCGCACTTAAAGCAGGAAATGAGTTCTTCACCGGGAACCGTAAAGCGGCGTTAAAACAATTAACTATTGCTGCAAAAGCTGATATAGATGATGTATTTAATGATACTTTTTTATTGGCTAACGGACTTACAAAGAAAGGCGCGGGAGACAGTCTTACTCTTTCCTTGGGAAGCAAAGGAGTAACTCCAGCGCTTGCAACTAAAGCACGGGATCAGTTTTTATCAGGCTATACCATTAAAAAACGTAAAGTAATGGGCACTGGTCGAGCCGCAAAAGATCGTTTAGAAACAGGGATGTTTCTTTCTAGATCTAAATATTTAGATAAACCAGATGGCAAAAAAATACGACAGCTATTGGGCGAGATAGACGATCCTCGTGCCGCGTACCTTGGTACTGTTGCAGACTTAGCACAGTTTACTGCCGTTGATGATTACTTTTCTACTGTAGCTAAATTAGCTGAGTCAAATTCTGGCATTGGTAAGTTCTTTCGTTCTGCTAAAAACCTTACCAAAGAACAAGAGGAAGCTTTAACAAGTCGTGATTTTGTAAGACTTGGTGGAGACTCAAGCAAAAAAGGGTTGGGTACTACAATAGAATCTGTTTCACGCAGTACAGATGAGATGGAAGCAGTAATAAGCAACAGTGGTTGGGGTAGCTTAAACGATTATTTTGTGCCAAGGGCTGTGTACAATAACTTAACATCAACTATTATTGGTAACGATACCTTTGGGAATAACCTTCTTAGAGGCGCATGGGGTACTGCTTTAAAGGCTAAAGGTTTATCCCAGTACAGTAAGACAGTTCTTTCCCCTATCACACAGGTTAGAAACTTTGTAACAGCTCTTACTTTTGCTACAGCTAACGGAAATGTTCCGATATTAGGCCGGGGCAGCTCGTTAAAAGATTCTGCTACTGCTGTGTTCTCAAACATAATGAACAAAGGCGACGATGCTGTTTTAAAGGATCTAGCAGACGCACAAAGACGTGGTATATTGGGAACAAACGCAGAGCTGCGAGAGATACAAGACTCTTTGAACAAAGGGATTGGATATGAATCTAGCACTAAGCAAGCCCCAACTAATTTTGTAGAAGCTATATCGGGAAAGACCTCTCAATCTAAACTTGCAAAGGGCGTGGGTAAAGTAGCCAAGGGTTTTGAATCTATGTACCAAGGTTCAGATGATTTTTGGAAATACTTTAATTACAATGCCGAGCAGGCTAAACTTCGTAATGCTTTAAATACAGTAGACCTCGAAACGCAAGTAAAATACCTTACCAAAAACTTTGAAGACATCGATGTTAATATATCGTCTAAACTTGAGCCATACAAACGGGGTGAAGTTTCAATAGATGATTTAGTTAAACGTGGCGACTTAGATATGGACGATTTAATTAAAGCTCGGTCTGCTCAAATTGTTCGTGACACAGTACCTAACTATAATAAAGGTGCTTCAGAATTAATTCAACTGGGTAGAAAACTACCGTTTGGTAACTTTATTACGTTTCCCGCCGAGATGTATAGAACGGGTTTTAATATTGTTCGTCAGGGGCTGGATGACATGGCCTCCGACATACCTGCTATAGCATCTCGTGGGAAGGGTCGTATGACAGGCTTTATAACTACTACTACAGTAGCTCCCATTGCCGCATTAGAGCTAGCATATGCTACAAGCGGAGTTTCTCGGGAAGAAATGCAGGCATTTAAAAGATCGTTCGCCGCCCCTTGGCAAAAGGGTTCTGTTCTTATTCCAACAGGTAAGACAGCAGAAGGCAACATTGAGTACATAAACTACAGTACATCTAATCCATACGATGTTCTCTCACGTTTTGCTAACCGAGCACTAAGCGAAGCAGATAATGCAATGGTTGAAGGTCGTGATCCGGGGCAAGCAATGGTTGATATTGTAAGTGGAACATTAGGAGAAGCCTTTGCACCATTCTTAGACGAAGCAATTTTAACGAACGCTGTAGTAGATATTTTTTACCGAGGTGGTCGTACAGAAACAGGGGCAAAAATATTTAATCCTCAAGAACATTGGGCGACAAAAGGATATAAAGCTTCTGCTCATATTGCAGATACAATGATACCAAACATTCTTCGTGTGGCAGACGTTACCACTGGGGAGCCAAGCAGATTTATTCGTGGCGTTTTAGGTGATGGTCTTGGTATTGATGCGATATCTTCACAGGATAATATGGGAAGAGAAAGAACTTGGAAGAAGGAACTAGCTCGTTTGTCTACTGGTTTTTCAACACAGGAATTTGAACCAAAGCGTGGTCTTCGTTATGCAGCTTACCGTTTGCAGCAGGGACAAAGTGATTCTAAAGCATTGTTTAATAAGTTAACAAACGATTACAACGTAACACCTGAAAGTTTAGCTAAAGGTTTTGAAAAAGCAAACGAAGCTAAGTATAGAAATGACCGTAAATACTTTCGTATGATTGAAGACTTGCGAGTTATGGGCATGTCTGACTCAGAAATACGTCGAACGTTAAAACAAAACAACGTTGGAGGAGTTAAAGGTATCTTACGAGGTGAGTTCGAACCGTTTAAAATTAGTAAACAAAACAGAAAAGAAATGATTAAAGTAGGTACTTATAGCTTATTACCTAGAGATTCTATTAACAATATTCGTGACTCGTTTCGAAACATTCCATTGGATCCAACTGTCGAGGCAGAGCCTGTGTTTACTCCTGTCGAGGCAGAGCCTGTGTTTACTCCCGTCGAGGCAGAGCCTGTGTTTACTCCTGCTGAACCGACATTTGTACCAAAACCACCTGCACAGTCGCCAAGACTATTGAAAACATCTGATAAACCTTCAGGGTTTACTCCTGCGGGCAATCTACTAGATAGGGCTAAACAAATGGGGTCATCTATACTAGGTTTTAATCCAGCTAATAAAGAAATTTTAGACCGACAAAATCAATAATCAAAAGGAGTTAAGAAATGTCCAACACAAAAGTTAAAAAAGTTATCAAAGGTTTAAAGAAAGCATCAAAACTTCATGCCAAGCAGGCTAAAGTTTTAAAAAGTATGATAAAAAAATAACTTCCTATTAATCTACAGGAACTAATCGAACGCCATTTCCCCCGAACAAACGAACCAGTTCGTCGGCACTGGCTTCTATGTCATCCATAATGTCCTGACTAGAAGTCATGGCGGATAAAGT
>Ga0209482_1002608_pt1:0-10000 | contig 11043 bp, 6 predicted proteins | sample CoawatmetaG10DNA_FD_187512 | JGI IMG/M metagenome (GOLD analysis project Ga0209482, IMG submission 187512) | Marine microbial communities from the West Antarctic Peninsula - Coastal water metaG104-DNA (SPAdes) (version 2) | ecosystem: Environmental > Aquatic > Marine > Coastal ...
TCCATACCGTGGCGCAAACGTTGGGTACATCGACGATCCCGCTGATGTGACCCTGCACTGGCGCCGTACCCAGCAAGGAGTAAGCCTGGGCACCGCTATAGCCGAACTTTTTCAGGTACTCGATGGCGTTCAAGCACGCTTGGCGGTAGGCGACGTGGGCATCCAGATAATGCTGTTTGCCGTTTTCATCGACCGAGATGCCTTCGAAAATGAGGTGCTTTTTATAGCTCGGGGCCATGTCGCTGGGCTGGAAGATCGGATTTTTTACCGCGTATTTCCTCACCCCATCTTTGATCAGGTTGACGCGGATATGGATCCAGCCCGCCATTTCAATCGCGCCACAAAAGGTAATTTCGCCGTCGCCCTGGGAGAAGTGCAGATCGCCCATGGACAGTCCACCGCCTTTTACGTAGACCGGGAAATATACCTTCGAGCCTTTGGTCAAATCCTTGATGTCACAGTTGCCACCATGCTCGCGCGGCGGAACGGTACGGGCACCTTCGTTAGCTACTTTGGCCGCAGCATCACCTGTTGCACGGCCAACGTGCGCGGTAGGGGCATAGGGTGGGTTCGCCAGGCCCGGTACGCGGTCTGGATCGGTATCAATCAGCGCCTGTTCACGGGTGTTCCACTCGTCGAGCAGTGATTGCGAAGGTAGGCAACCAATCAAACCGGGGTGCATAAGGCCAATGAACTCAACACCGGGGATGTGACGGGACTTGGTATAGATGCCGTTGAAGTCCCAAATGGTCTTGCGTGCTTCAGGGTAATGCTCAGTCAGGAAGCCGCCGCCGTTCTCTTTGGCGAATACGCCATTGAAGCCCCACATCTGATCGGCAAATGCACCAATATCAAGAATATCGACCACCATTAGGTCGCCGGGCTCAGCGCCTTCAACTGCGACAGGGCCGCTCAGGTAGTGAACCTTGGTCAGGTCCACGTCACGCACGTCTTCGGCGCTGTCATTGTTGCTGATCTGGCCGCCAGTCCAGTCCATGCACTCGATGATGAAATCGGCGCCTGGCTTAACGGTGGCCACCATCGGCACGTCTGGGTGCCAGCGGTTGTGAATGTTGTCGTGCTCCTGAGGGCTTTTGCTCAGGTCGATCTTGATCAGTGTTTCAGCCATGACAGGGAATCCTCTGCGTCGGGGGTAGTTTGTCAGGCCTTAGAACGGCCCGTCCTCAACCCAGAGCATGAGGCGTGCCATCTTTCATTACATTTTAAAATGTCAGTAAAAACAGGATCTTATGTGGATTGTCAGGTGTCATTGGCATATTTGCGAGGCGCGGGCGTGACAATGTCATGCTCCGCATAGTGACAATGTCTTAACAATGGCAGGTCGGCATTGTCATTTCCCTTGCCGCGCATTTGACATTGCCCTGCTGGGAGCTGCTGGGTGATTTATTTTGTTGGTTTATCTGGCTGATTTTAATGGGTTTTTGAAATTGGCTACCTTATTTGTCATGCCTTCTTGGTTGACTGGCACAGTGGTTGCTCTGGGGTAAGGGTGACAGGCGAGCGGGTAGGGAGTGAGACCCGTTCTCCGGTGTTACCCACACTAAGGAGATTTACCCTATGCAAGATTCAACACGCAGCAAACCGGCCTGGAAGCGCCGCCTTCTAGGGTTGGCGCTGAGTACTGGTTTGGGATTTACCGGTATGGCTGGTGCCGCTGAGGTCAATACCACTGGGTTGGCCGTGACCGACGATACTGTTCAGGTCGGCATTCTCCATTCGGTCACCGGCACGATGGCGATCAGTGAAACCGGTTCGGTAGAAGCGGAAAAGCTGGCCATTGAACAGATCAATGCCATGGGCGGTGTGCTGGGTCGGCAGATTGAGATTATTCAGGAAGACGGTGCCAGTGACTGGCCGACCTTCGCTGAGAAAGCGCGCAAGCTACTCGTACAGGATCATGTCGCGGCCGTATTCGGTTGCTGGACCTCTGCCTCACGCAAAGCGGTATTGCCCGTCTTCGAGAATCAGAACGGTATGCTTTATTACCCGACTTTCTACGAAGGCTTGGAACAGTCCAAGAATGTGATTTACACCGGCCAGGAAGCTACCCAGCAGATCATCGCCGGCCTGGATTGGATCGCTAAAGAGAAAGACGCCAAAACCTTCTACCTGGTTGGCTCTGACTACATTTGGCCACGCACCTCTAACAAGATCGCTCGCAAGCACATCGAAGATGTTCTGGGCGGCACTGTAGTAGGTGAAGAGTATTACCCACTAGGCAACACCAACTTCGGCTCGCTGATTAACAAGATCCGCCTAAAGAAGCCTGACGTTGTTTACTCCAGCATCGTTGGCGGCTCAAACGTCGCTTGGTGGAAGCAGCTTAAAGCCGCGGGTATCACTGCTGATCGTCAAACCATCATGACTATCTCCGTTACCGAAGACGAAGTGCTCGGCATCGGCGGTGAGAACATGGAAGGTTTCTACTCCGCAATGAAGTACTTCCAGTCGCTGGATAACGAAAACAACGTCGCTTTCGTTAATGCGTTCAAAGAGCGCTGGGGTGACGACAGCGTTATCGGTGACGTGACCCAGGCTGCTTACCTTGGCCCATGGCTGTGGAAAGCTGCAGTTGAGAAAGCCGGTAGCTTCGACATTGATGCTGTTGCCGCTGCCTCTGCTGATATCGAGCTGACCACCGCTCCTGAAGGCTACGTGAAGGTTCATGAAAACCATCACCTTTGGAGCAAGCTGCGTGTAGGTCAATGGCAGGCAGATGGCCAGGCTAAGGTTGTTTACGAGTCTGAGCTGATCGAGCCAAACCCCTTCCCGGAAGGTTATCAATAAGACGCACTGATGACGTGAAGTAATCCGGTGCGGCCCTTGCGGCCGCACCCTTCCGAGTCTAGGAGAGTAATTATGGGCGGTTACACATCGCAGGAGCTGACGGCCATTTTCGTTATGCAGGGCTTCAGTGGCCTGAGCTTGTTCTGCGTCTTTCTGCTGATGGCCCTGGGGCTGGCAATCATTTTTGGGCAGATGGGCGTTATCAACATGGCCCATGGCGAGTTTCTTACTTTGGGTGCGTATATCACCTGGATGGTATCCGAGCTTGCTACGCAAACCTGGCCCTGGATGCAGGACTTCTATTTCCCCTTGGCGGTGGTGCTCGCCTTTGCGGGTACATTTATCTTGGGGTATCTGGTCGAGATGCTGTTGATCAGGCGCCTTTATAGTCGACCGCTGGATACGCTGCTGGCCACATGGGGCTTGGGGCTGATTCTGCAACAGATTTACCGTTCTACCTTCGGACCACGTGAAGTCAGCGTGACGATGCCTGACTGGTTGATGGGCTCTTGGGCACCGACCGACATTATTGATATTCCATTGAACGGCCTGTTAGTGATGGGTATTACCGCAATGATGACGCTGCTCGTAGTGATACTGCTGTATCGCTCGCGCTGGGGTATCAAGGTACGTGCCACCACACAGAACCGGGCAATGGCTAACGCCGCGGGTATCAATACCCAGCGGGTTGACCGCTTTACTTTCGCGTTGGGTTGCGGCATCGCCGGTGTGGCCGGTGCCGCTTTCACTACCATCGCCTCGACCGGGCCGACCACAGGTTCGCTCTACATTGTTGATACCTTCCTGGTAGTGGTGTTTGGTGGCGCGGCCAGTTTGCTTGGCACCGTGGTCTCGGCTTTTGGTATTGCCCAGTCGCAATCGATTCTCGAATTCTTCCTAAGCGGCTCAATGGCCAAGGTGATCACCTTGCTGACCGTGGTTGGCATTCTGATGTTCCGTCCCCAGGGGCTATTTGCAAGCAAGGTGCGTCGCTAAGCGACGCCCTAGCTGGAGGTTATTGAAATGGATAAATGGATAGCAGCATTTGGGGGGCGGCAACGGCTGATGCAGTTGCTGGCGCTGGCAGTCCTGCTTCTGGTGATCTTGCCGCTGACGCTGGATGTCTTCCGGCTCAACCTGTTGGGCAAATATCTGACCTACGCTTTTGTCGCTGTGGGGCTGGTATTGTGCTGGGGTTACGGGGGCATCCTCAGCTTGGGGCAAGGTGTGTTTTTCGGTATGGGCGGTTATTGCATGGCCATGTTTCTTAAGCTGGAAGCCTCCAGCCCAGAAAACACGGCGATTCAAAGTACGCCGGGGATTCCCGACTTTATGGACTGGAACCAGGTCACTGAACTGCCGATGATGTGGGTGCCTTTCCACAGCCTGACGCTGACGGTCGTGTTAATCCTGACGGTGCCTGCGCTGTTCGCCTTCCTTATCGGGGCAGCTATGTTCAAGCGCCGAGTCGGTGGGGTTTACTTTGCGATCATCACTCAAGCGATCGCTTCTATTGCTACCATTTTGATCATTGGTCAACAGGGCTACACCGGCGGCATTAACGGTATCACTGACCTACGCACCATGCTCGGCTGGGACATTCGACCTGACAGTGCCAAATACCTGCTGTATTTCCTCTGCTGCATCTTGTTGATTGTGTGCTTATTGATAGGCCAGTTCGTACTCAGCAGCCGTTACGGCAAACTGCTCATCGCCATGCGCGACCAAGAAGACCGAGTCCGCTTCTCTGGATATGACGTCGCCAACATCAAAATCTTTGTGTTTGCACTAGCCGGTGTTTTCTCCGCTATAGGGGGTGCGATGTTCGCGCTTCAAGTCGGCTTCATGTCGCCTTCGTTCGTTGGCACCGTGGTATCCATTGAGATGGTGATTTTCTGCGCGGTGGGTGGCCGGTTGTCATTGATCGGCGCGGTCTATGGTGCTTTGTTGGTCAACCTGGCGAAAACGATGTTGTCGGAGAGCTTTCCGCAGCTTTGGATCGTATTCATGGGCGCGCTCTTTATCGGTGTAGTGCTGTTGTTCCCACAAGGGCTCGCAGGCATTTACGAAGATTACGTTCGCCCTCGCTTTGCGAACTTGTTCTCGCGCAAATCCGTTACTAAGGACAATGGCGACAAGTCCGTCGCGCAGGAGGCTCAATCATGACATCTCCCATATTGTTGGCCATTGAGGATCTGACTGTTTCGTTTGACGGCTTTAAGGCGGTGGATGGCTTGAACCTGTATGTCGAACGTAACGAAGTCCGTGTGGTGATAGGCCCGAATGGGGCAGGCAAAACGACGTTGTTGGATCTGATTTGTGGCAAGACCAAGGCATCGTCCGGATCAATCAAATTCAAGGACATCGAGCTGACCAAGTTGGTTGAGCACGACATCGTTAAAGCCGGAGTAGGGCGCAAATTCCAGACGCCATCGATCTACGAAAATCTCAGTGTCCGGGAAAATCTGGAGCTGTCTTACCCAAAGGGTCGGACCGTATTTGGCAGCCTGTTCTTTAAAGTCACCGATGAAGTAGCGGCCCGGGTGCTTGAGGTCGCGGAAGATACCTTTTTGAGTGATCGCCTGGACACCAGCGCCGGCCTGCTTAGCCATGGCCAAAAGCAGTGGCTGGAAATAGGCATGTTGCTGATTCAGGATCCGGAGTTGCTGATGCTAGATGAGCCGGTCGCCGGTATGAGTGTGTCCGAGCGTGAAGCGACTGCCGAGCTGCTAGGTCGCATCAGCAAGAATCGCTCGGTGATAGTGATCGAGCATGACATGGACTTTGTGAAGGACATCGCCCACCGCGTAACAGTGCTGCACCAGGGTAAGTTGCTGGCAGAGGGGAAGATGGACGAAGTACAAAAAAACGAAAAAGTCATTGAGGTATACCTCGGTCACTGACCAATAAGGAGTTTAAGCATGTTGACGGTAAGCGATTTGCGGGTCAGTTACGGTATGAGTGAGGTAATCCACGGTATCAATCTAGAGGTTGGGGAAAATGAGACCGTGGCTATCATGGGGCGCAATGGCATGGGCAAGACCACATTGTTCAAGTCATTGATTGGCATGATCCCTTGTAGCGGAGGCGAAATAACCTTCAACGATAAGAAGCTCTCCAAGCTCCAGTCCTACCAGCGGGTGGCGAGCGGCATAGCCTATGTGCCACAGGGCCGTATGGTATTTCCTACCCTTACAGTAGAAGAAAACATCATGGCCGGTTTGGAAGTGACGGGTCGCCGTAAGGTCCCGGATGACATCTACGAGTTGTTTCCAGTGCTATTAGAGATGCGCCATCGAAAGGCGGGTAACTTGTCGGGCGGTCAGCAGCAGCAGTTAGCTATTGGAAGGGCGCTGGCTGCTGATCCCAAGGTACTGTTACTCGATGAGCCAACCGAAGGCATCCAGCCTTCGATCATCAAACAGTTGGCGACCACGCTGAACGAAATCAAGCAGCTACGCAAAATCAGCATTGTGGTGTCTGAGCAGGTGCTCAGCTTTGCCCTTAATGTAGCTGACCGCATGCTAGTGATCGACAAGGGCCAAATAGTGCACGAAGCGGTGGGCGATCAGATCGACAGAGCGCACATCAGTAGCTACCTATCCGTGTAAAGAGGCTCCCCAAAGACCTTAGGCCCAGCACCCATAAAAGGTGCTGGGCCTTTTTATTGCGCATCGGTAAATAAGCGCTTGACGCGGCGTGTGAGATCTCTATAATTCGCCCTCTCGCTGAGCAGGAAGCTCTAAGTAAAGCGCTTATGAATCAATAGGTTAGCTTGAAAATAAGGGTTGACAGGCAGGCGAGATGGCGTAGAATGCGCCGCTCTGGTTCGGGGCTGAAGTTAAGGTCTGAATCAGTCGATGAGAAGCTCTCATCAAGTTTGACGGAAGGTGTTGACAAGGGGTTTAGCTCCTGTAGAATGCGCCTCCCTGACACGCAACGGCAAAGCCGGAACGAGTCACTCAAGCGGTGTTTGAAGCGGTTAAAAACTTCAAATAAAAGCTTGACGGAACAGAAGGTTAGCGTATAATTCGCGGCCTTGGTTAGGCGGAGACGCTGACCGAATCGCTCTTTAACAATTTGAATCAAGTAATTCGTGTGGGTGCTTGCTGAATGGATGTGATGATCCGAAAGATTATCAGCCTAGCAAGTTACTCTGTGAATTCTAGAGTTTTTTGTAAAAGCTGAGCCTAGTTTAGGGTTTTCACAAAACCCAATCAGTATTAAAACTGAAGAGTTTGATCATGGCTCAGATTGAACGCTGGCGGCAGGCCTAACACATGCAAGTCGAGCGGTAGAAGGAAGCTTGCTTCCTTTGAGAGCGGCGGACGGGTGAGTAATGCCTAGGAATCTGCCTGGTAGTGGGGGATAACGTTCGGAAACGGACGCTAATACCGCATACGTCCTACGGGAGAAAGCAGGGGACCTTCGGGCCTTGCGCTATCAGATGAGCCTAGGTCGGATTAGCTTGTTGGTGAGGTAATGGCTCACCAAGGCGACGATCCGTAACTGGTCTGAGAGGATGATCAGTCACACTGGAACTGAGACACGGTCCAGACTCCTACGGGAGGCAGCAGTGGGGAATATTGGACAATGGGCGAAAGCCTGATCCAGCCATGCCGCGTGTGTGAAGAAGGTCTTAGGATTGTAAAGCACTTTAAGTTGGGAGGAAGGGTTGTAGTTTAATACGCTGCAATCTTGACGTTACCGACAGAATAAGCACCGGCTAACTCTGTGCCAGCAGCCGCGGTAATACAGAGGGTGCAAGCGTTAATCGGAATTACTGGGCGTAAAGCGCGCGTAGGTGGCAAAGTAAGATGGGTGTGAAATCCCCGGGCTCAACCTGGGAACTGCATCCATAACTGCTTCGCTAGAGTACGGTAGAGGGTAGTGGAATTTCCTGTGTAGCGGTGAAATGCGTAGATATAGGAAGGAACACCAGTGGCGAAGGCGACTACCTGGACTGATACTGACACTGAGGTGCGAAAGCGTGGGGAGCAAACAGGATTAGATACCCTGGTAGTCCACGCCGTAAACGATGTCAACTAGCCGTTGGAATCCTTGAGATTTTAGTGGCGCAGCTAACGCATTAAGTTGACCGCCTGGGGAGTACGGTCGCAAGATTAAAACTCAAATGAATTGACGGGGGCCCGCACAAGCGGTGGAGCATGTGGTTTAATTCGAAGCAACGCGAAGAACCTTACCTGGCCTTGACATGCTGAGAACTTTCCAGAGATGGATTGGTGCCTTCGGGAACTCAGACACAGGTGCTGCATGGCTGTCGTCAGCTCGTGTCGTGAGATGTTGGGTTAAGTCCCGTAACGAGCGCAACCCTTGTCCTTAGTTACCAGCACATAATGGTGGGCACTCTAAGGAGACTGCCGGTGACAAACCGGAGGAAGGTGGGGATGACGTCAAGTCATCATGGCCCTTACGGCCAGGGCTACACACGTGCTACAATGGGGGATACAGAGGGTTGCCAAGCCGCGAGGTGGAGCTAATCCCACAAAGTCTCTCGTAGTCCGGATTGGAGTCTGCAACTCGACTCCATGAAGTCGGAATCGCTAGTAATCGTGGATCAGAACGCCACGGTGAATACGTTCCCGGGCCTTGTACACACCGCCCGTCACACCATGGGAGTGGGTTGCACCAGAAGTAGCTAGTCTAACCTTCGGGAGGACGGTTACCACGGTGTGATTCATGACTGGGGTGAAGTCGTAACAAGGTAGCCGTAGGGGAACCTGCGGCTGGATCACCTCCTTAATCGATAGATCACACGACACTCTTCAAGCACTCACACGAATTACTTGATTCATAAAGAAAGGCGATTGGGTCTGTAGCTCAGTTGGTTAGAGCGCACCCCTGATAAGGGTGAGGTCGGCAGTTCGAATCTGCCCAGACCCACCAATTGTCGAGGTGTGCCGGTCTGAAAGGGGCCATAGCTCAGCTGGGAGAGCGCCTGCCTTGCACGCAGGAGGTCAGCGGTTCGATCCCGCTTGGCTCCACCAGGACGACGCAGCAGACAGTAATTCGCCATAGATTGGAACTCAGAGTTCATACATGAATGATCAGCCTAGCTGGATCATTGATGTCTGGTCTCTGTACCAGACGCTCTTTAAAAATTTGGATTTGTGATAGAAGTACAGACACATGGCATGTATCACTGCATGTTGTGTGGCTAAGGTAAACTTGTAATTTCAAGTGCAAGTTCCGGAATTGTCGTTAATTCTGTAGTACACCTAATATCACTCAATAATCTAAGCGAAGGTTAAGTAATTAACTGAGTTTAAGATTGTTTGGGGTTATATGGTCAAGTGAATAAGCGCACACGGTGGATGCCTTGGCAGTCAGAGGCGATGAAAGACGTGATAGCCTGCGAAAAGCTTCGGGGAGGTGGCAAATGACCTTTGATCCGGAGATCTCTGAATGGGGAAACCCACTTAGCATAAGCTAGGTATCACACACTGAATACATAGGTGTGTGAGGCGAACCAGGGGAACTGAAACATCTAAGTACCCTGAGGAAAAGAAATCAACCGAGATTCCCCAAGTAGCGGCGAGCGAACGGGGAGTAGCCCTTAAGCAATTTTGAGTTTAGTGGAAGGCCCTGGAAAGAGCCGCCATAGTGGGTGATAGCCCCGTACACGAAAGACTCTTAGTTGTGAAATCGAGTAGGTCGGCGCACGTGAAACGTTGACTGAACATGGGGGGACCATCCTCCAAGGCTAAATACTCCTGACTGACCGATAGTGAACCAGTACCGTGAGGGAAAGGCGAAAAGAACCCCTGTAAGGGGAGTGAAATAGATCCTGAAACCGTGTGCGTACAAGCAGTGGGAGCCCACTTGTTGGGTGACTGCGTACCTTTTGTATAATGGGTCAGCGACTTATATTCTGTGGCGAGCTTAACCGTCTAGGGGAGGCGTAGGGAAACCGAGTCTTAATAGGGCGTTTAGTCGCAGGGTATAGACCCGAAACCGGGCGATCTATCCATGGGCAGGTTGAAGGTGCCGTAACAGGCACTGGAGGACCGAACCGACTACCGTTGAAAAGTTAGCGGATGACTTGTGGATAGGAGTGAAAGGCTAATCAAGCTCGGAGATAGCTGGTTCTCCTCGAAAGCTATTTAGGTAGCGCCTCGCGTATCACCACTGGGGGTAGAGCACTGTTTGGGCTAGGGGGTCATCCCGACTT
>Ga0209482_1002610_pt1 | contig 11038 bp, 11 predicted proteins | sample CoawatmetaG10DNA_FD_187512 | JGI IMG/M metagenome (GOLD analysis project Ga0209482, IMG submission 187512) | Marine microbial communities from the West Antarctic Peninsula - Coastal water metaG104-DNA (SPAdes) (version 2) | ecosystem: Environmental > Aquatic > Marine > Coastal ...
ATTTTGAGCATTATCTCTACTACTTACTAATAATGCATCTTGAGTATCAACAACAATTAAATCTGATACTCCAGTTATTGTAACTAAGCGATTAGAACTATAAGCATATGTATTTTTAACGTTATCCAAAATAATGTCACCTTCGCTAACATTTCCGTCCATATCCTTTTCTTTAAAGTTGAATAGTGAATCCCATGAGCCAATATCACTCCAATCAGCATCAAGTGGAACAACAACGCTATTATTTGTTTTTTCCATAACTGCATAATCAATTGATTTATTAGGGCACTTAAAAAATTCTTTATTATTTAAGCGGATAAAATCTAGATCTCTATACTCAGATTGTAATGCTTTTTTACATGCGTTAAAAATATCAGGTTCAAATTTTTTGAGTTCATCAAGGTAAACCGAGGATTTGCACATAAACATTCCACTATTCCATAAATAATTTCCAGAATCTATGAATTTTTGTGCTTCTTGCTTATTTGGTTTTTCTTTAAATGACTTAATATTGAAGTAATCATTAGATGCATTTTGATTGATTTCAATATAGCCATAACCTGTTTCAGTTCTATTTGGCACAATACCAAAAGTTATTAATTTATCTTGCATTGCTAAAAGTTCTGCAATTTTGATTGATTTATGAAATGCAGTAGTGTCTTGAATTAAATGATCAGCAGGTAATACTAGTAATAAAGGGTCTACAGTTTTGTTTACTAGTTTTAATGCGGCTAAAGCAATTGCAGGGGCAGTATTTCGCCCTTCAGGCTCTAATATAATGCCATGAGGCTCTATGTTAATTTGGCGTAGTTGTTCAGCTGCTAAAAATCGTTGCTCCTCGTTACAAATCACAAGTGGTTTTTCTAGAGTTTTTGGGAGTCTAAGTATAGTATCTTGAAATAAAGTTGTTTCATTTACTAGTTCAAGAAATTGTTTTGGATATAGTGTTCGAGAAAGTGGCCATAATCTAGTCCCACTTCCTCCAGATAAAATAACAGGCACAATCATGACTTAATTTTATGTAAGGGTTCTGTATTTGGGGCTTGCCAATTTTCTTGAGCTTCTGTAAGTTTAAGATAACGATAAAAGGTTCCTTCAAAATTACTAAAAGCAATAACAAAACCTGGACCTCTATCTAAAAAGCCAAGTTTAAAAAAATAATGCTTAATAAAAGCCCAAAAACCATGAAGGAATGCTTTAAAAACTCCACCCACTTGGCCTTTGTCTTGAAGTTTAATTACGCCTAAAGAAGAATACCGGTTAGCCTTATGAATGACTTCTTCAATATTCTTAAAAGGAAATTGCCAAATATAATTATTAATAAAACCAATTTCTTTATTACTATGACTAATATATCCTTCATGAACAGGGTCTAAAGTGTAGGTCATCTTGCCATTTTTAAAAAGTTGAGGCTGCCTAAAATTAGGATACCACCCAGAATGTTTTATCCATCTCCCCATAAAGAAATTTTTTCTTGGAAGCTTGTAAATATCATAATTTGCATTTTCAACTAATTTTAGAATTTCATCTCTAACTTCAGTCGTACACCTCTCATCAGAATCCAAGCTAAATATCCAATCACCAGTACAATTTGATATCGCTTTATTACGAAGTTCACCATACCCATTAAACTTAATATGAACAACCTTGGCACCTAATTCTTTAGCTATTTCAGTAGTACCATCTGTACTATGAGAGTCAGCAACAATAATTTCATCTACCCATAAAATACTATTTATACAATCACGTATTTTTTCCACTTCATTGAATGCAATAACATATGCTGATATTTTCATAGCTTGATAGTTAAATTAAAAGTTATCTGGTAAAAATGTTACCTAAATATTAATAATTAAATAGATTATATGCGCGTAAGTCTAATCATTACTACTTATAACAGATCAGATGCATTATTACTTGTATTGAGAAGTGTAGAGAATCAATCTATACTACCTTTTGAGGTTGTTATTGCTGATGATGGAAGTAATAATAATACTAGAGAGGTAATTGATAACTTTCAATCTTCCTCAAATATAAATGTTATTCATTCATGGCAAAAAGATAATGGCTTTAGGGCTGCAAAATCAAGAAATAAGGCAATAGCTAGGTCTAGTGGTGAATATATAATTCTAATTGATGGAGATATGGTAATTCATCCAGAATTTGTTCAAGATCATATAAGTAATGCTCAAATGAGTTTTTTTGTTCAAGGTAATCGTGTCTTATTAACAAAAAATGCCACTAAGAGTTTGCTTGAAAAAAAAGATACAAAGTTATCTTTTTTTTCCAGAGGCATTAAAAATAGAAAAAATGCAATTTATTCAGTTTTATTGTCAAAATTATTTTCAAAAAAGAAAAACTACTTGCGTGGAATTAAGACTTGTAATATGTCTTTTTTTAAAAAAGATTGTATTGCTATTAATGGCTTTAATAATAATTTTGAAGGCTGGGGTAGAGAGGATAGCGAGTTTGCAATTCGTCTCCTTAATAGTGGTATCAACCGAAAGAATCTTCGATTTAGTGGAATTCAATTCCATCTGTGGCATACTGAAAATACCAGAGTATCATTAAGACAAAATGATGTAATTTTAAATTCATCAATTAGTAATAATTCAAAGTGGTGTAGTAATGGTATTGAAAAATATTTGTAGATATGACTTTAAGTAGAGTAGTTAAGGCCAAAATTCTTAAATTGGCTGGCACTAAAAAGCCAGTCGATTTCGATTTAAAAAATGCAAAAAAAATATTATTTTTTCGCTATGATCGGATTGGTGATATGGTTATTACTTCCCCTGTATTTAGAGAGTTAAAATTAGCTTATCCACAAGTTAAAATTACTGTTTTAGCTAGCAAAGTTAATAAAGAGGTCTTAATAAACAACCCGTATATAGATCAGATTGTTGTAAATCATAAAAATAACTTTATTAGTGATTTGCCTTCACTATTAAAGCTTAGACAACAACAGTTTGATGTGTGTGTTGAATTTGATCACTCGGTATTACCGCATGCAATTATTAGATTAAGAATTATAAATCCAAAAAAAATAATTTCTATAAAAAAAGATGGAAGATATGGGTTAAATGGAAATGAACTATCCTTGTATGATATTTATATTGAAAAACAAAAAAAAAGCCATTTTAGTGATATTTGGCTAAATGTTTTAAAGCCATTAAATATTGTTCCAAAATCGAATAAATACGATTTATTTATAAATGATGAGCATAGAATACAGGCACAAAAGTTTATAAAGCAATACTCTACTAAATTTTTAGTAGGTATTAATCTTAAGGGAGCCGTTAAAGGAAAAAAAATTAGATTTTCAGAGCTTTACCAGATTTGTGAAAGGCTATATAAGGAAGATAAAAATATTCAAATTATAATTTTATCTGCGCCAAATAATTTTAAAGAGTTTGGTAAAAAAGTAAAGAGAATGGGGTTAAATTATGTTGAAATGAGCTATGAGACTAAAGAAATTTTGTCTGTTGCAGCACTTATTAGTCAATTGAATTTAATTATTACTCCAGATACATCTATTGTTCATATTGCCTCAGCTTTTAATAAGCCTATAGTTACTATTCATGAGGATAATAGAGATAGTTATAAATTATTCGCACCAACAAGTAAACTAAATAGAACAGTTTTTTCAGAATCAAAGAATAGCCTTAATGGCTATTCTTTGGATTTATTATTGAATCACTGTTTTGAGTTAATTAATTTAATTAAAAAAGAAAACCATAAGCAATAAAGGCTTCAATTTTTTTTTACTTAATTAAGATTCTTTGGTAGTAATTTTTTTTATGGGTTTTTATGCAAAATTATCAAAAATGGAAAAATTGGCATCTGGAAAACTTTGCTAATGCTTCAGTAGAGGAAAATCTTTATTTTTTGAAGTTAAAGAAAAAATTTAAATTAGGTAAAGATTTAAATGTATTAGAAATTGGATTTGGAAATGGTGCTTTTTTGGGTTTTTCTAAATCTGTTGGTTGGAATATTTCAGGAGTTGAATTAATTCCTGCCCTTTTTGATAGTGCTGTCAAAAATGGTTATAAAGCTTTTCATAGTATTCATGATATTCCAATTAATAATAAATACGATTTAATAGTTGCTTTTGATGTAATTGAGCATATCGAGGAAGATCAATTATTAAGTTTTCTTGAAAAAATAAGAAATTTTCTTCACCCAAATGGTAATTTAATTATCAGAGTTCCAAATGGCTCCAGCCCATTTGGCTTAAGCAACCAGCATGGAGATATAACTCATCATAGCGTCATAACTGAAAATAAAATGGATTACTGGGCTAGCAGTATTAATTTAGAAATAAATTATAAAGGTGGAGACCTGTTCCTTATCTATAATGGAAAAATGACTAAGGTTCCTTCAAGGGCTTTAAAAAGAATATTGCAATTATTAATTGAAAGATTGGTGAGATGGATATTTTCACCTCAATCTAAGGGATTTTTATCTGCAAACTCAATGTATTTATTAAGTCAAAAAAATAATGAAAGTTAGTGCTTTTACATTTATTAGAAATGGGCAGATACTTGGGTATCCATTTTTACAATCAATTCAATCAATTTTGCCAATTGTAGATGAATTTATAATTAATGTTGGTATTAGTGAAGATAATACATTGGAGCTAATTAAGTCACTCTCTAGTCCTAAAATACGCATTATTGAGTCATCTTGGAACGATACTATGCAAGATAGAGGCTATGTTTATGGTCAGCAAAAAATGATTGCTCAATTTAATTGTACTGGTGATTGGGCTTTCTATATTGAAGGAGATGAAGTTTATCACGAGGAAGACTTAGAAAAAATAAAAAATTCAATGTTAGAGAATGTTGATGATGAAAATGTAGAGGCATTAGTTTTTAATTTTCTTCACTTTTACGGTAATCAAAATACTGTACTTAATTCTCCTGGGTGGTATCGTTCTGAAGCAAGAATAATTAAAAATTCCATTAGATCTTATGCTCCTGATGGGCTTTTTTGGCTTGTTTTGGATTCTAATAAGAAGGGAAGATATCCACGAGCTAAACATACTGGAGCTTCTTGTTATCATTATGGTTGGGTTAGGTCTGAAGATCAAATGAATCTCAAAAGTAGTAAAGTTCAAAAGTATTGGGGAGCCTCTGCTACCAAGATTGATTACTCACAAATGGATAAATCAATAATTCAAAATTTTTGTGGTTCACACCCAAAAGTTATTGAAAACTGGCTTCCAAAAGATTCTGGATTATTTCGAGTAGATTCTAGCTATGAGCCGACTTTAAAGCAGAGAAAGCATAGGATCATGATTGTTCTTGAAAATTTTTTAGGATTAGATCTTAGTAAAAAACACTATAAGCTTATAAAATGAAAATACTTATTTTGCTTCCTACATGGCTTGGAGATACTATTATGGCAACTCCAGCTATTGAGAATTTAGTAAATCTCCATAATGATTCAAAAATTACATTAATAGGATCTAGTATTGCGATTGAAGTTTTGAAAAATCATCCTAAAGTAACTAATACTTATGTTTTAGATAAAAAATTATTAAATTTATATCAAATTTTAAAGAAGCTTGGAGATTTTGATTTATTTGTCTCTTTCAGAGGGTCATTAAGAGCAGGTATTATTAAATTTTGTATTTCATCTAAAAAAAAATATAAGTTCAACAATAAGACTTATTCTAATGGCCATCAGGTTCAAAAGTATAATAATTTTTTAAATATTAGTCTTAATCTCAAAAGCATTCCTAGCAATCTAGTATTAAACTATCCCTTTAAAAATCAACACAATAATAATAAATTATTGGGTATTAATCCAGGTGCATCTTATGGAAGTGCTAAGCAATGGTATCCTGCCAAATTTGCCAAAGTTGCTATTGAGTTATCGAGTCAATATGATATTGTTATTTTGGGTGGCGCTGGAGAGGAAGATATTGGCTCAGATATTGAAACCTATTTGATTAAGGAAGATATTAATAATTATCAAAATCTTGCTAACAAGACCACTATTGAAGAGTTAATTAATATAATATCTAATCTTGATTTATTTATTACTGGTGATAGTGGCCCAATGCACTTAGCTGCAGCTTTTCAGATTCCTACTGTGACAATTTTTGGCCCAACTAAAGATAATGAAACCTCTCAATGGATGAACAAAAAAAGTGCTATTGTTAAAAAGAATTTAGATTGTCAACCATGCATGAGGCGAACTTGCCCGCTTAAACATCATAAATGCATGAAGCTAATAGAAGCTTCAGATGTATTGAGTGCAGTTGAGAAACTTAATTAAGATTTAAATTTTTGATCAATCAAATTGCAAATGATATGACCAATCAAGATGTGCATTTCTTGAATTCGTGCAGTGTCTTGAGATGAAATGACTAAATTGATATTGCAAATCTCATTCATTTCACCACCATCTCGACCACTCATTCCAATAGAAGTGCATTTAATTTTTTTTGCTAATTTGAGGGCATTAATGACATTAGCACTTTTACCACTGGTGCTTATCCCAATTAACACGTCACCCTCATTTGCAATTGCCTCAACCTGACGGCTAAAAATGTTATTATAACCAAAGTCATTTCCAATTGATGTAATAATTGATGTGTCGGTTGTTAGTGCAATTGCTGAAAGCCCCTTTCGATCAGTTTTATATCTTCCAACAAGTTCAGCTGCGATATGTTGCGCATCAGATGCACTGCCTCCATTTCCAAATAATAAAATCTTACCTCCATTTGTTAAGCAGTCAATACAAAGTTGAGCGCAATCAACTATATCTTCAGATAAGTCAAATATTGATTTCGCTACTCTTATATGTTCATAAGCCTCTTGGTGAACTATATCTTTCATGAGTTTTGTATCCTTTTTATAGTTTTTGACGTACTCTTGCCATCAATAAATTTAATTAGTTTTAATTCTTTAGCAATATTTTCACCTGCTACCTTCTTGCCTTTATAGTCAGATCCTTTAACTAGAACATCTGGCTCAATAATTTTTATTAACTCTAATGGAGTATCTTCATCAAATATTACAACATAATCAACCACATGAAGTGAAGCAATAATATGAGCTCGATCAATTTGAGTGTTTATTGGACGATTTTTGCCTTTTAGTCTCTTGACAGAGGAGTCTGAATTGAGGCCTAGAATTAAAATATCACCAAACTCTTTTGCTTTTTCGAGGTATTCTATATGACCTGCATGCAATATATCAAAGCATCCATTTGTAAATATTATCTTTTTATCTAAATTTTTAATTTTACTTACAATTGGTAAGATTTCACGCCAAGTTTTAATACAATTTTGACTACTGACTTGATTTAAGCTTGTCTCATAATCAATAATCTCAGCCATGGATGCAGCAGCAGATCCAATTTTTCCTATAACTACACCCGAAGCCAGGTTAGCAAATTTTAAAGCCTCATCAATGTTATTGTTACAAGATAAAGCGAATCCTAAGGAAGCTAAAACTGTATCACCTGCTCCTGTGACATCAAAAACCTCTTTAGCTAAAGTGGGATGAATTCTTAATTCATCATCAAATACAGCAATACCTTGCTCACTTAGAGTTATAAGAGAAACTTTTAAGTCCAAATCTTCTTTAAGTTTTTTAATTGCTAAATTAAGGCTGTCATTATCTGTAATATCAATATTTGTTGCTTCACTAGCCTCTTTTTTATTTGGCGTTAATAAGAACGCACCTTTATATTTTGAAAAGTCTAGACCTTTAGGATCAACTAGTATTTTTTTATCTTGCTTATTAGCAATACTAATCAAAGACTGAGTAAGTTCGTAAGTTAAAACTCCTTTTCCATAATCAGACAAGAGTATTACATCATAATTATTGATAATTTTATTAAAAGTTTTGACAATTATAGATTGTGATTTATTACTAATTTCATCAGTGCTTTCACGATCATATCTAACTACCTGCTGCTGATCGGAGATTATTCGACTTTTTCTACTCGTAATTCGGCCTTTTTGGGTAACCAGATGTATGGTTTTTAACTTAAGTTCTTTTAACAACTCAACCAGTTCTTTTGAAGTATCACAATCCCCAATTACACTAATAACATCAACTTTAGCACCAAGAGCATTGAGATTTTTGATGACATTTCCAGCACCGCCCAAGGTTAAGTTTTCACTTTTAATATTAACAACTTGAACTGGAGCTTCAGGAGATATACGATCACAAGTACCCCACAGATAGTGATCAACCATTAAATCACCAATAATAAGAATTTTTGGCGAATGTCCTTGAAGGCTATTCATGGGTTGACATTATATTTAAGCTTTTAATCTCAGGTAAATATTGTTTAATTCCATCTTCTAATGACATAGTTGGATTGAAGCCAAAATCATTTTTGGAGTCAGAGATATTTGCGTTCGTATTGCACTGGTAGCCATTATATGGATTGGGAATGTATTCAGTACCTAAATCCGTTTTCAATTCATTTTGCAGAATATCAGATATTTCTTGAAAGCTTCTTGGTTTTCCTGAGCCTACATTGTATGTTCCATTTGCATTACAGGCTTTTATATTGGCCTGAACAACATCATCAATATGAATAAAATCTCTAAAGATTTTATTTGAATTTTCAAATAATCTTGGTGCGTTACCATTTAGAATTTGATGTCCAAGCTGAATTACCATGGAGGCTGTTCTACCTTTATAAAACTCATTATGACCATAAACATTAAAATATCTTAAACCAACAATATTTATATCATGATTTAAACTTCGGTATTTATCTGCTATCTTATCCATTGCATATTTACTGTAGCCGTATGGATTTTCGGGACTTTCTTTTCCCAATATTTGAGGAGAAGGCAAGCTACCATAAACTGCAGCAGAACTTGCATAGATTAAAGAAGCATTATTATTTTTAGCAATTTTAATTAATTTGTAAAATGAATTAACATTAGTATTCATTATAATTTCTTGATCATAGACGCGTGTATCAGAAATAGCTGCTTGATGAAATATAAAATCAAACTTATAGTCATTTAATAATGATAAATCATCTTTATTGTTAATATTTCCACAAATTACATCACCAAAAAAACCAATTAAATTTTTATAATGACCAAAACTTTTTAGATTGCCGTTTTGAAACAAATCTTCGTTTCTAAAACAGTCAAAAACTACAATATTTGATTTTGGATAATTTTCTTGTAAATAAAAGGCCAAATTACTACCAATAAATCCTGCACCACCAGTAATTAGAATAGTTTTTTTGTTGAAATCTATATTAGTATATTTCATAGTTTTTAAAGTTTTATGTAATTATAGAGCATCATATATAATCATTATTAAGAAAGACAAAAAAAAGAGGGATATAACTATAACTATTTTAAAAGTATTTATTCTAAATGTTACTTTTTATTATTGGTTTAAGTCCTAAGTAAAGAGTATCTGTTCATTTATTGAACATCATTAATATACTATGATAAAATCCAAATAACACTATCTTTTATTGTGCAAATTAACTTGTATGATAATGCGGTAGCCTGCCTATCATTCCTTGATTATATTTTTATTTAATGAATAAAAAAGATATTCACCTTGATTTACTTCGTAAATTAGAAGACAACCCTGAATACACTCAAAGGGAGCTTTCCCAAGAGATGGGTGTAAGCTTAGGTAAAATAAATTATTGTATGAAGAAATTGATTGAAAAAGGATGGATTAAGTTCACAAATTTTAATCAAAGTTCAAATAAAGCCAAATACATTTATCTTCTTACGCATAAGGGTGTTGAAGAAAAAGCAAAACTTACAATTAATTTTTTAGCACTTAAGATAGAAGAATATGAATTACTTAAAGCTGAAATTAAAAAATTACACAAAGATGTTAAAAAAAATAATTAGAGATAATTGTGGTTAATATTAAACCCTACTATTATGCGTGTCAAAAAAATTGAATAATAATTTGAAAAAAATCCTTTTAATTGGTGGTACAGGCTACTTAGGAGCTCATGCAGCAGTGGCCCTTACTGAAGCGAAATTTGAGGTTGTACTATATGATAACCTTTCAAACAGTAAGCGAACTGTGCTTGATGATTTGAAGAAAATTATTGGGACTCAACCTGCATTTATTTATGGAGATGTTCGTGAAACAGGTAAACTTGAAAAAACGCTTAAAGATTTTGAAATAGATGCGGTTATTCATTTTGCTGGCTTAAAGGCAGTAGGTGAATCAGTTAAGAGACCTATTCATTACTATGATAATAACTTAATAGGAACAATAAGCCTATTGAAAGCAATGTCTGGCTCAAGAGTAAGAACTCTTATATTCAGCAGTAGTGCTACTGTATATGGTAAACCAGAGTATCTGCCGCTTGATGAAAAACATCCAACCAGTGCAATTAATCCATATGGTCGGAGTAAGCTCCAAATTGAAGAAATACTTGCTGATGTTTCAAAAGCAGATGAGAGTTGGTCCATAACCTGTTTAAGATACTTTAATCCTGTTGGTGCTCATTCTAGTGGCCTTATTGGAGAAAGTCCTAATGATATTCCTAATAACTTGATGCCTTATATCACCCTTGTTGCTTCAGGAGACTTGCCTTATTTAAATATTTATGGAAACGATTATGACACCGCTGATGGAACAGGTGTGCGTGATTATATCCATGTTATGGACCTTGCAAAAGGGCATGTTGAGTCTCTCAAGTTTTTGAAAGAGAAAAAAGGCTTTCATCTTTTTAACTTGGGGGCTGGAAAGGGCTACAGTGTGTTTGAAATGATTAAAACATTTGAGATGGTAAGTGGAAAAAAAATTCCATATAAAATTAGTACTAGAAGAAAAGGAGATGTAGCTGAATGTTATGCTAATGTCGATAAAGCAGCTACTATAATGGGTTGGAAAGTAACACAAACTTTGGAAGATATGTGCAGAAGTGCATGGAGTTTCCAAAAAAATAAATATTAAATAATGGATAGTATTATAATGAAATCATTGGTAACTGGCGGCGCAGGGTTTATTGGAAGTCATTTAATCGACTTATTATTAGAAAATGGCCATAAAGTTGTAGTTATTGA
>Ga0209482_1002612_pt1 | contig 11031 bp, 13 predicted proteins | sample CoawatmetaG10DNA_FD_187512 | JGI IMG/M metagenome (GOLD analysis project Ga0209482, IMG submission 187512) | Marine microbial communities from the West Antarctic Peninsula - Coastal water metaG104-DNA (SPAdes) (version 2) | ecosystem: Environmental > Aquatic > Marine > Coastal ...
GAAGCCCCCCCCGCGTCGCGCTTGCGGCGGGCGGGGCTTCGACAGGCTCAGCCCGAACGGACTTGTCGTTGACCGAGACCGGCGCGCTTACGCCCCCGCGCGCTTCAAGGCCGCCTCGACATCGGGCCAGGACACGCCCTCAACCTTGGTGCCGTTCAAGATGAAGGTCGGCGTGCCGGAGACGGTCGCGCCTTCGCCCTTGTTCATCAAGCCGATCAGTTCGTTCAGCGCCTTGCTGTCGGCGATGCACGCGCGCGCCTTGGCTTCGGGAATGCCGCGCTGCTTCACGAACTCGACATAGCCGAGATAGTCGCCCCAGGCTGCGGCCATCTGGTTCGGCGTCTTGCCCTGCAATTGCGCCTGCAGCGCGTTGGTGGCGGCCTGATCGGCGAGCTTGGCCTCGAACTGCGGCTGGCTCAGGTACATTTGTTCGAGCAACGGGAAGAAGGCCGACGGATCGACGCAGCGCCCGAGCAGGCTCGGCGCGAAATCCGCCTGATTGTGGACCATATAGTCGCGGAATTCGTAGGATACCTTGCCGGTGGTGACATACTTCTCGGTCAGCGGCTTCTGCCCAGTCTGGCCGAACGCGCCACAGGTCGGGCAGGTGCGCGATCCATATTCGACCAGCTTGATCGGCGCATCGGGGTTGCCCATGCGATAGCCACCCTCGGGCGTCTTGGAGACCACTTCGGTCCAATTCTGCCCGGCCGGTGCCGGCTTGGCCGCCACCGGCGCAGCGGCGACGCTGTTGCCACCCGATGCGCCGCCACCGCCGCACGAAGCGAGCGAAACGGCAGCCAGCGCGGCGAACAGGATGCGAGGGGTCATCGAATAAGCTCCTTGGGGAAAACGCATTTTACTTGGCAACGGCGGCGCGCACCAGCGGCTCCAGCGCCGCCCAAGTGAAGGTATTGGCTTGCGCCACGCCGTTGATGAGGAAGGTGGGCGTGCTGTTCACGGCATAGGCTTTGTTGGCCGCACCGGCGCGCTGCGCGACGAGATCGACCGCCTTGGTGTCGGCCAGGCACGCAGTGGCCTTGGCCAGCGGCATGCCCTTCTGCACCACCAGATCGGTATAGCCGTAGAATTTGGAGAGATAGGCGGCGATCTCGGTCGGCTTGGCCCCTTGCAATTGCTGCTGCTTGTCGGCGGGGACCTGGTCCGGCCGACCGACCAATTTCTCCTGATTGGCCATCATCGCGTTCAACAGCGGGAAGAAGGCGCGTGTCGGCACGCAATGCCCGAGCAGGATCGGCCCGAGATCGAGCGCGCCGTGAATGGGGAAATCGCGAAATTCATAGCTCACCTGCCCGCTCGCGATGTAGCCGGTGCGCAGCGCGGGCAAACCCTCTGCATCGAATCGCGCGCAATGCGGGCAGGTGCGCGATCCAAATTCGACCAGCTTCACCTTGGCATTGGGGTTGCCGATCCGCACCCCGCCCTCGGGCGTGGCGACGATCATGCTGGCCCAGGCAACTTTGGCGGGTGCCCGATGCGCCACCGCCTTCTTCGCCGGTACGGCCTGCGCTGCGGAGGCCGCGCCAACCACAATGGCCATTGCCGCCACCACCAACCGCATGTTCATCCCTCGCTCCCACCAACGATCGGCGCGCCGCGCGTCGCCGCTACCCCTGCGGCCAGCGCTTCCAGCACCGCCTTCAATTCCGGATCGGCGATCGTGCGCAAGCTCGCGCCCAGTTCGACCGGCACCGGCCGCAGCGACGGCGGGGCCGCCCGCGGTGCCGGGGCGGGCACGTCGCCCTGGCGGATCTGCACGCGCACGATCGCCTCGTAACCAAAGAAGCGATTCACCCGCTCGACGATTTCGGGCGCGATATGCTGCATCATGGTGGCATGCGCGCCGCGCACGACCAGGCTCAGCGTGCCGCCGGTGCGTTGCCCATGCGGAAATTTGATCGATTCGGGGGCCGACACCCCGGCATAGCGCGGGCCGACAATCTCGCCCCAGCGGCTGACCACCGCGCTCTGCACAAAGCCGAACCGGCGGAACGCCGCGCGCCCGGCATCGGGCAGCAATTCCGCGACCGAGCGCGCACGTCCACCACGCGCCTTTTCCGGCTCGGCGCGTTTGATCACAGGCTTGGCGGGATCGCGTTTGCTCATCGGCCCGTCCATGCCATAGCGATGCGGTGTCCGCCAAGCATCCTTCCACCATCGCCGCCCGATTGCTCGCCTGGTATGATGCGCATGCCCGCGATTTGCCGTGGCGCGCCGCCCCCGGCAGCAACGCGCCCGACCCGTACCGTGTGTGGCTGTCCGAAATCATGCTGCAACAGACCACGGTGGCGGCGGTGCGCCCGAAGTTCGCGGCGTTCGTCGCGCGCTGGCCCTCGGTAGAGGCGCTTGCCGCCGCGCCCGAGGCCGATCTGATGGCCGCCTGGGCGGGCCTTGGTTATTATGCCCGCGCCCGCAATTTGCACGCCTGCGCACGCACAGTAGTCGAGCGCGGTGGCTTTCCCGACACCGAAGAAGGACTGCGCGCACTCCCGGGAGTCGGTGCCTATACCGCCGCCGCCATCGCCGCGATCGCCTTTGGCGCGCGCGCGGTGGTGGTCGATGCCAATGTCGCGCGCGTGGTCGCGCGGGTGTTTGCGATTTCACGCCCCTTGCCCGGCGCGATGCCCGATCTGCGCGACGCGACCGACCGCATCACACCGGACACCCGCTCCGGCGATTTCGCGCAGGCGATGATGGATCTGGGGTCCTCGGTCTGCACCCCACGCGCGCCGCACTGCCTGGCGTGCCCTTTGGCCGAGGACTGCGCCGCCTATCGCGCGGGCGACCCGGAGGGCTTTCCGATCAAGCTCACCAAGGCGGCCAAGCCGCAGCGCCACGGCACCATCTTCTGGGCCGAGCAGGAGGGGCGCGTGTTGCTGGTGCGGCGTCCACCGCGCGGGCTGCTGGGCGGGATGCGCGCATTGCCGACCGGGCCCTGGGCGGACACACCGCCTGCGCTCGCCGATCCGCCATTCGCCGCCGCCTGGCGGATGCTGCCGGAGACGGTCTCGCACACCTTCACCCACTTCCGCCTTGAACTGGCGCTTGCGGTCGCGCGCGTGGATGGGCATGGGCCAATCAGGGAGTGGTGGAGCGTGACCGAGATGGACTCGGCGGGCTTGCCCACGGTCTTCGCCAAGGCGGCAACGGCAATCAGGAGGGCACGATGGTAGCGACGCGGTTCAAGATGGCAGCGAGCGCCTTGCTCATCGCGGCAACCGGAACGGCGGTTGCGCGGCACGTCGTACATGCCCCCGTGGTGCTGCGCACCGCGCCGCGCCTCCCGCAAACGCAGGCGGTGTTTTCGGGCTATGTCGCGGCAAAGAAGATCCCCGGCGTGGTCGGCGTAATCGGCCGCGGCGATGCGCCCTTCGCCGTCGTCGCTGCCGGGCGGATCGGCGATGAACCCGGTGCCCCGCTCGCCGACAAGGACAGCCTGTGGCGCGTCTATTCGATGACCAAGCCGATCACCGCGATGGCCGCGATGATCCTCATCGAAGAAGGTAAGATGCGGCTCGACCAGCCCGTCAGCGACTTCATCCCCGCCTTCAAGACGATGCGCGTGCAAGTCAGCCCGGATTCGCTCGACACGCGCCCCGCCACGCGCCCGATCACGATCCGCAACCTGCTGACGCACACCGCCGGGCTCGGCTATACGATCATCACCAAGGGGCCGTTGCTCAAGGCCTATGAAGACGCCGGCATCACCCCCTTCACCTCCGACGCCAAGACCGAGGCGCAGCTTCGCGTGAAGCGCCCGCCGACGCTGGAAGCCTTTGCCAACAAGGTCGCGACGCTGCCGCTGATCGCCGAACCCGGCAGCAAATGGAGCTATTCGATCGGCCTCGACGTGATGGGCCGCGTGATCGAGGTCGCCGCGCACCAGCCGTTCGACCGCTTCCTGCAAACCCGCATCTTCACCCCGCTCAAGATGCGCTCGAGCTGGTTCACCGTGCCGGGGTCGGAGGCGCACCGTCTCGCCACCGGCTATTTCATCACCCCCAATGGGCGCACGCCGGTCGATCCGGGCGCGACCTCGGTCTATCTCAAAGCCCCGAGCTTCCCGTATGGCGGGGCCGGGCTCGTCACCTCGGCTTATGATTACGACCGCTTCCTGCACATGCTGCAAAATGGCGGGACGCTCGACGGCGTGCGCATCCTGAAGCCCGCCACGGTCAAGCTTGCCATGTCGAACCTGCTGCCGAACGGCGTCGTCTATCCCGGCGCGGTCGCGGCGACCGGCGGCACCACCAATCCGCAGGGCTTTGGCGCGGGCGGATCGGTCACGCTGCACGATACGCCCGGCGGCCCGGCCAAGGGCACGTATGGCTGGGGCGGTGCGGCCGGCACGATCGCCTGGGTCGATCCGGTCAACAAAATCCGCGCGACGATCATGGTCAATTATCTGCCGGGCGACCGCTGGCCGCTGCGCGCCGATTCGACCAAGGCGGTCTATGCCGATCTCGCACCGGTAGCGCCCAACAAGTGAGCGCAGCGGCGATGCTGACACCCGGCTTTACCGGCGGTCTGCTCGACCGCGCCGATCCGCTGCGCCACGACGAAGCCGCGCTCGCCGCTGCCAAAAGCGACTGGCGCGCGCGGCTGCTCAAGCTCGAAAATTTCGAGCCCGAGCTTGATGATATGGGCATGCTCGGCTGGACGACGCTGGCCGATGCGCCCGACGATGCCGAGCTGGTGCTGCTCGGGCTCGACCAGGGCCGCCCGCATTTCGCCGCTTATACGCCCGGCATGCGCGCGCCCAAAGGCCGCTCGGCGCGGCTGTTCGGCCTGCTCGACCGCTTCGCGCCGGGTGAAGCCGCGACCTATGCCGCCGCGCGCAGCGTGCTCGACTGGCACAGCCGCCACCAATTCTGCGCCAATTGCGGGCACCAGACCGCGATGTTCCGCGCCGGATGGGGGCGGAACTGCCCCAATTGCCAGGCCGAGCATTTCCCGCGCGTTGATCCTGTGGTGATCATGATCGCCGAGCATGACGGGCGCGCGCTGCTTGGCCGCCAGCCCGCTTTCCCGCCCGGTCGCTATTCGGCGCTGGCGGGCTTCCTCGAACCCGGCGAATCGATCGAGGAAGCGGTGACCCGCGAAATCGCCGAGGAAGCCGGCGTGCGCGTGCGCGACGTGCGCTACATTGCCAGCCAGCCCTGGCCTTTCCCTTCCTCGCTAATGGTGGCGTGCGTCGGCATGGCCGAGGACGACACGATCACGCTCGACACACATGAGCTGGAGGATGCGATCTGGGTCCCGCGCGACGTCGTGCGCGCGGTGCTGGCGGGGGAACCGGGGCCGTTCCTGCCGCCCCCGCCTTATGCGATCGCACACACGCTGTTGACGGCATGGGCCGCAGGGTAAGCCGCAACCGGGCCGAACGAGACTTACAGCCTCAGCCAGCCCTTGCGGTCCGCACAGATGAGCGGCGTGACAACGCCAAGCCCCGCCAGCCCCCCAAAAGCGATCGCCCACAAAACGCCGATCTGCGGGAAAGTGAGCGATGTCTCGCCCACTAACGGTGCGACAAAAACCCCAAGTACGATGGGGAAGATGTAGCCACAGAGCGTAGCCACCGCGAGCAGGACGTAAGCGAAAACCCTCATTTTTGTTCTCCTTACGTTCAATGTGACACACTTCCGCGCGAGTCGCTACCCTTGCCGCTTCAGCTCAGCACGCTGACCACCCGCCTTGTTTCCGGCATCTCGTGCACATCCGGTCGCGCCGCCAGCGCGATCAGGCGACGGGCCGCGAGGGTGGTGGCGTCGGCCTCGACGCTTTGTTCGAAGGCATCGCCTTCCAGCGCATAAGCGCGCTGCGCTGATTCCAGCACGGCACGGTCCTGCGCCAGAATTTCAGGCTCGGTCGACGACCAGAGCGGCGGTTGCGGCGTCTCGACCGGCCCGCGCTGCAACAACCAATGCTGGATGCAGCGCCCGGGCACGGTCGGCACATGGTGCAGCACCAGACGGAAGGCATCGCCGCTCGCCACCGTCACCCGATCGGGCACATCGAAGCGCAAGTGCGTGCCCGGCCCGGTCACGGTCAGGGCCGTGGCGGTGCTTTCCACCGTATAGCGCGTCGGCAGAAACCCAACCGCCTGCACCCGGAACCATTGCGGATGCATCTTGGGATGGGTGAAAGCGGCGTGGCAAATGTCGAGATTGTTTTCGATCGGCAGGATCGCCTCGCAGGCCAGCTCCATCGCGCCCTGCAGCCATTGAAACCGGTCGAATCCGTCAATCGCCAACGGAGCGCCCTCCGGCTCCTCCGCACCCGTCCACAGCCAGACATAGCCGTCTTGCTCCACCACCGGATAGCGGCGGACGGGCGCGCTCTTGATCGTCTGATCCTCGCGCAAGGACGGGATATGGCGGCAGCGCCCGGCGCCATCGAAACGCCAGCCATGATAAGCACAGGCAATCGTCCCATCGCTGACGGTGCCGAGCGACAGCGCGACGCCGCGATGCGGGCAACGATCGTGCAGCGCTTGAGCCTGACCGTTGGCATCGCGAAACAGCACGATCGGCGCGCCCTGCAGCGTGATCGCGACGGGCGCATCGCGCAATTGCGTGCTCGCCACGCCGACATACCACGCGTCTTTCGCCAACGGGACGCGATCCGCAACCAGGGTGGGGGCGTTCATCGAGCATTGTCCTTGACGGGTTTGAAAAAGCCGAGCCGCTGACATGCGTCAAACACACGGCGGCCATTGAAGGAGGCGAGCAGCATCACCCCGATGCTTCCCCACGACACGACCGCGCGGATCGCCAGCGCCTGCGCCAACGGAAACGCGCTCATGATCCACAGAAACGCGCCCGCCCGCGCCACGAAATACAGCGCCCAAGCAAGCGTGAAGGCGCGGAAGAAGTGCACCACCTCGGGGCGGTCCGCTGGAATATCGGGTTTGCGCTGCCGCGCGATGCGCAACACCAGCGGCTCCTGCCCCGATGCGCCGACCAGAAACACGCCAGCCGTCAGCAGATTGATGATGGCACCTTCATAGCGGATCATGAATGGGGTTTGCGCCCACAGGTCGATCGCGCCGAACACCAGCGCCGCGCCGTTGGCCAGCAGCCATAAAGGCGGGAACGGCCGCCGGGTTGCGAGCCGCCAGCCGCCCTCGACGACAATAAACCCAAGCGCGACCGCGATGGCGGGCTTGATGCCGAAAGCGAGCAGCACCGCCCAATACAAAATGAGCCCGCCAAAGGTATGGAACAATGCCACGAGAAAGGAGCGCAGACGCATCATTTCGAGTCTCCGTCACGGGCATGGGCGGCCATCGCTTCGCCCAGGAACAGCCACCGCCGCCGATCGAGCGGAAGCGAGGCGGCTAGCGCCGGATCGGCAAAACCGTCCTGCCAAAACTGCGTCAGCGCGGCGTGCAGGCCCCCGTCGTCACCGGTCATCCGCGCGATCAGCGCCGCCGCGCGCGCGCCCAGCGCACGTGCCTCTGGCGTGTCGGGCGCGCCATCGACGAGCGTGTCGAGCGCGACATAGAGCTCCGCCCATTCCGCCGCGATGGTTGGCGCGACGTCGGCCAGGCGGCGTTGCTGAGCGGGGGTAAAAACGCGCGCGCCGAGCGCCTCCAGCGCCGGGGTCCAGCGCAACCGCAACGGCTCGGCGCGCGCGAGTTCGGCCAGCGCCGTGGCATCGATCGTGCCGCCTGCGCGCAGCTTGCAGCGGGCATGGGCGATCAGGATCAGCGAATCCTCGACCCGGTTGCGTTGATCGATCAGCGCCTGTTCCTGCAGGTCGAGCACCGCCGCCACATCGGGCGCGCCCTCGTCAAGCAACGCGCCGATCCGCGCGATCGTCAGGCCAAAACGCCGCAACAGCAGGATAACGTGCAGGCGCTCGCACTCCGCCTGGCCATATGTGCGCCAGCCATGCGCATCGCGCACCGGCGCGAGCAAGCCGGCGGATTCATAGAGCCGCAGCGTTTTGATGGTGATGCCAAAGCGCCGGGCGACATCGGCGGCACCATCGGGAAACTGGGCGGAAGGGCGCTTGATTCGGGTCATGCGCCAGGTTGTACGGTCGTCCCTTGGGGACGACGCAAGCGGATTGTCCGCGCCCCCGCTTTACCCGCGCGCCCGCGCCTGACGATAGGTGCCGAGCACGCGCACCCATTTCGAATGGAACGCCAATTCGGCCAGCGCCCGGCCCAGCCCCGGATCGCTCGGGCGACCCTCGACATCGGCATAGAATTCGGTCGCGGCAAAGCTGCCGCCGCGCTGATAGCTTTCCAGCTTGGTCATGTTGACGCCGTTGGTGGCAAAGCCCCCCATCGCCTTGTACAAAGCGGCGGGCACATTGTTCACCTCAAAGATCAGCGTCGTCATCCACGGGCCGTCGCCAACCGGCTCATGCCCCTCGCGCGCCAGCACGACGAAGCGCGTGGTATTATGTTCGGCATCGGCAATGTCGCTCGCCAAGGTGTCGAGCCCGTATAACGCCGCCGCGCCGGGTGGGGCGAGCGCCGCCAATGTTGGATCGTGGCGCTCCGCGACCAGCGCCGCCGCCCCTGCGGTATCGGGATAGGCGACCGGCGCAATGCCATGATCGCGCAGCCACAGGCGGCATTGCCCCAGCGCCTGCGGATGGCTCATCGCCTCGCGCACGCCCGCCAACGGCCCACTCCCCATCAAGGCATAGCGAATGCCGAGGAAATGTTCGCCAGTGATGACCAGCCCCGATTCGGGCAGCAGGAAATGCATGTCGGCGACGCGGCCATGCAGTGAATTTTCGATCGGGATGATCGCGCAATCCGCCCGAAAATCACGCACCGCATCGATCGCATCGGCAAAGTCGAAACACGGCAGCGGCAGGCAATCGGGAAACGCTTCGCGCGCGGCGATATGCGAATTGGCGCCGGGGGCCCCCTGAAACGCAACGGTACGGGCAGGATCGGCGGCGGCGGCGGCAGTCATCTCGGCGACGAGGGCGCGGGCGGGTGCGGGGAAATTTTCCATGGGAGCCGGGCGGTACTGCGCTGGCCGCCGCGCCGCAAGCCATCGCCACCGCCCGCGCCGACGACGCTTGCGATGCACGCCGCGCGAATCTATGGGTTGGGGCGACTTCGTGGCTCTAACAGGGGCCGTCCCGCGGCAGAAGATATAGGACGAGACATGGACAACCGGACCAATACGATTGCTGGCTGGGTTTTGGGCTCCATGGGCGTCGCGCTCGCGCTCGGCATCGCCGGGAATATGATCGTCCATCCGATCAAGGCCGAAAAGGCGGGCTATCCGATCGAGGGTGGCGCGGACGACGGTGCTGGTCCGGCGGCCGCAGACAAACCCATTGGCGAAATGATGGCCGTGGCCGATGCCTCGCACGGCGCGGAAGTGTTCAAGAAATGCTCTGCCTGCCACACGATCGCGCAGGGCGGGGCCAATGGCATCGGCCCCAATCTGTGGGCAACCGTTGGCGAAGCGATCGCGCAGGGCAAGGCCGGCTACGCCTTTTCGGACGCCCTGAAGACCGCAGGCGCTGGCAAGAAATGGGATTTTGAGGAGCTCAACAAGTGGCTCACCAGCCCGCGCGCCTATGCGGCGGGCACCAAGATGACCTTTGCCGGTCTGACCAGCGCCAAGGATCGTGCCGACGTGATCCTGTATCTCAACGCGCAAGGCTCCAACCTGCCGCTGCCGACGGCTGCGGCTCCCGCCGCTGCCCCGGCTGATGCCAAGGCACCCGCCGCCGAAACCGGCAACGCGACCGCGCCCGCTACCGCGAATACGGCCACCGCACAGTAAGACGAAACGCGCCCCCACCGCAGGCGCGGTGGGGGCTGCCGCTCACGCCTTATCGCGGTAGAACGCCTTCACCACGTCCCACCCCTCCTGGGCGGTCTCGACGAAGGTGAAGATCTTCAGGTCCTTGGCCGAGACCACGCCTTCCTCGACCAGCGCATCGAAATTGACGACGCGATTCCAGAACTCGCGGCCATAGAGCAGCACCGGGATCGGCGCGATCTTGCCGGTCTGGATCAGCGTCAGCAGCTCGAACAGTTCGTCGAACGTGCCGAACCCGCCCGGGAACGCCGCCAGTGCGCGCGCGTGCAGCAGGAAGTGCATCTTGCGCAGCGCGAAATAGTGGAACTGCATCGACAGCGCCGGGGTGACATAGGGGTTGGGCGCTTGCTCATGCGGCAGCACGATGTTGAGCCCAATCGATTCGTGCCCGCAATCGGCCGCACCGCGGTTCGCCGCTTCCATGATCGACGGACCACCGCCCGAACAGACCACGAAATGGCGCTTGCCATCGGTATCGACCGGGAAGCTGCTCGCCAGCCGCCCAAGCTCGCGCGCCACGTCATAATATTTGGATTTGGCGACCAGCCGCTCGGCGATGCGGATCGCCTGTTCGCGGTCACCCTCGGCCGCATGCGCGATGTCGAGCAAGGCCTGCGCCTTGGCCGGTTCGGGGATGCGCGCCGATCCATACATCACGAAGGTCGAGGCGATATTGGCCTCGTCCATGATGAGCTGGGGCTTCAGCAGTTCGAGCTGGAAGCGAACGGGGCGCAAATCTTCGCGCAGCAGGAAATCCATGTCCTGAAAGGCGAGGCGATAGGCCGGGTTCTCGGTCTGCGGGGTGCTGACCGCCGTCTTGGCGGTTTCCGCATCCTGGCGCGCGCGCGGGAAAACGCGCGACGGCACATGCGTGTCACGCGCATCGGACTCGTGGACGAGCGAGTCTTGGGCTGGGGCGTCCGGGTTGGGAGTATCGTTCATCCACCGCTCCTAAGCCACCGCGCCGCGAATTTGAAGCCTAGCGGCAAAACCCGGCATGATCGTCTTCCAGATGCAGATGGTTGTAATGCACCGCATTGTAATCCGGGCTCAGCACCGTGCCGAAGCGCTTGCACGCAGATGCGCGGATCGTGCGCAGGAAGGCGCGTGCTTGCGGCTCGCCACCATTCCAGTTCTGCTGGATGGTGATGCGACGGCCATCCTTCAGCACGAAGCCCGATATATCGACCGCATTCGCCGTGGC
>Ga0209482_1002615_pt1 | contig 11030 bp, 8 predicted proteins | sample CoawatmetaG10DNA_FD_187512 | JGI IMG/M metagenome (GOLD analysis project Ga0209482, IMG submission 187512) | Marine microbial communities from the West Antarctic Peninsula - Coastal water metaG104-DNA (SPAdes) (version 2) | ecosystem: Environmental > Aquatic > Marine > Coastal ...
GAAAGTGAAGAGGATCTTCATCCAGATACCAAGCAGCGGCAGATTGATTCTTTCAGTAAGTCTGTTAATAATAATATTAGTAAAGTTTGGGTTGATGAAGCATCAGAAAGTGTCTATGTTAAATGGACTGATCAATCACAAAGCTGCCTTTCTTTTAGTCTTCTAAAATCTATGGAAAATCCGAATCTCCCTCAATCAAATGCAATAAAGTTGGCAAAAATTTGGAATACGCCTTCAGAGATTAATATGTTTCCTGAAATGTCCTTTGAAGAGCTTATGGGTGATGAAGGAATCAAAACCTGGCTGACTCATATTCAAAGAATTGGTTTTGTTATTGTAAATGGAGCACCAGCAACTTCAGATGCGACAGAAGCCCTTATGGAGAGAATGGCTTACGTTAGAAATTCTATTTTTGGGGGGTTTTCTGTTTGGGATAATAAATTAGAAAATCCTGATGATACGGCTTTTACTTCATTGTCAATTGAGCCTCATACAGACGGAACATATGTGCATGATGCGCCAGGACTTCAAACATTGCACTGTTTAAAAAGAGATTCTATTGGAGGTGAAAATCAATTAATTGATGGCCTTGCAATTGCTGAAAAAATGCGAAATGAATATTCCGATGCTTTCAACATTTTGTGTAATGTAAATATACCTGGGCGCTATATCAAGCCAGATACTTATTTAGAGGCACATCGACCTTTATTTCGGGTCAATGATAATGGTGATGTTATTCAAGTCAGTTTTAATAATCATGACCGCGCGCCTTTTAGGCTTGAAAATGAACAAATGGCTAATTTTTATGATGCTTATAAAATATTTCATAATCTAGCAAACGACAGGAGCCGCCAATTTGAGTTTATGCTTGAACCAGGAAAAGTTCTAACGTTTGATAATTGGAGGCTCCTTCATGCGCGCTCATCTCTGACGGGTTATCGTCAACTTTGTGGTGGCTATCATAATAGAGAAGATTTTGAAAGTAAGTTGAGGGCTATCTAACTATTTATTTAAGATTAATTTGAATTTTATTTTGATTCAAATTGCCTATAGTGGTGTTAAAATTAAGCATTAATTAAGTTAATAACAAAAAAAGTATTTTATGATTGAGCAAGGATTACAGCAAGAGATTAACATGGTGATGACTGAGGCTAGAAATCGTCGCCTTGAGTTCGTAACGGTAGAGCATTTATTGCTAGCCCTTCTTAATATGGATGAGGTTATTGCATTTCTTCGAGGTAAGCGAGTCAACATCGACGAACTTCGCGCTGAACTTGAACAATATATTGACTCACACACTCCTATTATTTCAGAAGATGCTGAAATAGATATTGTTCCAACGGTAGGGTTTCAAAGAGTTCTTCAAAGGAGCGTTTATCAAGCTCAGTCAGCGCAAAAAAATTCTGTTAACGCCATGAATGTCTTTGTTAGTATTTTTTCTGAAAAAGAATCGCATGCTGTCTATATGCTTAAATTAAATAATATTTCTAGATTAGATGTTATGGAGGGGATTTCTTCCCATCTAGCTGACAATCCAGTTGAAGAAACAAAAAAAGTTGAAGGTGACAAGCAAGCTAAGCCTTCCTCTCTAGAATCTTTTACAACTAATTTATGTGAAAAAGCTAGACTTGGTGAGATTGATCCTCTTCTTGGAAGAGAAGAAGAGGTTCTTAGAACGGTACAAATTTTATCTAGACGCCGAAAAAACAATCCTTTACTTGTAGGACAGGCTGGGGTTGGTAAGACTGCAATAGCTCAAGGCTTAGCTAAGAGAATAGTAGACGGTCAGGTTCCTGAAATATTAAAGAATACAACTATATACTCTCTAGATGTTGGTGTACTAATTGCGGGCACAAAGTATAGGGGAGATTTTGAAAAGCGATTAAAGTCAGTTCTTACAGACTTAGAAAAAGATAAAAATTCAGTTCTTTTTATTGATGAAATTCATACTTTGATTGGTGCTGGAAGCGTTTCTGGTGGCTCTTTAGATGCGTCTAACCTTCTTAAACCAGCACTTGCAGACGGATCACTTAAGTGTATAGGTTCTACAACCTATGATGAATACCGTAAGATTTTTGAAAAAGATCATGCACTCACAAGGCGCTTTCAAAAAGTGGATATTGAAGAGCCTTCAGTTGAAGACACGATTAAAATTTTACATGGACTAAAAAAATATTATCAAGCACATCATAAGGTTAAATATTCAGCTGCATCTTTAGTTTCAGCAGCAGAGTTAACACACAGGCATATCGGAGACAGGCGCCTTCCAGATAAAGCGATAGACGTCATTGATGAGGTTGGTGCTCTTCAGCAAATACTCCCTAAATCAAAGCGTAAAGTCAATATTGGCGTACCGGATATCGAAAATATTGTAGCAAAGTTAGCCCGAATTCCTTCCCGCCAGGTTACTAGTGATGACAGGTCTTTACTTAAAAGTTTAGAGAGTGATCTTAAGCTCGGCGTATTTGGCCAAGATAGTGCTGTAGAATCTTTGTCAACCGCTATCAAGCTTTCTCGCTCTGGACTTTCTCCAGTTGAGCAGCCAATGGGCTCTTTTTTATTTGCTGGTCCTACAGGAGTAGGTAAAACTGAAATTTGTAAGCAGCTTTCTAGGATTATGGGTGTTAAATTGTTGAGATTTGATATGTCTGAGTATATGGAGAGGCATGCTATCTCTAAACTTATAGGTTCTCCTCCAGGTTATGTAGGTTATGACGAAGGAGGTCTTTTAACTGAGGCAGTAAATAGCAATCCTTATGCGGTTCTTTTGCTAGATGAGATAGAAAAAGCCCATCCTGATATTTTCAATATCCTATTACAAGTTATGGACCATGGAAAGCTTACTGATGCTAATGGACGGGAAGTTGACTTCAGTAATGTGATACTTGTTATGACTTCTAATGTAGGTGCTCAAAATGTTCAAAGGGCTTCTATAGGTTTTAATGAGCAAGATCATTCCCTAGATTATGAGGGTGAGCTTAAAAAAATATTTACACCAGAATTCAGAAACCGTCTCTCAGAAATTATTTACTTTAATAAGCTTAATGAAGAGGTTGTTGTCTATGTCGTTAATAAGTTTCTGTTTGAGCTTGAAGACGTCCTTGAGAAAAAGAATGTTTCATTGATTGTTTCAGATGCAGCTCGAAAATGGTTTGCAGAAAACGGCTACGACTCTATGATGGGTGCTCGTCCAATGATGAGACTAATAGAAAGAGAGGTACGGAAACCTCTCGCTGATGAGCTTCTTTTTGGTAAGCTAAGCGCTGGCGGAACTGTTAAAGTAGGCGTTAGTAAAGATAAGATTGCCTTAACAATCAGTTAATGAGAATTCTTATAAGTAATGATGATGGCTACCAGGCTAAGGGCATCAAACAGCTTACAAAATCTCTGAGTGAAATTGCAGAAGTCATTGTTGTTGCTCCAAGTGAGAATAAGTCTGCAGCAAGTAGCTCATTAACTCTTGGAAGGCCATTAAAACCAATTCAAATTGAAAAAAATATTTATGCAATAGATGCAACGCCGACTGATTGCGTTCATTTGGCATTATGTGGCTTTATAAAGGATTCAATTGATTTGGTGGTAACTGGTATTAATTTTGGGGCTAACATGGGGGACGATACCATCTATTCTGGAACTGTCGCAGGAGCTATAGAAGGACGATTTTTAGGGCTTCCATCAATTGCATTGTCTTTAGCTAGTTGGGAGTGTAATCACTTCGAGACAGCAGGAGAAATTGCCAAGAGATTAGTTACCCAAATTGATAAATCTGAACTATCATACAACACCATTATTAATGTTAATGTTCCAGATATTCCTCTTAGCGAAATTAAAGGTATTAAGAGTACTCGTCTAGGAAGCAGGCATAAATCTGAGCCAAGTATTAAGGATGAAGAGGATACATCTCTTTATTGGATTGGTGAGAATGGGAAGGAAGCTGATAATTTGGAGGGTACAGATTTCCATGCAATTTCCAATAACTTTGTTTCAGTCACTCCTCTTCAGATTGATACAACAAAGCATTCTGAAGTAAAGCGAGTGAATGACTGGCTTCAAAAAATGGATTATTGATTCCAGGTATCTCTGAGCCCAACAGTTTTATTAAATACTAGTCCTTCAGACTCACTATCTTTGCAAAAGTAGCCTTCTCGTTCAAACTGGTATGCTTTTTCAGCTTTTGCCTCTGATAAATTTGGCTCTACAAATCCATTTTTTATCTCAAGAGAGTTGGGGTTAATTGAAGATGACAAATCATCAGATTTCCCTGGATCTGATTCTAAAAAAAGACGGTCATATATTCTAAATTCAGCGTTAATAGCCTTACTAGATTCAACATAATGAATAACACCTTTAACCTTCCTTCCATCAGATGGATTCTTACCTAAAGTATTAGGATCATAAGTACAGTAGACGATTTTAATATTTCCATCATTGTCACTATCAAAATGAGATGCCTTAACAACATAGGAGTTTCTTAGGCGGACCTCTTTGTTTATTGCTAAACGTTTGTACTTGTTATTTGGTACCACTTCTAAAAAGTCCTCTTTATCAATATATATTTCTCGACTAAAGAAAATCTCCCTAGTACCCATCGCTTCATTTTGTGGATGGATTGGTGCTTGAAGAGACTCAATTTTCCCTTCAGGATAATTTTCAATTATTAATTTAATAGGACTAATCACAGCCATTGATCTTGGTGCTATATTATTTAAATCATCTCTAATTGATGATTCTAAAATTGAAATATCCGTTAAGCTATTTACTTTTGAAACACCGATCTTCTCACAGAAGTCTCTTATTGAAGACGCTGTATATCCTCTTCTTCTAAGGCCTGAAATAGTAGGCATTCTAGGGTCATTCCAGCTGTTGACATAGTTACTATCTACTAAAAGTTTTAATTTTCTTTTAGATGTTGTCGCATACTCAAGATTCAAGCGAGAGAACTCATATTGATGTGGCCGACTAGAGGTATTAAAATCATTTAAATTTTCTAGAGTCCAATCGTAAATTCTTCTATTGTCTTGAAACTCTAGAGTACAGATGGAGTGAGTTACACCTTCAATTGCATCACCAAGGCAGTGAGCAAAATCATACATTGGGTAAATACACCAATCATCATTTGTTTGGTGGTGTGTTTCAAAGCGAATACGATAAAGAGTAGGGTCACGCATACACATAAAGCTTGAAGACATATCAATTTTGGCTCTCAATACGCATTCACCTTCCTTAAATTCACCTTCCTTCATTTTTCTAAAAAGAGCTTGGTTTTCTTTGATATTTGTGTCGCGATAAGGGCTATTTTTTCCAGGCTCTTTAAGTGTACCACGGAATAAACGAGTTTCATCAGCACTTAAAAAACATACATAAGCCAGTCCTTTAGAGATTAACTCCTCAGCATATTTATAAAATTTATCAAAATAACTTGAGCTAAATTTAACCTGACCTTCCCAATTAAATCCAAGCCATTCAACATCTTTTTTAATGGAATTAACATATTCTATATCTTCTTTAGATGGATTGGTGTCATCAAATCTTAAGTTACAATACCCATCGTAATTTGATGCTGTCCCAAAATTTAAACAAATAGACTTTGCATGACCAATATGAAGATAGCCATTAGGCTCAGGAGGAAACCGAGTTTTAATAAAAGTATGTAAACCAGATGAGAGATCATCATCAATTATATTGCGTATGAAGTTAGTAGTCTTTACTTCTTTATTTTGAGAACTCATTTGTATCAATTTTAAGTTAATTGAAGCTTTGCAAATTATATCATTAAAAGCTTAATTTAATATATGCTGCTTTGAAAGTGAACGGCATTGTAAAATAGTTTTTATGAAAATAGCTATAGTTAAACTCTCGGCCTTAGGTGATATTGTTCATGCTATGGTTGTTTTGCAGTTTATAAAGAATCACTATCCAAAAATAGAGATTGATTGGGTGGTAGAGAAGGACTTTAAAGAGTTGTTAGAGTCTCATCCTGATATTAATAAAGTTCATGTAGTTAATATTAAAAATGCTAAAAAGAAAAAATCACTTTATTTACTTTACAAAGAATTGAGAAGAGTTCGACATTTTGGTTCTTATGACCTAGTTATAGAGATGCAAGGTTTGATTAAGTCTGCAATTATTTCTCGATTTATACCTTCTAAGTTAACTTTGGGTTTTGATAAGTCTTCAGCAAGAGAGGGGCTTGCATCAATTTTTTACAATCAAACCTTTAAATTTGCTTATGATAAAAATATTGTTGAGCGTAATATTGCTCTTATATCTTCTGCTTTGAAAATTCCAATTATTGAAGAGAACATTCAAAAAAAAATACCCTTCCTGTTTTCAAATAGAACTTATTTCTTTAAAACCCTTTCAAGCTCTAAAAAAAATATTTTGTTAATCCCTGGAGCATCATTTATATCCAAATGTTACCCTGTTGAGAAATTTGCAGAAGTAGCAACAGAGATTGATGCAAATTTTCTTGTTATTTGGGGTAGTCAGGAAGAAAAAATAATTGCAAATAAGATACAAGCACTAGCTCCAAAAGTAATTATTTGTGAAAAATTATCTCTAGATGCCTTGATATCATTAATCTCTCAAGTGAGTCTTTTAATAGGCTCAGACACAGGCCCAACTCATATTGGCTGGGCATTAAATATTCCTTCAATCACCCTGTTTGGTTCAACCCCAGGATATAGAAATTCTTATGTAACAAAAATCAATAGAATTATTGAATCAAGTTCTGAAGTAAACCCCTTTAAATTAGATAGAAATGATATGTCAATTAAGGATATTGAGGTGCAAGAAATTTTGCTCGTTTCAAAAAAATTATTAAATCAATAATAAAATAGTTTCAACTTTTAATTGACAATAATCTTTTTTGAGTATTTAATAGAATCAAGAAAATATTTTGCATTTGAATTAGCTTCATTAACTTTATGACCACTTCTTACCAAAATAGTGTTCATAATATTTGCAGCATTTGCAGCCATAATATCTACTTCTTTGTCTCCAATCATCCAAGAGTTTTCCATATCAATATTATGTTTGGTCTTAGCCGATAGGAGCATGCCTGGTTTTGGTTTTCTACATTCACAAAAGTCACTTGGCAGGTGTGGGCAATGAATTACTTCTAATATATCTATATTATTGTTATTAAATTGGCTTAACATCCATTTAGTTATTTTTTGAAAGTCACTCTCAGCGTAATAACCACGTGAAATTCCAGATTGATTTGTAGTGATAATGATTTTATAGTTTAGGCTTTCAAGATATTGACAAGCTTCAAATACGCCATTAATGAATTCAAAGTCATCTATCTTATGTAGATAGTTTACTTCTTTATTTATTACACCATCACGATCTAGGAAAATAGTTTTTATAGGCATAAATTAAGGTGAGTATAATCCATTGTCATAATAAATGATTATTGTAAAGGATTCTAATGTTAGAAAGTTTTGATTTAGACAAGACATATCAGTATTTATTGATTTCTCTGGCATTTCTTATGCCTTTAACTGTTGCTGGAGCTAATATAATTATTATTATTATTTGTTTTTTATGGTTATTTTCTGGAGATTACAAAGCTAAATATAATCAAATAATAAGTAGCAAGCTTATGATTGCCTCTATAGTATTTTATTGTCTACATGTTATTGGCATGCTTTGGACAGAAGATCTTATGTGGGGTTTTCACATTCTTCATAAAATGTGGTATTTTTTATTACTATTTCCAATTCTTTTTAACATTGTCCAAAGAAAATATATCACATATTATATCTTTGCATTTTTGTTAGCTATTGCGTTGACAGAAATCGTCTCATATTTAGTGTGGTTTGAGATTATTCCCCCCTTTAAAAATGCAACTGTTGATAACCCTACTCCATTTATGAGTCATATTTCTTACAATCCAATATTATCATTTGCCATATATCTGGTTCTTCATGAAATATTTTTAAACAAAAAATTGACAAATTTAGTATTCTTATTCTATAGTTTTTTTGCGATTAGCATGACAATTAACATGTTTATTACTGGAGGACGAGCAGGGCAGGTTGGTTTTTTTGTAATATTATCAATACTAATTATTCAGATCTTTGATAAACAAAGAATTAAATCATTATTGGTAATTTTTATAATGATTCCTTCAATTTTCATTTCGGCTTATCTAACAAGTGATCTTTTTCAAGAAAGGGTTAATTCAGCAATAAAAGAAATATCAAAGCCTATGATTGACAGTAAACATCTTACCTCTGTTGGTTTAAGAATTCATTTTGCTAAGAATTCATTTGCAGTAGTAAAGGAAAATCCAATAATTGGAGTTGGTACAGGAGATTTTCCTAGTGAGTACAAAAAAATTAATCAAATTAATACACCGCAATTGCCAAATGCGACTAATCCACATAATATGTACACTTTAATTACAATGCAACTGGGTTTAATTGGTCTGGTTAGTATGTTGTCAATTTTTTACTATCAAATTAAGTTATCTTTTTATGCTTCAAATAGGTTTATCAAAGATGTAGGTGTTACTTTACCCTTGTTATTCTTAGTCATTATGTGGAGTGATTCATATTTATTAGGGCACTATACATCTTTGTTGTTTGTTTTTTTTAGTTCTTTTTTATATAAAGATTTTGAAAAATCCTAAAACAATATTAATAATCATACAGCGCTCTAATGGGGATGTTTTTTTAAGTAACTCTCTTATTAATGAGCTATATAAACATTATCAATCTCCTCAGATAGACCTGCTCATTAATGATGATACTTATCCACTAGCAAAGCTTTTAACAAATATAAATTCTATTCATCAATTCTCTTATAAAAAAAAACGCAATAATAGATGGAAGCAAGAAAAAAAAATTTTCACCAGTATATTTAAAAGATATGATTTGAGTATCAATTTAACTGCAAGTGATCGCAGTGTTATTTATGCCTTATTGGCTGGTAAAAAAACAATCAGCGCAGTTGAGAGCGAAAATAAGAAGTCATGGTGGAAAAAGATACTATTGACATACCATTATTTTTTTGATTCAGAAAAACATATACTGCTTAATAATCTTGAGCCACTAAATTGTTTAAAAATTAATCATAGCAATACTCAAAAATCTGTATTTTTGTCAAACAAAATAATTGACAATGTCAAAAAGAAATTAAATAAAAAAGGCATTAAAGATTTTGTTATTTTTCATCCCTCTGCACAATACAACTACAAGATATATCCTCAGCACTTAAGGCATGAATTGCTTGCTCGGCTAAGTGATTTGGATATTGGTGTCGTGATTACTGGTAGCAACAATCAAATCGATACTGCAATAAAAAATCAACTTCCTGCCTTGTCTAATGTTTTCGATTTGATAGGTGAGACGACTTTAGAAGAGTATTTTGCATTGAGTGAATTATCTTTGGCTTATATTGGTATGGATACACTCAATATGCATATTGCTGCTGCTCAAAATAAGCGTATTTTTGCTATCTTTGGCCCAACTAATTTAACAATGTGGTCACCTTGGTCTAATCAACTACAAAAATCAGCAACAGAAGACAAGCCTATACAAAGCTATGGCAATATTACTATTTTTCAAGCAAATATGCCCTGTGTCGCTTGTGGCCAGGCGGGTTGTGATAACCAGCACGGCAAAAGCGAGTGTTTAGATCATATCAGTCCCAAAGTAGTTTTCGATGAAGTCAAGTATTGGCATCAAAATGTTGGGTTTTAATAAATCATGAGAAAAATTCTTTTATATATTGTTTTTGGTGAAAACAAGGGTTATTACGATGGCGCTAAATTCAGTTTGTTGACTTTTATGAATTGGGTGTTAAATGAAGATCCAGTCGAAATTGTTATTCTTACTGAAAACCCAGAAGAATTTGAATCTTACCCAGTAACGGTTTTTCCAATTAGTGCACAGCAAAGAAATGAATGGTCGCTGGATGGCAAGTACCATTTTCGAATCAAAAATCGGGGCATGGCTTATATCATGGACCAATTAGAATTAACAGAACAGGATAAGATATTGTTCTTAGATACGGACACCTATTTTCATAAATCCTCTTTACCTCTTTTTGATTTAATCCAGCCAAATCAAGCTTTGTTTTATCTTAATGAGGGATTGATTTACAATCGAAAGAGATTCCAAGTTTATATTGATCATTTGGAGGGTAAACCCATTCAAATTGATAATGATGTGTATGAACTATCCAAAGAATCTGCTATGTGGGGTTCTTTAATGGTTGGTATCATGCCAAATATGCGTCCTAGTCTTGACTGGGCCGACAAACTGATGCAAGTTTTTATTGACACGGTGCCAGTACATACTATAGAGCCGTTCTCATTAGCTGAATCTCTTTTGAGAAAATACAAAATGACTGAGGGAAAAAAATATGTTAGTTTGTACTCCACTTCTAGAAAGAAAGAACATGCAACACCAATTATCGCTGAATTCTTAAATAAATGCCAAGCCTTGCCAATTGATAAACAAATTAGCTTAGCTCAAAAGGTTATTATTAAACGAAGTGCATTTAAAGTTATAAAACAAAGAATTTTCCATTTGCTCAGGTAATTATGCCAAAAAGACCGATTCCAATATTGATGTATCACAGCATTGAAGCAATGCCAAAATCCACAGTAATGCGAAGCTTGCATGTTCCTCCTAAGCGTTTTGGGATTCAAATGTGGCTTCTTAATATGCTCGGCTATAAAGGGCTTAGTATGAGGGAGCTGATACCCTATTTAGAAGGGGAAAAAACAGGAAAAGTAGTCGGTATTACCTTTGATGATGGCTATCAAAACAACTTAATCAATGCTGCACCAATATTAAAAAAGTACAATTTTAGTGCAACCTGCTATTTGGTTAGTCAGAGGATTGGCACTTCCAATACTTGGGATCTCGATAAAGGTATTACGCAGCGCCCCTTAATGACTCAATCAGAAATACAAGAATGGCTTAATTTGGGGCTAGATATCGGTGCTCATACGCAAACACACCCATTACTGGAAGAGTTAAGCGAGCAACAATCTCAAGAAGAAATCTTCAATT
>Ga0209482_1002617_pt1 | contig 11016 bp, 12 predicted proteins | sample CoawatmetaG10DNA_FD_187512 | JGI IMG/M metagenome (GOLD analysis project Ga0209482, IMG submission 187512) | Marine microbial communities from the West Antarctic Peninsula - Coastal water metaG104-DNA (SPAdes) (version 2) | ecosystem: Environmental > Aquatic > Marine > Coastal ...
ATATAATATGCACGATAATTACGAGAATAATTACATAAAAAGTATTGATAAAGGGTTAAGAAATTCAATATCTATGATAGATTCTAAAATCACTAATTCTAATCTTTTTTTTGACACTATAGTTAAATTTTTAAAAAATACAAAAAAAAATAATGGAAACATTTACTTTTTCGGTAATGGAGCCAGTGCATCTTTTTCAAATCACATGGCTTTAGATTGGTCAAAAAATGGAGGTATTTTATCCTTTTCACTTAGTGATAGTAGTATGTTGACTGCACTAGCAAATGATTATAGTTATGAAGAAGCTTTTTTAGAATTTCTCAAAATCAACAATCCAACAGAATATGATTTAGTAATCACTACTAGCTCAAGTGGGAATAGTTCTAACATTGTTTCAGTTCTTGAATATTGTAACAAAATGAATATTAACACCCTTGGGTTTAGTGGTTTAAAAGATGATAACAAATCTGTGAAATTATCTAAATTTTCTTTATATGTTCCAATGAAGACTTATGGAATGGTAGAATGTATTCACCAGGTTTTTCATCACCTCCTGTTAGATAAATATATGTCTGTGAATGAATGGGAAAAGCTAGAAACTCAAAATATGAACTCTAATAATTTTCAATTATGATAAAAGTAGGAATTGCAGGTTTTGGAAAAATAGGACAATTAAGAGCTGATATTTTATCTAAAAGGGATGATGTCATCATAGTAGGTGTTTATGATGTTGTCAAACCGGTAGATGGTATAAAATATGATTTTTTTAATAGCTATGAGAGTTTATTAGATTTAGATTTAGATGCAATTTTTATATGTGCTTACAATACAGTCTTAGCAGATTACACATCTAAAGCTCTGAATAAAGGTTTTCATGTTTTTTGTGAAAAACCTCCAGCGATGAAAGTAGAAGATTTAGATAATGTTTTTAAAGCATTAGAGTCTTCAAAAAAAATCCTAAAATATGGTTTTAACCATAGATATCATTACTCAGTTATGGAAGCAAAAAAAATAGTAGATTCAGGTAAAATGGGGAAACTATTATGGATGAGAGGGGTTTATGGTAAAGCAGGAAGTATTGATTATGATAAAAATTGGAGGAACTTTCAAAAATATTCTGGAGGGGGTATTTTGATAGATCAAGGTATTCATATGCTAGATTTAATGAGGTATTTTTCTGGTGAGAAATTCAATAAGATAAATAGCTATATTACTACTTCCTATTGGAATATTAAGGTTGAGGATAATGCTTTTGTACTTATGCAGTCTGATAACAATATTATTGCAAGCATGCATTCTAGTGCAACGCAGTGGAAGCATAAATTTCTTTTAGAGATGTGTTTTGAAGAAGGCTATCTAAATCTTGATGGTATTCTTTCAGGCACAAGAAGTTATGCCCCAGAACAGTTAATTATAGGTCGTCGTGAATTTGAAGACATTACTTTTGCAATGGGAAAGCCAAAAGAAACGATTGTTTCCTTTGAAAATGATCATTCATGGAATCTTGAAGTTGAAGAATTTATCAATGCAATTAATGGTAAAGGAGAAATTAAGGAGGGAACTTTACAAGATGCTTATGATACTTTATCACTAGTTCAAAAGGTTTATGAAAATAGTGAGATTTAAAATAAAAGAACTAAAACAAAGCCATTACAAATGAAAATACTTTTTTCTAGATAGTTCTTTTCCTATGATTAAAACTTTGGTAGATATGGGTGAGAAAAATATTGCACTTAGATTTTCTGAGTTTGAGAGTATTGACTCACTTATTAAAATGAAAGGAAAAGTTAAGTGGGTTTGGATTGATTGCTTTACAAAGCTTCCCTTAACATACTTAAATTATAAACAATTAAAAGGACTTGATTATAAGTTGTGCTTAGTATCCCCTGAACTACAATCACAGGCTGAAAAAATAATGGAGTATAAAAAATTTATTTCTAAAAATGAAATTCTTCTAGATGCGGTGTGTTGTAAGCATCATAACATAATTAAATGGATTTGAAATAATTTAAAATTAATTTTTTAAAGATATGTGTAAACACTAATTTTAACGCAAAGTGTTTATAAAAACAATGAAATTTAAAATAAAAAACAAAAATACATGAAAGTTTTAGCATCACCATCGTCAATTGGGCAAATTGACTCCAAACCCTTTGATATTTTAGAGAAAAATGGATTTATTGTAGTTAAAAATCCTTTTGGAAGAAAATTAACAGAGGATGAAACTGTCAATTTAGCCAAGGATTGTATAGGTATAGTGGCAGGTGTCGAAAATCTTAATAAAGAAGTTATTGACAGATTACCTAAGTTGCAATGTATTAGCAGAGTTGGAGTTGGTATGGATAGTGTTGATATTCCTTATGCTCAAAGTAAGAATATTAAAGTTATTAATACACCAAATGGTCCTACAAGAGCAGTTGCTGAGTTAACCTTAGGACTAACTTTATCTTTATTAAGAAAGATTCCAAATGCTCATTATGATTTAAAAAATCGGATTTGGAAAAAACAAACTGGTAATTTATTGTACAATAAAAAGGTAGGAGTCTTAGGTCTTGGTAGAATTGGTAGAATGGTTGCCGAAATGTTTAGATCTCTTGGGAATCCAGTAGCCGGATACGATTTATATCCAAATAAAGATTGGGCTGAAAAAAATAATGTTGAAATCCTAAACTTGAAACAATTACTTAATCAATGTGATATCATAACAATTCATGTCCCAGGAAATATGGACGGGTCTCCTATTTTAAATAAAGAAAAATTGTCTAGCCTTAAGGATGGTGGTTTTATAGTAAATGTTTCAAGGGGTGGAGTTGTAGATGAAGATGCATTATATGAAAGTTTAACCAATGGGAAGTTATCGGGGGCTGCACTAGATGTTTTTAGTAATGAACCTTATGACGGAAAATTTTGTGACTTAGACAATGTAATTTTAACTCCTCATATTGGTTCTTATGCAAAAGAAGGAAAGTTAAAAATGGAAGTTGACGCTGTTATGAATTTAGTAAACGCATTAAAATAAATTATGGCTGTTGAAATTAATTTAGAAAACAAAGTAGCTTTAGTAACTGGTGGAACTAGAGGAATTGGTAAATCCATTGTTGATCAATTTCTATCTGCAGGAGCCAAAGTCATAGCAACAGGTACTAACCCTACAACTATTGAGAAGTTGAATAAAGAGAATCAAAATCCTGCTTTGAAGTATTTACAACTCAATTTGAATGACTCTGACAAGTTAAAGAGATTTATCAAAAATACTGTGGCTTCAGAAAGTATAGATATTCTGATTAACAACGCAGGAATCAATATTGTAGCTGATGCTACTGAGATTTCTGATGATGATTTTAAGAAAATTCAAGAGATAAACGTTCACGGGCCTTTTCTACTGGCGCAAGCATTCGGTAAGACAATGATCCAAAAACAATGGGGAAGAATTGTAAACATTGCTTCAATTTGGAGCGTTGTAACCAGACCTGGTCGTCTTTCTTATTCAACTAGTAAAATGGCACTTCTCGGAATAAATAAAACACTAGCTGTAGAATGGGGAAAACATAATGTATTGGTTAATTGTGTTAGTCCAGGGTTTACTTTAACTGAGTTGACTGCAACCACAAACACAAAAGAAGAATTAAAAATAATTGAAAATACAATCCCGCAAAATAGACTTGCTTCACCAGATGAAATCGCAAAATTTGTTTTATTTTTGTCAAGTGATTTAAATACATATATAACGGGTCAAAACATAGCAATTGATGGAGGATATACAGCAATATAATTTTACAGTAAAATCAAACATTCATGATTATGAAGTTCATTTTATCGATGATGTAAAAAGTACCCTTGAAAACGAATTGAAAGAGGGAGATTTCATTATTATTGACAATAAGGTGAAAGCATTATATCCAGAATGGTTTGAAGAAGTTTTGATGAATTTTAAGCATATCGGGATTAATGCTAATGAACCTCAGAAAAGTTATCAAAAAGTAGAACCTGTTATCAATGAATTGATTGAAAAAGGGTTCAGAAAAAACCACAGATTGATTGCTGTTGGTGGAGGTATTACTCAGGATGTGACTGCGTTTATTGCTTCTATTTTATACAGAGGAGTTCAATGGTATTTCTTTCCAACAACGTTGTTGGCACAAGGAGATAGTTGTATTGGTAGTAAAACATCCATAAACTTTGGTAAGTTTAAGAACCAGGTTGGAGGCTTCTATCCACCAAATAAGATCTATGTAGATCCTAAGTTCTTAGAATCGTTACCAAATAAAGAGTTACAATCTGGTTTAGGAGAAATGGCTCATTACTATGTTGTAGCAAGTGAAGAAGATTTCGAGAGATACAAGAGTGATTATGAAGGAGCCCTTGTCGATAAGATTATTTTAAGGGGAATTATCGCTAGAAGTCTTGAGATAAAGAAAAGTTATATAGAAATTGATGAGTATGATAAAAATGAGAGACAAGTATTCAATTACGGGCACTCTTTTGGGCATGCGATCGAGAGTTTGACAAATTATGGAATTCCTCATGGAATCGCAATTTCTTTTGGTATGGATATGTCTAATTTCATATCCATGAAAAAAGGTTATATCACTACTGAACTACGTCAAAATTCTCGCGAGTTATTCGAGAAGATTTGGTACGGTTACGCTGATCAAGTTAGAATTTTGGATATTGACACCTATTTAAATGCATTATCTAAAGATAAAAAAAACAAAGGTCATCTATTGGGTTTAATTTTAAATAAAGGTTATGGTAAAGTCTTTAAAGACTTCACAGAAAATGATAGCGTCTTCAGAGAATGGATAAGAGAGTATTTTACAAACGAATTAAACTAAAAAAATGGTAGTAGATACATTAAAAAATATAGAGATTTATAAAGGACTATCTCCAGACATTTATGCTGGTTTAAAATTTTTAGCAAAAGCAAAACCAGATATAGAGTTAGGAGTATATCCAATTAATGATAATGTAAAAGCTATAGTGTCTTCTTATAAAACAGTTGATGTGTTCGAAAGAGGTTATGAGTCTCATAAACATGTTATAGATATCCAGTATCCAATTATTGGTCTCGAACGTGTTAAGTGGTCTCCGATTGAAAGTATGAATGTAAATATTGCTTATGATAAATTAAAAGATAGAACTTTTTTTAAAGATCCATCTAAACAAGCCACTCATGTGGACATAGGTAATGGTGTGTTTGCTATTATGTTCCCAGAAGATGGTCATGGGCCTCAGCATAAAGTCGGTAAAAAAGAAGTTATTAAGAAAATTACAATAAAAGTTTCTATATAGTGAAAAACATAAAAGTAACAGCAACAGTTCCAATGAAAGGAAATAGTGAAAGAGTTCCAAATAAAAACATCAGACTATTAAATGGTAAGCCTGTTTGTCATTGGATTATTGAATCACTTTCAAGAAGTAAATATATTGACGAGATAATAATTAATACAGATTCTGAAAAAATTAAAGAAATTGTCTCTGATTTTAAATTAGTAAAAATTTTAGATCGACCTGATTTTTTATTAGGAGATGCTGTAAGTATGCAACCTCTTCTTGCATATGATATTGAGCATGCGAAAAATGATTTTATATTTCAAACACACTCTACTAATCCTTTATTAAGCACAGAAACAATAGATAAGGCTATAGAAACATATTTTGACAATTTGGATAAACATGATGCATTGTTTTCTGTTACTCCTATTCAACAAAGGTTTTATTTCAAAAATGGAGAGCCTGTAAATCACGATCCTAATAATATGATTCAAACTCAATTATTGGAACCTATTTATCATGAGAATTCATGTTTGTATATTTTTTCTAAGAAAACAAATCGAACAGTAAAAAATAGAATAGGTACAAATCCATATTTTTTTGAAATGGATCATTTAGAATCTGCAGACATTGATGAATGGCACGATTTCTTATGGGCAGAATTTTTATTAAAGCAAAATCATAAATCATAATGAAAATATTTCTTTCTTACGTTTTAGACGAGAATACACCAACATATGGCGATAGAGATAAGTTTACTATAACTCCAAAAAGTCAAATAGTTGACGGTGTTGGAGCAAATACAAGTACTTGGAGTTTTTCTAATAACCACATGGGAACTCATATGGATACACCTTATCACTTTATTGAATCAGGAAAGAGGACAATAGATTATTCTGCTGAAGATTTTTGTTTTGATAATATTTCTATTATTGAGAAAAAATGTGATAATGGGGACTTAATATCATTATCACTTAAAGAAGTAAATAGTATTCCTAAAAACACGGATTTTTTAATCATAAAAACAGGATATTGTAAGTTCAGATTGACGGATAAATATCATAATGATAATCCAGGTTTAGAAAGTAATTTAGCAAATATTTTGAAAGAGAAATTGCCAAATTTAAAAGGTGTTGGATTTGATTTCATTTCCCTTACATCATGGAATCATAGAGCTCATGGACGTCTTAGTCATAGATCTTTTCTGGGCGAACCAAATAATTTTTTAGTAATTGAAGATATGGATCTTCTTGAAATAAATAATTTAACAATAGTAAATTCATTAGTTATTGCTCCATTAAGAACTATTGATGGAAATGGAGGTCCAGTAACGATTATTGCAGATATATATGAAAAATAAAATATTAAAAAACAAGTTAAATAACAATGAACTAACAATTGGTTCTTGGATAACAATCGGACATCCATCTATTCCTGAAATTCTAAGTAATGCTGGTTTTGATTGGTTAACAATTGATATGGAGCATAATTCTATTGATAATTCAATGATGCAAAATTTAATTTCAGTAATACAATCAAAAGATATAGCTGCGTTAGTCAGGGTTAGTAAAAATGAAGAAGTTGCTATTAAACATGCTCTTGATGCTGGTGCTGATGGAATTATAGTTCCAATGGTAAAAAATAAAGATGATGCAAGAAAAGCGATAGAGTATGCTAAATACCCACCCCTGGGTAAAAGAGGTGTTGGTTTGTCAAGAGCTCAAAATTATGGTTTTAGTTTTGATGAGTATAAAAAATGGCAAGCAAATAATTTAGTAGTTATTGCTCAAATTGAACATATTGATGGTGTAGATAATCTTGAAGAAATAATTAAAGTTGAAGGTATTGATGCTATTATAATAGGACCTTATGACTTATCTGGATCTCTAGGCTTTCCTGGTGATTTTTCAAAAATAGAATTACAAATGGCTTTAAATAATGTTATAAAAACCTGTAAAAGTTCAAATTTTCCACTTGGTTATCATATAGTAGATCCAGATCCTGAGTTAGTTAAATTAAAAATAAAAGAAGGATATAATTTTATTGCATTTAGTACTGATTTTTATTTTATTGGTGATACTGCTCGAAAAATGATGAAATTAATAAAGAAATAATGAAAAAGCAATATTATTATTTTTACGACCTAAATGAAGTCTTAATTGATAGATACCCTGCCAAAATTGCTAATAAAATAAGAAACAATGAACCAGATTCTAATTTTGTTTTTATTTATTCCGAAAAGCAGAAAGAAAATCAACCTAGTAAATTACCAAAGGGAAGTAATTCTTTTTTTATGCCTTCACTGAATCAGAGAAAAATAAATCAAATAATTTTAGAATTTCCACCAATTTCTTTAACGACTATAGCTCAACGCATACCGGACATGTGGATGCTAACATTATTTAATCACAAAAAAATTCCAACATACATAGTTCAACATGGTCTTTGGTCTGACAAACTTCAGCGAGTTTCATTTCATTTATTATTAATTCAGAAATTCTCTAAATTCGTAAGCTATATTAAATATACATCTAAAATATGTAATCTTAATAAAATTCCACTTATTGGCGTTTTGATTGATTTATATAATTTTTTATTAAAGGAAGATATAACTATTCCCGAAACAAAATATTTAAATAAAAATATGATTAGGGCTAATAAAGTTTTTGCATTTGATCAATCATGGGATGTATATTACACAAAAAAATATGGCTATCATATTAGTGATTTAATTTACATTGGAAATCCTGATTTATTACTGTTGAAAGATATAGATATTAATAAAAAAGAAAATGCAGTTTGTTACTTATGCCAATCACTGGTTGAGGACAGTAGATTACCAAAGAGTTTATTCTTAAATTTTTTAAAAAAACTAGCTAACGCTACGCCATCTTCAAAAAAATTATACATTAAGTTACACCCTCGTTCTAAAATAGAACTATACGAGGAATTTAATAAATATGAAAATATTGTTTTTACAAAAGATTTACCCATATGTGAATATTATTTAGGTCATTATACGGGTTTATTAGGAACAGTTAAACATATAACAGATAATGTTATGATTTGGTTGCTTCCAAATCATCATATTCCTGAGTATTTTAAAGAATTTGGTTCTATTGTATCTTCTTGTGAAAAAGATTTATTTGATTTTATGAATTCTAAAAATAACTCTAACATAAAATCAAAAGCTAACAAAAAACTCACATTAAAAGATTTTAACGAATTCGATCCAATTGGTAAAATATCACAAACATTATTATATTTAAATACAAAATGAAAATACTTTTAACCGGCTCTGAAGGATTTGTTGGAGGCTATTTAAGAAAAGAACTTGAGAAAACTGGTCACATAGTCTATTGTATTGATAGAGTCAAAGTTAGTAGAGATAATTATTTCTGTTTTGATTTATGTAAGGAATCCTCAAATTTAGCTAAAACATTAAATGATAAAATTTTTGATGTACTTATTCACTTGGCAGCAGCAAAAGGTGACTATAATTTAAAATATGATGATTTTTACAGAGATAATGTAACTGCTAGTGAAAACTTAATCACTTTGGTTAAAGTCTTAGATATTAAATCTGTTATAGCATACAGTACAGTATCTGTTTATGGCCACAATAATAAAATAAAGTCTGAAGAAGCAGGTATAGCACCAAATAATCAATATGGTGCTACAAAGTTGGAGTCAGAAAATCTATTTATTAAATGGTTTGATCTAGATCCAATTAAAAATAAATTAACCATTTTGAGACCTTCGGTTATTTATGGAGAAAATAATTATGCAAATATGTATAATTTATTAAGCCAATTAAATAAAAAATTTCCAGTTTCTGTTGGTAATAGTGATTATATAAAGTCAATGGTTGCGGTCGAAAATATTGTTGACATAACTGTTTTTTGTTTAAAAAAATTAGAAGGATTACAAATATATAATTGTACTGATAAACCCTATCCAAAACTAAAAGAGGTAATTAATTATATTAGTGAATTAGAAGGGTTTTCAAAACCTAAAATAGTTATCTCTAAAAGACTTGCTTATATAATTGCTTTGTTTTTTGAACTGTTTTCTATTATATTTAGAAAAGATTTAGGAATTACAAGAGAAAGAATTTACAAATTTACAATGCCTACTGATTATAGATCAGAAAAACTTGGTAGTATTGGTTTTGTTCAAAAACACTCAGTAAAAGATAGGATTCAGAATATGGCCAAGTGGTATTTAAAAATTAACAAATAAGAGATGAAAAACAAGACTATTCTACTTGGCTTAAATGAGCTTAATTTTGATTATATAAAATCTTATTTTGAGCAAGGTTTATTGCCTAATTTCAAAAAAATATTTGAAATACAACCTCCTATCGAAACTGTTTCAGAGAAAGAATATAAACTTCTAGAACCATGGGTACAATGGGTTACTATCCATTCAGGAAAAAGTTATAAAGAACATAATATTTTTCGTTTAGGAGATATTGTCAATAGCCCTGAACTTTCTCAGATATTTGAGGAGTTGGAAACAGAAGGGCTTTCGGTTGGTGCAGTTTCTCCATTTAATGCTGAAAACCGATTGAAAAATCCAGCTTTCTTTGTTCCAGATCCTTGGACTAATACGAATCCATCAGGAAATTGGATTGTAAAATCATTGTATCAAGCAGTTCATCAATCAGTAAATGATAATGCTAATTCAAAATTGAATTTTAAATCAATTCTTTCCTTAGGTTTTGGCCTTTTACTTTATGTGCCGATTTCTAGATGGTTTCATTATTTAAAAACAATTTTAAATTCAAAAAAACCTGGGGCTAAGGCAGTTCTTCTAGATAGTTTATTAGCAGATGTACATTTATCATTATGGAAAAAAAACAAACCAGATTTTTCTAATTTATTTTTAAATTCAGGAGCTCATATACAACATCATTATTTATTTAATTCAAATGTATACGATGGTAATATTAAAAATCCAGAATGGTATTGTCCAAAAGGCTATGATCCATTAATTCATATCCTTTCGGAATATGACAAACAAATCGAGAAGTTGTTGAAACTAAAAGATGTAAAAATAATAATAGCAACAGGTCTTCATCAACAGCCACATGAACAACTAACATTTTACTGGAGGTTAAAAGAACATATGAAGTTTGCTGAGAAGATTGGAATTGAAAATTTCTCTGAAATTTTACCAAGAATGTCTAGAGATTTTTTAATGAAATTTAAGAATGAAAACGACGCAAAAAAGGCTGAAAAATTATTGAACAGTTTTTATGCGTCTAAAGATGAGTTAAAAATATTTGAGGTAGATAACAGAGGATCTAGTTTATTTGTTGAGTTAGTATATCCTAATGACATTTTGGATAATGATTTAATCTATTCAAAAGACTCAAATTTAAAATTAGAAAAATTTAAATCTTACTTAGCATTTGTGGCTATAAAAAACGGTGAACACAATGGGATTGGTTATGTTACTTCTAACTTTGATTTAAAACAAGAAGAAAAAATTGAATTAACAAGTTTGAAATCAATAATAAAGAAAGTAGCTTTATCTGAAAATTAAATAACATGCCATTCGATCCAAATTCAGCAAAGAGAGCAGGAAAAAAATCTAAAAGAGGACCTGCAAAAAAAGATGGACCTTCCATTAAAGAAAAGATGGAAATGCTCTACGAAAAAGTGTTGGATGATCTGCTCATAAACCAAGAAAAATTGACTAAAACAGAACGGGTAAAAGTTTTTGTAACCCTATCTA
>Ga0209482_1002620_pt1 | contig 11015 bp, 10 predicted proteins | sample CoawatmetaG10DNA_FD_187512 | JGI IMG/M metagenome (GOLD analysis project Ga0209482, IMG submission 187512) | Marine microbial communities from the West Antarctic Peninsula - Coastal water metaG104-DNA (SPAdes) (version 2) | ecosystem: Environmental > Aquatic > Marine > Coastal ...
GGAAAGGGAAATCTCTCATCTAGATATTCCATAATTACAGAGAGATCATATAACACCATTCCTCTATCAAAAAGTGTTGGAAGAGTTTCACAAGGATTGAGCTCTAAAACCTCTTCTGGCATTTCATCAAACTTAAGTTCTATCACTTCTCGCTCAATTAACTTGTGAGCCATAATAAATCGAACTGCATGTGACTCAAGCTCTTCAGAAGCAGCATAGAGAGTCGTTGAAGATGGATTAGGTTTAGATAGCATAGTTTTTGCACCAAATTAAAAAAAAATAACCTCACCTGTTAGGGTAAGGGATGTAAAGTTAAAGATTGTATCAGATATTAGTCGCGCGGCCTCCATATGCCGTATTTAACATCTTTCCAATACTCTTTCTTAAGCATATAAGTAAGAATAAACAAGATACCAAGGAATAGTAATACCCATTTACCTAGTTTCAGCCGGATTAGTTTTGCTGGCTCACCCACGTAGTCTAAGAAATTTGTTATATCAAGAACGCTTTGGTCGAACTCTGCCTCAGATTGACTTTCTCTTAATGACCATAAGACATCTGGCATAGAAGCATTTACCAGAACTTTATTATTTACCCCAAAAATTCTCTCATCATCATCATAAAAGCTTCGTAGGTAAGTATAAATCCAGTCAGTTCCCTTTGATCTTGAAACTAAAGAGAGGTCTGGCGGGACGCCTCCAAACCATTTCGCTGCACCATCTTCTGGCATAGCTGTAGTAATAGATTCTCCTACTTTATTTCCAGCAAACATTAGATTTTTAGCAACATGCTCTTCGCTTAGGTTTAGGTCCTTAGCAATTCGATTGTAACGCATCAAGCTTATCTCATGGCAACCTGAGCAATAATTCATAAAAAGTTTTGCGCCATTTTGTAAGGAGGCTTCGTCAAAAATATCAGTATTCGCATGGTCTAAATGAACCTTACTAGCAGCAAAAATGTTTACGGAAAAAAGAAGAACAGATAGGCTAACTATTAATTTTAATTTTATTCTCATATATTATCCAGTGACCCTCTCTGGAACCTCTTTGGTTTTTCCAAGAGTACTAAACCAGGGCATTAAGATAAAAAATGAAAAATACAAGGTCGTAAAAATACGAGCTAGTAAAACATATAAAGGGGTAACCGGTTGAACACCAAGCCAGCCTAACATAATAAAACTCACAACAAAAGTTCCAAGAATCCACTTATAGATTGGGCTTCGATAGCGTATTGATTTAACTGGGCTTCTATCTAGCCAAGGAAGAAGGAAAAACACTCCAAGTGCTGCAAACATTCCTAATACTCCAGGAAATTGTGAGCCGAACAGGGGAGGAATTGCCCTTAATACAGAGTAATAGGGGGTTAAGTACCATAATGGTGCAATATGTTCTGGAGTTTTAAGTGGGTTAGCCTCGATGAAATTCGGAGCCTCAAGGAAATACCCATTTAGTGCTGGTGCATAAAAAACAACTGCACAAAATATCCATAAAAATCCAACAACAACAACACTATCTTTAATTGTGAAGTATGGATGAAAGGGGATTCCATCTTTTGGAATACCATCCGCATCTTTATTTTTCTTTATTTCAATTCCATCTGGATTGTTTGATCCAACGTGGTGAAGAGCAACAATATGCAAAAAAACTAAAACAACAAGAATAAGTGGAATGACGACAACATGTAATGAAAAGAAACGATTTAAAGTCGCATCACCAACTGCATAATCACCCAAAATCCAAACTAATAGGTCTGGCCCTACAATGGGAACTGAGCCAAAAAGTGAAATAATTACTTGAGCGCCCCAAAACGACATTTGCCCCCAAGGCAAAACATAGCCCATGAAAGCTTCCGCTAATAAAAGAATATATAGCACCATGCCAAGTATCCATATCAATTCCCTTGGTCCCTTATAAGAACCATATAAAAGGGCACGCATCATATGAAGATAAATTATTACAAAAAAAGCAGAGGCCCCTGTCGAATGCATATAGCGTATAAACCAGCCCCATTCAACGTCTCTCATAATATACTCAACTGAAGCAAAAGCATACTCTGCGTCAGGCTTATAGTGCATAGTTAAGAATATTCCAGTAACCAGCTGCATTATAAGCATCACTACTGCTAAACCACCAAAGAAATACCAGAAATTAAAGTTTCTGGGGGTGTAGTATTCTGCTAAATGCTCATTAATAACTTTACTTAATGGAAATCTTTGGTCTATCCAACTTTGTTTGTTATTCATATTTTCTCTTATGTTTTTTGTTGGTCAACTCCAATACGAATCAATGAATCAGTGACGTATTGATAAGGAGGTATTACTAGGTTAGTTGGAGCAGGGACACCTGCATAAACCCTTCCAGCAAGGTCAAACTTAGAGCCATGACACGGGCAATAAAAACCACCTTTCCAGCTGTCTCCACCAAGATCAGCTGCACCAGGCTCTGGCCTATATGTTGGAGAGCAGCCTAAGTGCGTGCAAACTCCAACAATAACAGCAACATTTTCTTTGTTTTTGATAGCACGAAAATTAGATGTTACATAATTTGGCTGTTGGTTTTTAGAGTTGCCTGTACCATCTGGATCATCAAGATTTTTAATTAAGTCTTCTGAATCAAGAGACTCTAGTGCTTTTTCATCACGTTTAAATATCCAAACAGGCTTTTTACGCCATAAGACACGAACAAGCTGACCAGCCTCTAATTTAGAAATATCAACATCTATAGGCGCTCCAGCAGCTTTAGCTTTAGCCGACGGTTTCCATGTTGATAAAAAAGGCCATACTGCAAAACCAACACCAACCGCACCAACTACACTAGTTGCTTTGGTTAAAAAACGTCTTTTCTTTAGGTCGATTGTTTGTTCTGACATTAAAATTCCGAAAGATATTTAGGTGAAAAACCGCACTATTATAATGTAAATGGTTGATATTTAAAAGCAAAAAATGACTCAAATGTTTAGTAGTTCTTTTTATCAACTTTAATGGCGATTGATTTTATATTTGTTAGGCCCTCGATTTGTTTAATTAAAGAGAGGAGCTTTGTTTTTTGTTTTTCAGCTCGGAATGCTACAGATGAGTTTTTAGCCATTAAAGTAACATTTTTTGTATCTAAAAAGCAAAGATCAAGACCTTTAAATTGATCAGAGAACTGCGCTTTAAGCAACGAGTTTAAGTTGTTATGTTCTTTTGCTCTTTCAAATAAAGAGCTTAGATTGCTGCCAACTTTAAAATTTGTAGGGTTTCCTTTTGTTTTGTCTTGCATATATGAGAAAATACCCCAGTTTTGTTAATTAATGTCGTTGTTCTTATATGAGTATTATAAATAATGTTTTATCAAAAGTTTTGGGGTCTCATAATGATCGCCTAATAAAAAAGTATAACAGCCAGGTTTCCAAAATTAATTCGTTGGAAGAAAAGATGCGATTGATGAGCGATGATGAGCTTGCCTCAATGACAGAAGAGTTAAAAGAGAGGATTAAAAATAATGAAACTAAGGAGGGCATTCTAGCTGAATCCTTTGCTGTGGTAAGAGAAGCAAGTCAAAGAGTTTTAGGCCTAAGGCCTTATGATGTCCAACTCATAGGTGGTATGGTCCTTAACGAGGGTAGTATTTCTGAAATGGGCACGGGTGAAGGTAAGACTTTGGTTGCAACCCTACCTGCCTATCTGAATTCACTAGATGGAAGGGGAGTCCATATTGTTACAGTGAACGATTATTTGGCAAAGCGTGATGCAGAGTGGATGGGCAAGGTTTTTTCTTTTCTTGGGTTGTCTGTTGGAGTAGTGGTTTCAGGAATGTCCGGAGAAGAAAAACAAAAAGCATACTCTTGTGATATTACTTATGCTACCAATAATGAACTTGGTTTTGATTATCTTCGTGATAATATGGCATTTTCTCAAAAACAAAAAACACAAAAAATACTTAATTTTGCAATTATTGATGAGGTGGACTCAATCCTTATTGATGAAGCTAGAACTCCTTTGGTAATATCTGGACCTACAGGAGACCATGCTGAAGTGTATAGGGCAATTGACAAGATGATTCCTAGCTTTACACTTCAAAAAGAGCGTGGTGAGGGAAAAGAGGTCGAAGTATTGTTGCCTGGTGACTACACGCTTGATGACAAACATAAACAGATTTTTCTTACAGATGATGGCCATATTAAAGCCGAAGATATGCTTATTAATGTAGGCGCCTTAGCCGCAGAGTCTAGCTTATATGATGCAAGCAATATTATCCTTATGCAACACTTATTATCTGGTTTAAGGGCCCATGTGCTGTTTAAAAAAAATGTTGACTATATAGTTAAAGATGATGAAATTGTTATTGTCGATGAGTTTACAGGCAGAACTATGGAGGGGCGAAGATGGTCAGAGGGCCTTCATCAAGCAATAGAGGCTAAAGAAAATGTAAGTATAAAAATGGAAAACCAAACTCTGGCCTCAATAACCTATCAAAATTATTTTAGGCTTTATGAGAAGCTTTCAGGCATGACAGGAACTGCTGAAACTGAAGCTTCAGAGCTTGGAGATATTTATGGATTAGAGGTCGTCGTCGTCCCACCCAATACATTGTCTTCCCGAGTAGACCATTCAGATTTGATATACGGAACTATGGATGAAAAGCTTGATGCAGTTATAAAAGATATTCAAAGTTGCCAGCAGAGGGGGCAGCCAGTATTAGTAGGGACTAGTAGTATTGAAAGCTCTGAAAGCGTTTCTGCTCTTCTTGATAAAAATAATATTAAGCATGAAGTTCTTAATGCAAAAAAACATCAGCGCGAAGCAGAAATTATTGCTAATGCTGGCGCTCCAGGATCTGTAACAATTTCTACAAATATGGCTGGCAGAGGAACAGATATCGTTTTGGGAGGAAGGCCTACAGAGGGCTCTGACAACATTGAAAAAGAATCCTGGAAGGCTAAACATAAAAGCGTTATAGATTCGGGCGGTTTACATATTATTGGGACAGAGCGTAATGAGTCCAGGCGGGTTGATAATCAGCTTCGTGGTCGCTCTGGAAGGCAAGGCGATGTTGGTTCAACAAGGTTTTACCTGTCTCTAGAAGATAGTTTAATGAAGATATTTGCATCTGAAAAAACAGCCAGTATGATGAAAAAGCTAGGCATGAAAGAGGGAGAGGCTTTAGAGCATAGTTGGCTAAACAAAACAATAGCAAATGCACAGAAAAAAGTCGAGGGGATGCATTATGATGCTCGAAAAAATCTTCTTGAATATGACGATGTTGCAAATGATCAGAGAAAGGTTGTTTACCAATTAAGAGAAGAGCTAATTGGGACCGAAGATGTTCAAGTTAGATATGAAGCTATAAGAGATGGTGTTATTAGTGAGCTTTTTTTAGAGTATATCTCTCCAAAAATACCTGAAGAGAGTTGGGATGTTAAAGGACTACAAGATATTCTTTACAGTTCCTATGGGGCCAATATTCCAATCCAAAAAAGCTTAGATGAGGGCCTTAATGTTGATGAGCTATTAACAATTTCATTGCAGGGCTTTAAAGCCTCCCATGATCTGAAGGAAAAAGCTGTTGGAATGGAAACAATGAGGGCCTTTGAAAAAGCAGTGATGCTTAGATCTCTTGATCATCACTGGAAGGACCATCTTGCAGTTATGGACCAGTTAAGACAAAGTGTCAATTTGCGAGTTTCTGGGCAAAAGAACCCCGTTCAGGAATTTAAACGAGAATCTTTTTCAATGTTTACAGATCTTCTAGAGACTATTAATTTAGAGATTGTTATGGCCCTTTGTAGTATAGATGTTGATCAAGATTTTCGGCAGCCCCAAGAAATTACAGATGATGTGGTCAAAAAAGAAAGTCCAGCCCCTGTTCAAAAAAGGGCTTCAGTGGCGCGAAAAATAGCAAGTACAGGCCAACCGATTAAAAATTTAAAAGTTGGAAGGAATGATCCATGCCCATGTGGTTCTGGAAAAAAATATAAGCAGTGTCATGGTTAAGGGCTTCTTTGCTTTATGGAGGCTAGCTTGATTTTATGAGAAAAGTAATTCTTACTAAGCCTGATGATTGGCACCTTCATTTAAGAGGGGGCGATGCTATGAAGTCAGTAGTTGGAATGAGCGCTTTACAGATGGGGCGCGGGGTTATTATGCCAAATCTATCACCTCCAATAAGAAGCGTATCGCAAGCAATAGCTTATCGCAAAGAGATCATGAGCGCGTTACCATTAGAAACAACTTTTAACCCTCTGATGGTTCTTTATCTTACAGACAGAACAACTAAAAACGAAATAATTGAGGCGAGTGAAGCCCAAGAGGTTTATGCAGTAAAGCTTTATCCTGCTGGAGCCACAACTAATTCTGATAGTGGAGTAACAAACCTATCAAGCACTTATCCTGCTTTAGAGCAAATGCAAAAGGAAGGAATGCCTCTTCTTATACATGGTGAGGTAACTGATAGTGTTATTGATATTTTTGACCGAGAAAAAGTTTTTATAGATAGAACATTAACTAAGCTTGTTCAAGACTTCCCTGGCCTCAAGATAGTTCTTGAGCACATAACAACAAAAGACGCTGTTGACTTTATAAATGAATGTGAAATAAATATAGCTGCAACAATAACTCCACACCATCTTTTAGCAAATAGAAACCATATGCTTGTAGGTGGAATTAAACCACATTTTTACTGCTTACCTGTGCTGAAAAGACAATCGCCGCATCAAGATTCACTAATGGCAGCAGCGATCTCAGGAAGTCCAAAATTTTTCATAGGCACAGATTCTGCTCCTCATGACAAGCATCAAAAAGAGTCATCATGTGGATGTGCAGGGATCTTTAGCGCACATGCTGCGATTGAGCTTTATGCCGAAGCCTTTGATAGGGCTGGAAAAATTGAAAAGCTAGAGGGGTTTACGTCTTTTTTTGGACCTGACTTTTATGGTCTTCCAAGAAATCAAGAAAAAATTACACTAGTTAAAGATACTTGGCAAATACCTGAGGTCTATAATTTTTCTGGGTCACATGTGGTGCCTTTTTTTGCTGGAGAAAGTCTCTCTTGGAAGCTATTAATTTAAAAAATCCATACTTTTAAAGTATTCTTTGCTTTTTTCAACATCACTTTTAATTTGATTTTTTAGTTCTTCAAATGAATTAAATTTAAATTCATCCCTGCATTTTTGCTTGAAAATAACACTCACATATTCACCATAAATTTCTTGATTAAAGTTAAAAATAAAAACTTCTAAAAGTACCTTGGTGCCGCCTATAGTTGGCCTTTTCCCAATATTACAGACACCAGTATATGTGGCATTATTGATTTTAACTAGCACACTATAGACCCCAAGAACAGGACTCAGTTTTCGCCTAATGCTTATATTTGCTGTAGGAAATCCAATTGTTCTGCCCATTTTTTCACCATGAGCAACTCTGCCACTTATTGAGAAGGGTCTTCCAAGATAAGTTTCAGCTTTTTTAAAATTTCCCTGCGAAAGTAGTTTTCGTATTTCTGAGCTACTAATTCTCTGGCCATAAAGATGGACACCATTAATTTTATCAACTAAATAGCCTTTCTTAGATGACATCTCTTGAAGCATTGAAAAATCTCCAAGACGGTCCTTGCCAAAACGAAAATCATCACCAATAAAGCAATGCTTTACGCCAACTTTGTTAACCAGAGTTTCACTGATAAAAGACTCAGCACTTATTTCAGAAAAAGTTTTATTAAATCTTATTAAAAGGTGCTTATCTATCCCAAGTGACTCGAGAAAGAGGTGTTTGTCTCTGAAGCTGCTAAGTCTTGCCTTTGTTCTTCCAAAAAAAGATTCAGGTGTTACAGAAAAAGAAATTACAAGAGATGGAATACCTTTATTTTTTGCAGTTGAGACAAGTTTTTTTAGTATTTCCTGGTGGCCCACGTGCACGCCATCAAAGTTACCAATGGTAATAACACAACCAGATTGCTGTTTGAGATTATGAAGGCCTCGTATTAGTTCCATTATTCTATTTTACTCACAGCTTTAATGATGGTTTATCAAATCAAGCGAATGAATAATTTTTTTAACTGGAGCGGGAACACCAAGAGTAATGTTATTTGTCTTATAGTAATTATCAAATAATCCTGGGGAGCTTACGATAATTGGATTAATCCAAAGAGTGAAATGACTAAAGGTGTGTTTGAATTTAGTAAGTGATTTGACGACTTTTGCCTTAGGGTTATGACTAATAATTTTCTCTTCTATTTCTTCTTCATTTTCTGAACACTCAGCAAAGCTCCATAGTCCACCCCAAATTCCTTGGCTTGGTCTTTTTTTAAGATAAATTTCACCCTTTTCATTTTTATAAATTAAGAATACAATATTTCGTTCAGGTTTAATTTTTCTAGGCTTTTTATTTGGATAGATGTCCTGTTGATTGTGAATAAAGGCACCACAATCTTTTGATATAGGACAGCTTTGACAGTTTGGTTTTTTTGGAGTACAAATAGTAGCCCCAACATCCATTATTGCTTGTGTGTATTTTGAGTTTTGTTTTTCAGGGGTATGAAATTCTGCAAGCCGCCATAATTCATTCATAACACTACTCGAGCTATAATGACCTTCTACTCTGTGGTATCTTGCTAAGACACGTTTAACATTCCCATCAAGGATTGCATATGGCTGGTTGAACGTAAGAGACAAAATAGCTCCAGCAGTTGACTTGCCAATCCCAGGTAGCGCTATAACTTCTGAATAGGTTTTTGGAAAAATACCCCTATATTGAGACAATGTAATTTGTGCACTTTTATGTAAATTACGAGCTCGGCTATAGTAACCAAGTCCAGCCCATGAGGCTAAAACATCATCCTCACTTGCATTAGCAAGGGAGGTTATATCTGGAAATTTTTTAATGAAGTTGTTGAAATAATCAATTACAGTTATAACTTGAGTTTGTTGCAACATAACCTCAGATAGCCATACGTGATATCCATTTGGAGGGCTAGATTGCCATGGAAGGTTTTTTCTGCCATTTTTTATAAACCAATTTAGGAGGTCACTCGTTAACTCTGTCACCTCTCTAGGTTTAGCGGATTATTTGGATCAATAGTCTGCATAAAAGGCATTTTAATGTTTTCATTAGTTACTTGATAAACACAGCCAATCCAGTTATTGATAATAGCACTAGCGCTGTCATGCCAGGTGTTATCAAGAGTTCTTGTAAGAAGCTCTTCTGGAAATTCTTTAATAGTCGCCGTTTTATTTATAAGTCTGGAGCGATACTCTGTCAAAATAGCGCGATTTTGTAGTGATAAATAATTGCTTGGAAATGGCGGATAGTCTGAGGTTTTTTTTTCGAGGTAAAGTAAAACTTCTCTCTTGTATTCCTTTAAAAGACTTATGGAGTCGTACTCAGGGTGGCCTTGAAAGAAGACAATTCTAAAAAGATCAGGACTGACAGCAAGGTGAACACCGATAGGGCTTTTAGCTAAAACTACAGCCTTTGCCTCTTCAAATTGGGACTCAGTGATCTCGTTAAATCGTGAGTGAGGTATGTCAAAGCGAGTGTTAACGCCCTTGACAAGAGGATGTGTTCTATCAATTACTTGATGAGGAAAGACGCCCCAATGTTTTTTTCCAACAGCCTTTCTTTTCTGGCCATACTTAAACTCTAAAACAGCATGGGTTGCAAGACAAGAGCACAAGGTCGAGGTGACATTTTCATAAGACCAGTCAACTACCTCTTTCAGCTGTTCATAAAATGGAGCAAGCTCAAGGTCTGGATCAGTCACGTTAGCGCCCGTAATAATCAGGGCATCAAGCCCTTGAAGTTTAATTTCTTCAAAGGTTTTGTAGTGATCTTCAATGTGAAGTGTCGAACGCTTTCCTCTTTTAATGCTTGAAAGTGAAAATGGATGAACATAAAATTGAGCAATTTGATTTGAATGGCCTATTAAACGAAAAAATTGCCTCTCTGTAGCTTCAAGCGCAGGATCGGGCATCATATTTAATAACCCAATATGAAGCTCTCTAATAGTTTGATTTTGAGCCCTCTCAATAGAAAGAATGGTTTCGCCTTGTTTTGCAAGACGCTCAAATGAAGGAAGTTTAGAGTGTGCTATTAGAGGCATGTTATTTAAGCGCCCTAGAGATTAAAGTTAAGACGTCCTTTGCAGAACTGCATTCATGAAGCGCATCACTTTCTATTGTGCAGCCGTATTCTTCTGCAAGTGCGCTGTATTTTTTAAGCCTATCTGCAACTAGTTTTGGAAATACCCAACTAACAAAGGCATTTGGGTTAATTTGAGCTGCGTAAGCAAAACTATTCTCTTTTAAGTAGGTATGAAGAGCTTCCTTAAAAAACTTTGGATGGTAGTACATTGGCTTTGGCTGGCTTTTAGCTCTATCAATAAGCAATCTCTCATTTTCCTTGCTTGTTTTAATATAAATAATTAGTGTTTTTTCTGACAGAAGTTGATAAAGTTTATTGTCTTCTAGCTCACACAGACTTCCGCCAGCATCATTAATAAAATGGCTATAACCGTCTTTTAAAGACTGGCTAATAAAATGAGGAACATCATACATTGTCTTTTTTTCTGCCTCCAAAAAAAGACTTTGGCGATGAATAAACTCCTCAATAGGAAGGCCGCCTTCTTCAGGATTGCCAATTTTCCCAAGGAACGCTGAAATTGGCTCTAAGTTATCAAAAGTAACCTGACTATTAACGCTTATAGAGTTGTTTTCTAGAAGTGGTTTGAGCCACGAATCATTTTTCATTTTATTGGCTACATTATCAATGATGGCTTCTTTAAGATGAGTCGCTCCAATTCTATAATCTCCTGAAAAATGGTACCACCCACCTTCTTCACCAATAAGTTTAGCAAGATGAGTCTTGCCTACACCAGACATACCAAGAAGCGTTAATCGCTTATTTTTTTGATTTATAAATTGTTTGGCAGAATTTATCATATTGACTTTCATTAGTCCATTAGCTGCTAATTGTAAGGTGATACGAGCTAAACTTTCTTATATTAAGCACACCACTGTCTAACAACAAATATTGTCCTTTT
>Ga0209482_1002622_pt1 | contig 11008 bp, 11 predicted proteins | sample CoawatmetaG10DNA_FD_187512 | JGI IMG/M metagenome (GOLD analysis project Ga0209482, IMG submission 187512) | Marine microbial communities from the West Antarctic Peninsula - Coastal water metaG104-DNA (SPAdes) (version 2) | ecosystem: Environmental > Aquatic > Marine > Coastal ...
TATGAATCAACAATTAAGTCTATTGTTGATTCATAATAAATATCGCCTGAGTTTATAATTCCAATTATATCCCCATTTGATAAGGATATCCCTTTGTTCATTGCGCAATAAACCCCATCATCTGGTTCACTAATCCAGTTGTTAATATGCTTGTTATGCTTTTTTATAATCTCCAATGTGCCGTCCGTTGAGGCACCATCTATAATAATATACTCTATATGTTTATATTTTTGAGAAATCACACTATTTATTGTTTTTTCGATACTATCTTTACCATTAAGCACAATAGTAATAATAGAAACTAGTACGGGTGAGTTTTTATTTAAAGTTGACATAATATCTAGGGAGTTAAAAAAATAATTACATTATGTCTTTTAATAAAACAAGTTCATTGTTAGATAAATCAATAACTGATTTTTCAGATATCTCTTTTATCCTATCTGCTCCAGAAAGAAAAGTAAGATTACCTTCTATATCTCTAGATTCACGGCACTTACTTGGATAAAAACTACTATCTAAAGAATCTATATTTATAAATTGCACAAGGTCAGATTTAATAAAATATGCATTTACACTATTGGAGTTAGCGCCAATAAATGAATACCCTTTTTCAGAAGCAAGCTCTATTAACGCAGGTAACGAGGCGCCAAAATACAAATTTGAATAATGCTCTTTGGTTCTTTGAAATGACGGGTTATAAGGAACTGTAACCGAATGATGATCACCAAAAACACTGTTAAATTCGCAAATAACAATAGATGGAGATACTGCAGATATTGCCTTCCAAACCCAATAATCATTTCCATCTATATCAATGCTTAATATACCTATATCACCTTTAAACCCGTTATCTAATAATGTGTCATTAATATTGTCAACATCAATAAAAGAATGAACTGCCATCAAATCATGCATCCAGTAATAATATGATGATTTTATATTGCATATATTACTGTAACTGCCATCAATAACCAAGCCACTCCAGTTGTCATTCATTAAAAGATATCGAGTATTTGACTCAGTATAATCCTCAACACCAAATTCAACAAATGTGTGATTTATTATAGGAATTTTATTAATTAAATACTGAATGATCCCATCATCACCCCACTGAGAAAATACCTTAAACTCAGCCTCTTTCAATGAATTCAACTTGTTTATATTTAATATTTGACGAGTATTTATCTTTCCTAACAAGAACGAGTTAACTTCTATTGCACGCAATGAATTCGAAAATAGTCTACTTTTTAATGATCCAATTGTATTTCTTATAAAGCTCATAAATATTCCTTATATTTTTTATTTCTGTGGGAAATTTATAGATATTTTTTAAATGAATTTATTATTTCATCTACTATTTTCTTAGTGTGTACCATCGATAATAAAACCAATCTATTACCATTTACAAAAACATCCTCTTTCAACAATAGATTGTTATAGAATTTTTCTGCTTCATTACTTTCTAAATCATCCCTTTCTCTTTTAGAATTTATATAAGATTTCGTATGAACTAATCTTAACATTGAACCAATACCAATCATTTGGGCATTTTTATTAGTATCTGAACAAAATTTATTAACTTCAGATTTTAAATAATTTCCCATATTGTTTAGATGCGGATACACTTTATCTTTATTTGTATAGAGGTAAGTTAACAAGGTTTTTGAGACTTGCATTGTTAAAGGGTTAGCAGAGAATGTGCCTCCCATAAAAACAGGGAGGGATTTTGAGTCACCATTAATAACGCTCATAATTTCTTTTCTTCCTGCTACAACACCTATTGGTAATCCACCACCAACTGTCTTTCCATAGGTAACAAGGTCAGCTTCAATATTGTAGTATTCTTGACATCCACCGTATCCAATTCTAAAGCCTGTAATCATTTCATCAAAACATAGTATGATTTCATATTTACTAGTTACATTTTTCAAGCGTGTTAAAAATTCCCTCATATCATCTCTTGGATTAGATCCTTGAGAGGGCTCAATAATAACCATCGCCAAGTTATTTTTATTTTTCTCAATAATTTCGAAAGCCTTATCAACATTATATGGCAACACTATTACGGTGTCTTTGAAACTGTCTGGGATTCCAGATGACTTATGTGAGGTCTCATAGCTATCATTCTCATAATTATGATCATACATAAACAACTCATTACCGCCATGCCAGGCACCACTAAATATGGCGATTTTATTTCTTTTCGTGTAGGCTCTTGCGATTCTCGCTGCTCTCATTGTAGCCTCTGAACCACTATTACAAAATACAACTGACTCCAGCGTTGGATAAGCCATAAGTATTAATTCAGCCGTTTCATAGGCAATGTCGTTACTCGTTGTAAACAAAACCCCTTTGTCAATTTGCTCTCTTATTGCATTATTAATAATAGAAGAAGAATGGCCAAGAATGTGTGTACCACAACCCATGGTGGTATCAATAAACCTATTCCCATCTGTATCTTCCAAATAGCAATCATAGGATTTCGAAACAACTATTTTTGGATTGGAATACCCTTCATTTTGAATATAAATTGGTTTACGCATTACTTATTCCTAGATTTTAAATGTTTACTTTCAATAGCAACCATAAGCCTTCTTTATCAAAAGGCCAAGAGTTGAATAACCTTCATTTAATACCAGTTAATTATCGATGTTCTTGACTCTGCCAGGATTTAGCATGATTTGTCCCATGTAAGGTTCCGATTACATTACAGCTTTTGCAAGGCTCGTCTTTTCTAAAGCCTTTACCAAGAGTTTTCCTGTATTTAGATAAAGCATTTGATGTCCATGAATCTAGCAGAGAATTTGAAAATAAATTTCCAAATTTTACTTTTTTATTCCAATCTTGAACGCATAGCATTACGTCACCATTCCAATCGATCATCATTTGATAATGAGTATAGTAACAAGCACGCATTGGATCTACCTCAGATTGATTTCCATTTTTGGCCTTCCCACTTCTGTTAGTTAACAAAACTCCAAAATCAACATCTTCAGCAAACCATCTATTTCTCAAAATATATTTTTCTTTTGAAATTCCAGCTGCCTTAAATAATTTATGAAATTTGTCTATTTGAAACTCACCATCATACAAACTTACAACAATAGTATCAAGCCCAGATTCAAATAAACCAGTGATCTTTTCCTCATTTAAACTATCGCCATTCGTAATTACCTCAACATAAATATCTCCAAATTGACTAATAATACTCTGGATATTGGGATTTAGTAATGGCTCACCATAGCCTGAAAATACAACACCACCTTTGTAATTTAACTCATTTAATTCATTAGCAATCTTCTTAGCTAAATCAACAGACATATTAAGGTTCTGATTTGGATATTCATCAGGCTCGACTCTTGGACAAAAGGTGCAAAGTCTATTACATAATTCTGTAGGATTTATTTCAAGCCATGAAAATAAAGGACTACCCTCAAACATCTGAACTGAATCAACAATAACTGATTTTCGTTCTATATTTTTCATGATTATTTCTTGAATAATTATTTCTTTTTCCATTTTTAAAATCCTTAATGTTTTTAATATTTAATATTAAATATTAAATAAATTATAAGTATCCCCTTTCATATTGATTGGGTATAGTTATTTTTTTATCAAAATAAGACGCTGCCCTCCATACCCACCGAGGATCATGCAAGTATCCCCTCCCTATACAAATCATATCTGCATCACCAGACTCAATAATATTTTGAGCATCTTTATAGTCTTGAATTTGCCCAACTGCCCTTATTAAAACACCAGTTTTATCCTTTAATTCTTTTGCAAATTTAACTTGGAAACCTGGGTATGCCTTTAAATTTGTTATTGGCAATATCCCCCCACTGGAAGCACAAACATATTCAATACCAACTTTTTTTAACTGATTAACTAACTCCACACAATCATCCATAGTTGAGCCATTTTCAAGCCAGTCTTGTGCTGTTACTCTTGCTCCTATAATCTTGTTTTTTGGTAAAACTTCCCTAATCGCCTCTATAATTTCTATTATTAGTCTAATGCGATTCTTCAGGCTACCTCCGTACTTATCAGTTCTTTTATTGGATATAGGCGAAAAGAATTGGTGCAATAGATAGCCGTGTGCAATATGAACCTCTAAAGCATCGACCCCTGCTCTACTGGCCCTAATTGCAGCCAAAACAAAATTATCTTTAATAGATTGAATCTGTTTTAAGTCTAATTCAGCTGGCAAGTTACTAGCACTTGTCCTAGGAATTTCAGATGGTGCATAGGTTTGCCATGACCCCTCTTTAGCTTTCAATGGCCGAGATCCTTTCCAAGGAAAGGTAATTGAACCCTTTCTACCTGCATGAGATAATTGTAATACTATAGGTGTATTGGAATATTTTTTAATTGACTTAATCAATTGCTTTAATTTAGTTTCATTTTGATCACTATAGATACCAAGATCACCCATTGTAATTCTTCCGTCACTTGAAACTGCAGTAGATTCAATAACAATCATACCTGCACCTGAGAGAGCCATTTGTAAATAATGTGCTAAATGCCAATCACTCGCATTACCATTTTTTGCTGAATATTGACACATTGGAGATATAACAATTCTATTAGAAATCTTTAAAGTTCCAATTTCTAATTTACTAAAAATTCCTAGTTTAGTCATATTATTTGAATACTAAAATATAATTTAAAACTACTTGACAACTTTCTGAACTAAAAATTCATTATGAGGATGAAAGATTGCTTGTGGCCATGCCCAATACGTTTCAACATAAAGATTGCCAAGACCACTACCAAGCTTTGGTAAATGAGGAATTCCATCTTTGTCAATCATACTATTAATAGGAGTAAGAATCCTCATCCATTCATTTAAAGAGTGCTTTTCAACGTGCATTCTTAAAATTAGAGCAATTTCTGGTGGAACATCAGAGAAGCCCTTTATCTGAAATTTCTCATAAATATCTTCCAATTTTGTTGGCCCAGTAAAACCTAAGTCTTTCAGACTTACTGACCAAATTTCATATTCATTTTTTAATTCAGAGTTAAGTCTAGATGATATATCTATAATCCAATCACTTAATTTATAACCCTTACCAATTAATTCAGAAACTATTTTATCAGCCGTTTCATCTCCATTAAGAGTTAACTTCTCCCATTTTTTCAATTCAAACCCCTTATTTTATAAAAAATATTATACTATTACTATTAAGTTCATTGATTATCTTTGAAATTACAACCTAGACTTTTATAAAAAATTAGAGCATAGATTTTATTTGTAAAACCTTAAACCGTATTTTTATCTAGATCATGTTTCTGCAGGATGCCTACCACCCTTCCCAAATCATCTAGAACTACTAGTGAATTAATTTTCCATTTATTCATCATTTCATTAGCTATTATTATATTTTCATTAGGTCCAATTGTCTTTGGCATTCCATTCATTAAATCCAAGGCTCTCAATGCAAAGAAGTCTTTTTCATGAATTGACATAAACCTTCTAATATCTCCATCGGTAATAACACCCAATATCATATTTTTTTCGGTCACAATAACTAGTCCACATTTACCACTTGTAATCTTGTTAATAACATCCTTTATAGATGACTTTTTATCGCAAATTGGAAGATTATGTTTAGTCATAACCATATCAACTATTGTTAGAAGTCTTCTACCTAAATTTCCACCTGGGTGAAAACTAGCAAAATTTACATCATTAAAATCATTAATACTCATTAATGCCACTGCTAAAGCATCGCCCATAACAAGTATTGCAGTTGTAGAACTTGTTGGCGCCAACTGTAAGGGGCATGCCTCTTTCTCAACGAAAACATTTAAATGAAAATCTGTATTCTTTGCTAAAGTTGATTTTGGATTACCACTCATAGAAATGGTAATATTTTTTTGAAAATGTAAAAAAGGTATAAGCTTAAGAACCTCATCTGTTTCACCAGAATTCGATATGAGCAAAACAATATCCTCGCTTTCAATCATGCCTAGGTCACCATGATAAGCCTCTCCAGGGTGTAAAAAAAAACTTGGTGTTCCTGTGCTTGCCAAAGTGGCTGAAATTTTTCTTCCTATAATTCCTGATTTACCCATGCCAGAAATTATTAACTTTCCTTTTGAGGCAAATATACAGTTCACTATTTTTTCAAAATCATCTGTCAAATAAGAAGATAATTTTTTAATCGCGTCTGACTCTATATCAAACACTTCCCTTGCTATATTTTTAAAGTCTTTATTTTTCATAGCAAAAATCCTTTCAATATTTCCTTATTTTTATTCAATTATGGAGAATATCTAAGAGACTCGATACTATTATTTTTCTTAACTGAAAAAGGATAAAAGAGCATTTTTTGATCTATCAACATCATTAATAAGAATATTGTAAACTTTTTTATAGTTAATTTCATCATCAATAAAATTATTGATATCGGCTTCTGAGTACAACAATCTGTCTGAAAGATGGAGACTTCTCAATAAATAATCTATTTTGTTAAAACTTGCTTTATTAGGAATAGAAAAAAACTGTTTTTTATATTTGATTGAAAAAATAGTACCATGAAATGAGCTTGTAACAACAAATGATGCATTTTTAAAAAACCAGAGCCATTCAAATGGATCTACATCTAAAATATTTTTATCAGCCCAGGTAAGAGCTCTTCCTATCGAAACAATTTCTCTATTGTCACCATACATTTCCCTAATTTTTTTCTCAATACTGTCATCAATAATCCCTGGAGCATATACCAAAATATAATCATCCATAAATTGTGATGCATTTTTATATTCAACCTCACAATCATTGAAATTATAGAGAAAGGTTGGGTCAACTAAAATATCAACATCAAGATCAATATTGTTTTTAATAATCCCTTTTGAGTTATCATCACGAACAGATATGTAACTAAAATTGGATAATTGATTCTTTATTTCATACGGCAACAGTGTATCTCTCTTTAACCACCCAAAGCTCGCTGCATATGAACCGATTTTACCTGCAATAATACCCATTCCGAAATATGTAGTATCATATCCCGCCATTGGATTAGTGTAATTGAAAACTTCATCACTTCCAATTAATACATAGTCATAAGTATTAGTACTCTTGTATTCACGCATAGAAGCTGTCATTTTCATTTTCCTATGACATTTCTTAAATTTAATTATTTTTATTATATTGTGATATATAGACACAATATTCTTCCTTAAAAGATAATATCTATATTCTCCAATCCAGTTTCTACTATTTTTATAGTTTATCACTTCTACATCATGCCCTAGTTTTTCAATAGACTTATATAAAGCATAACACTGCAAAAAAGCGCCGTGATTTATAGCATCATGATAATTTAAAATTCCTACTTTTTTCATTTTATGTACTCTTAATAGTGGGTAAAATTAGCTTTAATTACTACTCTTTAACTTCCTGCTCAAGCCATACCTAGACTCTAAATCATTTATAATTTGAGAATAGCCTGTTTCATTTTTTCTTCCTGAAGCAGCAACATTATTTTCAATTAACTCATCAATAGCAGATCGATCTAACGAAATTTCATCATTCTGAATAACCTTTTCAAGTTCAGTATCACTCATAAAATCAACTTTATTTATTTTGAATTTATCATACTGGTTAAATAGGTTTTGTTGAAAATCGTTAAATATACTACCAACTAAATGTACAACTTCTTTTTTATACATAAATGCAGAAATAATTGCAGTTGTATCATGAAACAATACCAAGGAAGCCCTGGCAATATAAAACTGTGTCTGATTTTTAACAGCCTTTCTACCTCTATAATCTTCAATGCAGTTGTTTTCTGGATTTTTTGGATGAAGGCACACCACAACTTCTTTATTAGTTTTACTTTCCAAATAGTCAAATATATGATTCAACCTATCGTAATAAAATTTCCTATCAATTGGAAGATGCCCATAAATCAATTGATCGCCATGATAGGGCATCAATGAGTCTACGAACACTATATATTCATCAGTTATTGTGAAATTATTAATAATACTCGTGTCATAAAAAGAACTGTTTACTAATACTGTTTCTTTATGTTTACCTCTAAGTTTAGTATTTATAGCACTAGCTCTTATGGCATTCGAAATATATAGAACATCTATACTTCTAAATACATTAATTATAATTAACAAGTAAAACAAACGATCTGGAATTACCCTCTTTAACTTCCCAGAAATACTTTTGTACACTGAAACAATAGAGCTTAGTATGGATGTACTTCCTCTTATCTTAAAACTAAAGTTAATAAAATTTCCAAAATTATTTATATATATCAATGGTACATTGCAATATCTAATTACTAAATGAACCCACCAATCTACAATTTTTTCTGAAAACATACTTATTGCTATACAATTTTTTGACAACAAAATATATAGGGAGCTAATAGATCTAGCTTTTACAACATTATAAGTTACACCTTGATAATTAATTACAGGATGAAAGTTATTTTTTTTACCAATATCAACAAATATAACTCCTTCTATTTCAGATGATAAGTTTTTAAAAAAAAGTGTATTGATTTCTATATTTTTATAGACATCGTTACATATCACATAAACATTTGTATTTATACCCACCTCTAAGTGTCAGGTAATTCATGGATAGCTAAAGATATTTTTCTTACACTAGCCTCATAGTCTGTAAATTTATCTTTCGTTACAATAGTCGGTTTGACATTTATATCTCTTGGGGATACACCAATTTCATTGGCAAGTATAGAAAACCATACTAATTTTCCATGGAAAGAAGCCTTATAAATATATCGATCTGACGCAAAATTCTTTAATTTTACTGCATCAGCACATCGAACATTTTCCAAGTTACATAACAACTCTTTATACTGTTCTCTTGTACTCCAAGTATGATCAAAAGAATAATATTCACTACCCCAGGGTGAACAACTTGATGAAATTGATTTAAAACCCAAATATGCAGCTTCCACTGCTGCATTGCCATGATGAGAAATAACAACTGTATTTTTTGGATCTAGTAAATCTAATTGATCCTTATTAGTGATGGGATAGTTAATAAATGTAATATTTTTGCTTTCTTTATACGTATCTTTTATTCTATTCCAAAGTTTACGATCCCATTCCATAACCTCAGTTTCATAATAATTTCCCCAAAAATTGGGGTGTCCTTTTACAATAATTGTAACATTTTGATCAGTCAAAGTTTTAAGTGTAAATTCAAGCCACTCATACATATTTAAAAAACCATCATACCCATACACCAGTTGGGAATCTGTAAACGAATGTGCATATACTAAAATAGTTTGTTCACTTGACACTTTAGTTTTGTGTGTTTTTAGTTTTTTTGTTGGATTTGCATGAAAATAAGGAATAAACTCCTGCGGACTTCTTAACCTTTTTTCCATATAGCTATGGTATTTTTCATCAGATACAATTATTTTAGGATACTCGTACTGTGTAACGGATAAGGTTGTAAATTTCTTATTTTTATAAAACAAGAACCCATGTGGATATTTACTGGAATAAACACCGACCTCAGCCTTCATTAATGAATCAAAAAGTATACTATTTAAATATGCAATATCATCTATATATACGACCAATTCTCCGCTGTTTTTTTGAGCTTCCTGAATAATTTTAATTGAAAAGAAGTATAATCTTACTGCAGAAATAAGTTGCTTAAATACAGAATAATACAAATAGGTCTTACTATCATAGACTTTAAAATGTCTCACAGCAGTTGAATATGCTGGCAATCCTATATTAACGCCTTCTATAGAATAATTCAATATGTTGCTTAATTTTCTGGACTTTATTATAAAAAACACAATAGCCTTAATAATATGAAAATAAAGCTTCGGATTTCTATAGTGCCAATTAACTTGATACTCTATAATTTCATGTGGCCCACATCTACGACTAAAATCACACGAAGCCACATCTATTATTAATTTTTTTAATATTGTATTTTTTTTTCTTCTAACTAACAGTTTATTCATTGCTATACCTAGTCAGTTCTCTTTTGCCTTATTTATATCATGCCCATGATTTGCTGACATTTCAGTAATAATAAATGTTGGATGATTATCACCGATCTTAGTCTTTCCTATTTGCATTATATTTCTCTTTTTATTTTTTGAATAACTTCATGCATAATTTCTGCCGTTATCCAATCCTCAAGTGTATCAATATCTTGAACAAGATGTCTCGGAAGAATGAATGGAATTACAGTGTCAGATGATATTGGGAAATTACTATTAAATGCCTCCTTTGTACCCCAGTAAAATTGGCCTGCATCATGATATGTTTCATCTAAATCTTGAGAACGGCTATGAAAGTGTTCTGGCTGAAACAATTCAACTTTACCATTTTGTCTTATTTTAATAGCTCTTTGTATTGGAAATGGGAAACTTGTAACACTAAAACAGAAGTCTGCATTATATTTCTTGAACTGACTATAAGCTTCTGAAATAGAATTTGACTGAATAAATGGAGCAGTAGCATAAAGACAACAAATACTATCTATTATTTCACCCTGATTTTCAATCCAATTAACTGCATGAATGATTACTGGATTTGTTGCAGCAAAATCATTTGAAATTTCGGCAGGTCTTATAAATGGAACTTCAGCGCCAAAAACTTTAGCTATTTTAGAAATTTCACTATCATCAGTTGAAACAATTACTTTATCAAAACAATTGCTTTCAATTGCTGCCTCTATAGAGTAAGCAATAATAGGTTTTCCATTAAAGGTTTTAACATTTTTTCTTGGGATTCTCTTACTTCCACCCCTCGCTGGAATTATGCAAATATTCATTGTAAACTTTGACGTAATTCAGCCACAACTTTATCTTGCTGCTCAATAGTCATTGAGGAAAATAAAGGTAATGATAGTGCATCCTCATAGTATTGCTCAGAGTTAGGAAAATCACCATGCTTAAAACCAAGGCCTTGATAATATGGCTGCATATGAATTGGAATATAATGAACGTTTACACCAATATCATTTCGCCTAAGTTTATTAAAT
>Ga0209482_1002624_pt1 | contig 11006 bp, 8 predicted proteins | sample CoawatmetaG10DNA_FD_187512 | JGI IMG/M metagenome (GOLD analysis project Ga0209482, IMG submission 187512) | Marine microbial communities from the West Antarctic Peninsula - Coastal water metaG104-DNA (SPAdes) (version 2) | ecosystem: Environmental > Aquatic > Marine > Coastal ...
CAATCATTTAGTTTACAACCCCCCATAAAACTACATCACTGTTATCAACTTTTTGATTATTGACTAAATTCTGATATTTAATATTAAAAATTCTAAAACTTCTTAGGTCTAACTCTCTAGTCAAAATATTAATCATTTCATTTGCTCTATAAAACTGACAAAAGATACCTTTCTCATCAGACGTATCTAGAGTAAATGCATTATCATCAAACTTATTTCCATTTCCAAATCTATAATCATCAATATCTCTAAATCTCAAGAATATCAAAGCCCCCGATTTAACAATACGGTTCTTTTTTATATTAATCAAGAGATTATTAAATTCATCTTTAGTAATATAGTAAATGCTATTGGCTAAAACTAACACATCCACATTTAGATCCGTATTCATACTACAGAAATTTTGCATATCCGCATTCTTAAATACAAAATCACCACTGCCGTTTAGCAAATTGAAGTTAGATTTAGCATAATTAATTAATGATTCATCCAAATCAACACCAATTACATTATGTTCATACTCATAACATAACATCAAATTGTTACCATTTGAGCAGCCAAGCTCTAGGAAACTTAAATCATTAGTTAAATGAAGTCTATTCTTGAAGAAAAATTTAATAAAATAATCGTCAGGATACTTCAAACCATGTAAATCTTTTATGTGCATACTTTATAAAAATTTAGGTACTTTAAAATGCATTAATCGAAAAATAATTGCTGTTCGATTCGAAAATAGCAACAATATTTATTAACTTATAAAACGGATTATTAATAATTTCTTTCATCTGTCATTAACACAAAGCTCAAATATAATTGTTGATTAATTTAGAAACTTTATGGGCATTCTCATCAGAAAATCTAAAATCATTGAATAGATTTATAACACTAGAATGAAATTTTTGCGCATTACTTTTTGCGCCCTTAAAATCATGGCTATACATTGATCCAATATCTTTGTAATGGGAGCTTGCAAAAAGGCCAGCCCTAAATATTTCTTTTAATATTTTTTCCTTATCATCAACAATAATTGAAAACCTCCAATTTGAAAACTCTTCCTTTATCTGAATTTCATCATGCAATTCTTTTTTATAAATTTTATTTAATGAGTCTTTATGTTTTTTTATTTTTGGCAAAACATTTTTAATATGTCTAGCATACTCATTAAAGCCTTCATAAGGATATATGTCACTTCCTAGCCAATCATTATCAACATAATGAAAATCTGCATCATTAACTACAGATGCTTGCATATTTTTGGTTAATTGTTTCAAGTGATCTTTTTTGAACAGTATTTTGTTTCTGTGATATTTAAAACTATCTTTTAAGAAACCAAAACCTCCCCAGCCAATATCTACATACTTAGAATACCCAGTGCTGTATATAATTAAATCTGACAAAGACTGGTCAATATCATATTTTAAATCTGGCTCTTTTAAGCAAGAATCATCTATTAAAAAAATATCATGGTTTATTGTTCTTATTTCTTTAAATAAATTGGACGCATCATAATTTGTGCCGTAGGTTTTAACAAAAAGAACACCTTTAATATTTTTTTCTTTTCTTATTCTAGTAAGGATGGCATCTTCATCAATACATAAAGTTGTTAATGATATGTCTATAAAGTCAAATCTTACTCCCGCTTTCAAAAAAATTGCAGGAACAATCGGGCATACATTCAGAGGTATTAAAAAAATATCACTCTCATTCAAGATTCCATCCTTGACCAAGGATTGAAGTACATTATATAAAATCTCGGAGGATCTTGCTTCAAATAGGACCATCAATCTCTTTTAAAACTCTCTTTACTATCAATTTAGCACCATTACCTGTCATGAAAAACTGTCCAATCTTACTCATCTTTTTTCTTTGTTCATAGTCTTGCAATTTGTTTATCTCTTTATCCATATTCTCTATAAGATTTTTGTCAGAATACCAGCCAATATTTTTTAAAAAACCAACCTTATTCCATCCAATATTATCATCGATTGCGTTCCTAACCAAGGTAATGGATATAGTTGGAGTACCAATCATAGCTAACTCATACAAAGTTTGCCCTCCACTTGCAATTGCTAGATCACTTTCATGCATATTTTGCACCATATCTGAAGCTGCAGCATCAAAAGTTATCCGAGTATTTTCATCCGCAATTTTATAAATACTCTCAATGCTCTTACATCCACTACCAATAACTACTTTTTTTTCAATATTTGGAAACTTATCAATCAATAATTTCAATACATTAGGGGTGATATTTCTCACATCACTACCTCCAAATGTAATTAACATACTCTTCATGGTTTTCTTAACAACATATTGAGGAGAGTTATAGAATTCAGGCCTAAGTGGTGTAAACTCACTGCCAACTAAATAAGTAACTCCTGTTTTTCTGTTATCCAAGCTAAATCCATCAGCTCTATTGATAGTCCAGTCCAAAATAAAACCATTATTTATTATGTTGTATTGTTTTTCATCATCGATATGAATTGTGTGGGTATTTAGATCTGAAATGTTTATTATTTCGGCTCTAGAAATTTGCATTGAGTCTATTAAAACAATCAAACTACTCTGAATTAAAACTTTAGTTTCGTAAAAATCCTCTATCCAATTAACAAGATGGTATTCAAAACCTTTAAGTGAACTTTTTACCGAATCATCACCATGAACTAGAAAAATAGGCGAGATCCCTTTTAAATGGAATTCATTACAAATTGAAACACACCTAGTAATATGTCCTAAGCCGCTTTCCTTTCCACCTTCTGTCAAAATCAATATCTTCTTTCTTAATTGTAACACCTAAACTTCCTCAATTCGATATGAATATTGCTATACAAAATTAACCGCGCTAAACAAGGACTAATAATTAATTTAGACGCCTAAATCCACTATGACAAACTGGCCCTTCAAGAATTGAATCAACATCTAAACCATTCTCACATTCTTTGACTAATGAAAAACATTCTCCTAAAGCGCTAACATATAGATTAATATCATCTTCACTATGTGCTGTGCTTGAAAAAACCAATGGCGTAGACAAAAAACCTTTTTTAAGCATCTCTTGAGTAATCAGCGTTTTATATTTTAAATTGTTATTACTACTGAATGCATAGGATTGCACTGCGGGAAGTCCAGAAATATTCAAATCAAGGCTATATTCTTTAGCGAGCTTGCTCCAATGTTGTCTTATTTGCAAACCTGTGTGTGTAATTTTTTCCCATGACTTTGTACGCTCCATAACCTCAAGGGTCTTTAAAGCGGCTGCAGACCCAATGCGTTCCGTCCAAAATGTAGAACTAATAAATGTTTTTTGGGCAGCTTGCATGAATTTCTCTCTACCAATGCATGCAGAAATTGCATAACCATTTCCAAGTGCTTTAGCAAACACTGCTAGATCTGGTTCGACACCAAATTTTTTATGTAAACCGCCAAAAGTCTCTCTAAAGCCTGACGTACATTCATCAAAAATTAAAATAATATGATTTTCTGTGGCAAGGTCTCTTACTTTTTGCAAAAAATCATTCTCAGGACCTTCGTTTCTTGATACTTCCATTTTAATAGCTGCAATTTCATTATTGTTGCTTTTAATCAACTTTTCCAATTGATCAATATCATTATAATTAAATGGAAGCGTAGTCCCAATTAACCCTCTTGGAACGCCACTTGGCTTAAGACCGGGTAATAAATGTCCGTCAAGATTTTTATCACTATTTAAATTAGTGGATAAATACCAATCATGCCACCCATGATAACCACAAATAGCTATCTTATCCCTACCTGTAGCTGCTCGAGCAATACGAATTGCAATTGAATTTATTTCTCCTCCAGATCTAGCAAACCGAACCATATCAGCCCAAGGATGAATTTCTACTAATTTCTCAGCAAGAATGACCTCTTCTGGGCAATTAAGTGTAGCCATATTTCCATTTTGTATGGCTTTTATTACTGACTCATCAACCTCCGGATGGCCATAACCTAAAGTATTTGTTCCTATACTCATAATTGACATATCCAAATACTCATTTCCATCCAAGTCCCAAACCTTACTCCCTTTAGCTTTACTAAAATAAGAAGGCCATTTTTCAGGTAAAAACATTTCTGGTCTCTTTGAAAGCAACATATTACCCCCAGGAATTACTTTCTTAGCCCTCTTATATAATTTTTGTCCATTTCCCATAACTGCTCCTTCATTATTCTTAATACCTTTATTTGCTTCAAATATATCTGGCCGACTCATACTTAATTTTAAAACTTCTCTCCAACCAAATAATAAATTTGGATAAAACGATTCAAAAATATTAGTTAAAACAACAAGATCTTCAGATTCATCAAGGGTCCATCTACAATGAGATAAATTTTCGTCATTACTTACTAAGTCCTTAGAGAATAAATTAGAATTTCTTATATATGGTGTAACATGCTCTTTTTCAAAGTCAGAGGTTGCATTGTTATATGCATTCTCAATAGATGAGAATTTCATTACTTCAACATCTAAGCCATCTGGAATAGTCATAGGATCTGTTGAAAGATAATCAACACCAGTTCTAATGAATTTATCGATACATTCATCCACAAGCCCTGGATCTATCAAAGGACAATCGCCAGTAATACGAATAACAATGTCTGCATCAATAGATTTGGCTGCACTATATAAACGCTTCAATACATTTTTTTCACTTCCTCGAGTGCATCTATACCCAAGAGACTCGACTAATGATTGTAATTCATCATCATGTCTTTTATTTGATGTGGTAACTACAACTTCATTTATATTTTTTGATTGAGACAGTCGAGTTAATAAAATTTCAATTACTGACATGCCTACAATAGATTTGAGAACTTTTCCAGGAAGTCGAGTAGACCCCATTCTAGCTTGGACTAATGCGACAATATTCATAAATTATCCCAATTAGCAGGGCTTAATAAGTCAACATCGTGTGTAAATAATTCTTGAGGTATGTTGTTTAATTTACCCATATTTGCTCTGAGGATCTCATCAAGCTGTTTTTTAGATTCTATACCAACCACAACTTTCGAAATTTCTGAAATAGACATTGAATAAGTTATTGAAGCCTGTAAAGCACTAATTCTATTATCTTCTAGCCACTCATGCCATAGTCTCCATAAACTATCCCATCTGGCAAATTTTTTAAGTCTGTTTTGACTATTCATTAACAAAAGTCCTTGTAAAAAAACTGAACGTGCGTGCACCTCAACATTTCTATTCTTTAGTTTCTTTAGCTGTCCACCAACTATTAGTCGATTATCAATAATATTAAAAGGAATTTGAATTAAATCAAAGTCAAAATTATCCAGCAAAAAATCTACCTGCTCTGGCTCATAGCATGAAAAACCTATTTTGTTAATTATGCCAAATTGTTTTAATTCATTTAGCTGACTATATAAAAATTCAAACTGTTTTCTTTTAACGTCATTAATATTATGAATAAGAAGTCCATGTAATTTATCAACCTTTAATTTTTTTAAAGATTGATTAACTGATCTTAAAACATTGTCAACACCTGATTGTAATGACTCTGTCTTTGTTACTATATTAAAATCATTAACCCCGATATCTCCCAGAATTTTCTCACTATCTCCATAACTATAAGCAGTATCGATTGTATCAACAGATTGCTCTTTAGCGAGATTTATAATTTTATGAGCTTCCTTTAAAGGCACTTTTCCAGTAAAGTTAGAAATACCATAGTCCAAGCCAAATTGAACAGTTCCAAGAGCTAGTTTACTCATTGCAACAACTTGCTTATCGAAGAAACAACCAACTGTTGATCTAAATCCCTTAACCCATAATACAAAGGAATAGATAATGTGTTTTGGTAATACTGGTTAGTTAATGGGTATTGTTCAATTTTATAACCCATATCTTGGTAATATGGTTGAGTAACTACTGGAATATAATGCACTTGTGATCCAACACCTTGTTCTGCTAGTTTTTTCATAAATTTATTTCTACTAATGCCAATTTTTTCAAAATCAATACTAACCACATAGATATGGTGAGAACTGTTTTTTCTGTCATTATCTTGCAATGGTGTAATATTTGGGATCTCTGCAAAAGCCAAATCATAAAAACGAACCATTGACTTTCTAGCATCTAGAAATATGTCAATCTTGTCCATTTGCGATATGGCTAACGCACATTGAATATCAGTAATACGGTAGTTATACCCAAGATACTGCATCTCATAATACCAACGCTTTAGCTCACCATCTTCAAGTGCTTCTTCTTTATTGATTAACAAATTATCTGCCACACTAATGCCTGGAAACTCAAAGTTACCCTTGGTAATTCCATGACTTCTAAGTAGTCTAAGTTTATGGTAAAGCAGCTTATCATTAGTTGTAACCATGCCCCCTTCACCTGCTGCAATACCCTTTACAGGATGAAAGGATAGAGTAGTCATATCTGAATATTTACAATTTCCTACCTTGGATTCATCGCTATATGTTGCGCCTAATGCATGCGAAGCATCCTCAACAATTGCCAGATTGTATTTATCTGCTAATTTCCTAATCTGCACCATATCACAGGGTAGCCCTGCAAAATGCACAGGGAAAATCGCTTTTACATTTTGAGAATCAATAATTACCTGCTCAATTTTATCAATGTCAATATTAAGTGTTTTCTTATCTATATCAACAAATAATGGCTTTGCGCCAACGTACAAAATTGAATTAGATGTCGCAACAAAAGTATTAGGTGAAGTTATAACTTCGTCACCCGAAGATAAACCTAACGCTAAAGAAGCCAAATGAAGTGCAGCTGTTCCATTTGCTACTGCAACAGCATATTTCGCTCCAACATAATTAGCAATCCTGTTTTCAAATTCATCCACCTTAGGGCCTTGAGTAAGCATGCCATGCCTAAGCACTTCAACTACAGAGTTGATATCATCCTCATCAATATAGTGCTTTCCATAGGGAATAATATCTAACTTTGCTTGATTAGTAACACTATGACTCTCTTGCTGTTTAAGAATTTGCAACTGCTCATCAAAGCTACCAATTTTGGAATTAAGAGTTTGACAGAGTTTGGTGTTAGATAAGCTCATGTCCTTAGGTCTTTTCACCAAATTTTTCCTATCATCAATACTTACTTGGTTAATTAAACTATCATCAAGATTAAAAAATTTAGCAAGCTTGATGCCGAATGCATATTTAGACATACGTTCACTGCCTACTATATTAAATACACCTTTAGCATTTAAATCAATCAGCTGATGTGTTCTTTTGGATAGCTCATCCACTAAGATTGGGCTGAAAAAAATATCTGAGAATAAATCAACTTGTTCATTATTTCTTAATTTATTTAAAATAAAATCACTAAAGGATTCTCGGTACGTTGTGCCCCAGCAAAAAAAATTTGTACGGACAATAATTGAATCCTTACAATGTTTTAATACTTCTTGTTCACCAAGAAGTTTTGTTCCAGCATAATTATTGACTGGCTCAGGCTTAGTTTCCTCTGTAGCGAATTTTTGATTTCCGGAAAATATATGGTCTGTTGAAATATGAACTAACTTAATACAATAATTGCTACAAGCAATTGACATATTCTTTGCTAAATCAACATTTGACTCTTTTGCTAAATCAGGCTTTAACTCACATTCCTCTACATTTGCAAGCCCAGCTGTATGAATAACGATATCTGGCTGATATTTATCTAATATAGACAAACAACTATCCAAAGAGCTTATAGAATCAACAACTACATCAACCCCTGATAGATTAATTTTTTTACGGTGTAATAATAATGTGACGTTATAAACATTACGCACAGATAGGGCCCAATTAACTGCTAATAAGCCAGAACCACCAGTAATGAGGACTTTTTTCTTCATTTGCTAAATTTTTCCAATGCTTATACTGTTTTTACTAATCCATTGATGAAGTTCATTTACACTCATCCATTCTTTATTAGTATCAGATAAATAAGTAAAATTCTCATCTACTTTAATGCCATTTTTATTACGCTTTGGATCCGAAGACCAATTGTAAATAGCAGGTAAAATCTTATAATGATCTTCATACTCATATGTATGTGGTGCATCTTCTAGACCTATCATTTGCTCATGAATCTTCTCGCCAGGTCGAATACCAATAATTTTATGCTTTGCAGTTTTACTCACTGCACTGGCAATGTCAGTAATTTTCATTGATGGTATCTTTTTAACAAAGATTTCACCACCTTGCATATCGTCAAAAGCATGCCAAACCATCTTCACAGCATCTTCAAGGCTAATCATAAATCTAGTCATATTTGGGTCTGTTATTGGCAACTCTCCAGTTTTTACGAGTTTCATAAAAAAGGGAATAACCGAGCCTCTAGATCCCATAACATTACCATATCGCACTACAGAAAACTTCGTATTATGGAAACCTGAATAAGCATTTCCAGCAACAAATAATTTATCCGATGCAAGTTTTGTTGCACCATACAGATTTATTGGATTACTGGCTTTATCAGTTGATAGTGCAACTACACTTTTTACGCCCCTATCAATACAAGAGTCAATTAGATTAGTTGCACCATTAATATTAGTTTTAACACATTCAAATGGATTATACTCAGCAGTAGGAACAATTTTTGTAGCTGCTGCATGCACTACATAGTCAACGCCATTTAATGCTCTCGATAAATGCGCTTGATCACGAACATCTCCTATAACAAATTTAACCCTATTGTCACCTTCAAATCTTTGCGCCATCTCCCATTGCTTCATTTCATCCCTAGAATAAATAACTATTTGTTTAGGGTTATATTTCTCTAACGTCATTGGAACGAAAGTATTGCCAAAAGAGCCCGTACCGCCAGTCAAAAAGATTATTTTGTTGTTTAACATATATGCACCTTAAATTTATTCATTTATTTTAGCCATTTTTCTAAAAATAGTATTATTCTTAGCAAGATTTTCGTAAGAACCACTATCAGCAACCTCACCACCCTCTATCAGAAAAATAGTATTACAATTTGTAAGTGTAGTAATTCTATGTGCAATCATAATAATTGTTGGCTTACTAGGCATAGTATGAATGTTATCCATAATTTGATTTTCTGTAATACTGTCTAGCGCACTAGTAGATTCATCAAAAATAATTATATCTGGATTAGAATAAAGTGAACGAGCAATGGAAAGCCTCTGTCTTTGACCTCCACTTAGAGCCAACCCTCTGTCTCCAACATTGGTTTCGTATCCAAATTGTAACTTGGAATCAATAAAGTCAGATAAACAAGCAATTTTAGCAACCTCTTTTACTCGATCCACATCGATCATTTCTTCAGGCACTGAGAATGCAATATTTTTTAATATTGTATCATCAAGAATTAGGCCCATTTGAGGGACATATCCGACATTACACTCTTGAACTAGGGAGTTTTCCCTACCAACTATATTACCACCTAACTTAATCGTCCCAGAATCTGGTTTAATTATTCCCAAAATTATATCGATTAATGTGGTTTTACCTGAACCGCTAATTCCAACTATGCCAACTTTGCTTCCATAAGGAATTGTCATAGAAATTGACTTAATAATTTGTTTAGAGGTATTTGGATATGTAAAGCTTACATTTTGCAACTTAATATCATTTTTATAAATTCTCTTTGATTTCTGAAAAGACGCTTTATCATTATTTAACTTACTCAGAAAAAGAGCATCATTAAGATCACCATAAATAACTTCAAATGATGGCTTGTGAAATTCAATATAAGCTAATTGAGAGTATATTTCTTGCATAGCAGGTATGATTCTCTTTAAAGCCAATGCAAACATTCCCAATATTGGAATTGCCTGTATAAATCCATTATTAGTACTAATCATAATCAAAGTTATAACCAAAATTCCACCAAATGCCATTATCTCCACTGCACCTCCTGGAATTATTGCAAATAATCCTGATTTTATTTGAGCGTTCACATAACGTCTGGCGAGTGGATCATATAATTTTAGATAAAACTGCTCGCTACCCCTTACTTTTACTTCCTTTATTCCACTAAAAGCTTCAGCAATCAACCTAAAGGATTTTGATGAAAATTCAGGTGAAATTTTTCCGTAATAATTCACCCTATTTTTTATTCTTTTATAAACTAAAAAATAAAAAATAAAAATAATACTAAATAATATTAATGTTACTTTCGCATCGAATAATATTAACCCCACTAAAACTAGGAGTGTTGAAATGACCGAACCTATTATTTTAAAAATAGGAGTTATGACACCCTGCACTGTAGCATTAACCCTAACCTGCAGCTTCTCAAGTAATTTATTACTTGAATTATTCACATGATACAAATAGGGTTGATAAAGGTAGAAACTGAACAAGCGTTCATGTGTTTCTAGCCATATTTGGTGCGTAATGACACTCATATACCATGTACTTCCCAAACGTATAATCTGATTAAAAACTAATACTACTAATGACATCAATCCAAGTAGTATGAAAAATTCATCAGTTGAAAGTCCAATCCAAGTCATTATTTCAAAAAAAATATCATTTGAATTTAATATTTCGGGATTTGCAGCAACAGTAAGAAATGGAATAACAGAAATAACTCCAAGAAGGTCTGTAACTCCAGAAAGAAATTGAACAAAAACTGCAAAAATAAGCCTTCTGCGTTGATATTTATTGAGAATTCTCCAAACCTTTATAAAATTATTTTTCACAGAAATACCTAATTTAAATGCATGTTTTATTAAAACTCTGACTGATAAAAAAATGCTTCATTACACCTTTATCGTATCTTTGAGAAAAATGACATAGATCAAAAATTGGAACATGCATATTATTAAAACTCCCTTAAATATCTAGTTTATTAAATCTTTATTTTTTCTTAGAAAATCAGCACCTATTCTTAAATTTGGACTCTTAATTTTGTTTGGTCCAAAGAGCAACCAAAATCGCTCCTGTAATTCTTTATCCTCCTCTTTAGTCTCCCAAGTACCATTTAAACGCTCATCCATTTCAATAGAAACTTGCCTTATTTCTTCTGG
>Ga0209482_1002628_pt1 | contig 10991 bp, 3 predicted proteins | sample CoawatmetaG10DNA_FD_187512 | JGI IMG/M metagenome (GOLD analysis project Ga0209482, IMG submission 187512) | Marine microbial communities from the West Antarctic Peninsula - Coastal water metaG104-DNA (SPAdes) (version 2) | ecosystem: Environmental > Aquatic > Marine > Coastal ...
GATCATTCTTCACCATTTCTGTCAACTCTTTAAGATCTGATTTAGATAACCCAGGAATATCTTGACCTGTTTGGCCCCATATATAAACTCTTACAGCTTGTTCTTTAGTAAAAACCTCACCTTTTATTTTCTTCTTAAGATCTCTAGGTACTACTTTTAATTCTTTCTTTAAAGCTTTAAAATTAGAGCCAAGAGTATTTCTATCTCTTGTTATGTTCTCCATAGCTCTAGCATAAGGACTTAATAAGTTATCCTTATACCATTCCATCTGAGTATCTCCTATTTTACCTTTACCTAAGGTAGAGTATAGTAATCCAACAAAATCTTCTGCAGAAGGAGGAATAAAGAAGTTTAATCTACCTTTTGATTTACCTACTAAAGCTGCTTTAACTTTTGCATAATTCTTTTCAGCCGCGATACCAGTTTTGTTTTCTAATATTTTATTAAATTCTTTATCTAAAAGTAAACTATTTTTAATTTTAGCTTGTTGAACTTTTGACTTAACGTCTAACACAGATAAAGCCTGTTTAACCGCTTTAACATTACCAATAGCATCGTCAGTGAAATAAAAATCATTATAACCATCAGCTGCTTTACCAACTATCCAACCAGCCTTGGCTTGAGGAGAACCGTCTCCTAGGCCTGTTATATTATCTAAAGGTACATTTAGTCCTAATGATTTTAAAAACTCCTGTATTGGACCCGCAGCGTTAGCTGGACGCGCTGTAAGAACAAATATATCTTCTGACCCTCTAGCATCTTGTATTTTTTTAGCCACTTCAAATAAAGGTCCTTTCTTACCGTCCATAACTTTACTGAACTCTGAGAAGTCCCACGTAGCGCCTTCGGCTTCCATAGTTATTGCATCTTTAGCAAACTTTTCAGCATCTATTTTACCAGTAGTACCATCAGGCATTGTGTAACCTACTTTGCTTTTGGTTCTAGCAAGCGTGTCGTCAAAATCAAATACTCTTATTTTTTTAACAGGAGCATCTATTTTTCTAGCGTTATCTAAAGCGGCGTCTGTTTTAGACAACATATCAATTCCTTTTTGAACACTTATAGGTATAGAATATTTAATTATAGCAGGGCCTTGGTCATTGTTTGATATACTAGCATCTGCTTTACTAGGAACTAGTTTTAAATATTCTTTTATAAGGTTTTTTACATCAAGATCTGGATTAACTAAATAATCTTCTAATATTTTATTTTGATAATCAGCTATTATAAGTTTTTCGTTTTTGTTAAAAGAATTATAAACTTCATTAGATATACCTACATTATTTGTTTGAGCTAAACTCTTACCTGTAACTGGATCTATTATAGAGTTTAAATCTATACCAGCTTTTACAAGTCTTATAACAGGGTTATCAAATATGGTAGTACCTTCTGGCATTGTAGCATCTAATTTAGCCATATCAAGCTTGCTATCGTCTTTTTTAGATAATTGAGTTTGATGGTAATTAGCTCTTATAGCAGTCATAACTGGTTTAACTGCATTACCTTTAATAGCGGCTAGTATACTTGCGCCAACTACAGATGCAGGAGGATTGTGCTCTTCTCTATAGGGCTTAGTGTTAGAGTTTAGTTTAGAGTTTTTACCTTCACCGTATTCAAAATCAATAGAAACATATTTAAAAGGAGCAGCTATCTTTATTAAACCGCTAGTAGCTTGATAACCTTGTGCCACTATAAGCACCGCTGTTTCCATAGGCATACCTGCTGCAACAGCATCAGCTAATTGATTAACTACGCTGTCTAAAACATTCATGTTATTATCAGACTTGGCTTTTCGGTCTTCTATCCATTTTTTATCAATAGCCATACCTTTAGGTGGCATACCTAGTTTAACTGCTTTAGTTAAAGAAGATTTATTATCGTTTTTACGAGCCGCTTCTAATGCTGTTTGATAAGCAGGGTCAGTAGTACCATAATAAAGCCTACCTGTTGGAGCAACCAGGCTAGTTCCTTTTGGAGCTATTGGTTGTTTAAACATTTTCTTACCAACTACATTTTTCTTTCCAGTATCTATACCTTTTATATATTCACCGTCAGTTAGCTTATAGTAAACATCTCCATTTGATCTTCGTTGGTTTACAGCTCCACCAGAAGCTGGTGACATTGCTAGAAAAGCATTTGAATCTAGTCCATACTCTTCTATGTCACGTAAAACAGTTCCTTGTAATTCAAATCTATTATTTTCTTTAGGACTTTTATAAGGGTGACCAATGTCTCTTGCTACAGATTTTATATCTCTTAATTGACTAAGTTCTTCTATTTTAGCCCTTAATTCTGGACTAGCTTTAAGGCTAAACATAGTGTTAGACTTACCAGCTCCAGCATCAACTTCTTGCTCTATACTTAGATCTTTATCAGTTCTAACTAGCTCATTAGTAATGTTTCTGTCTACAATACTCACAATACCTTTAATCATTTGACCTTTTGGAGATCTTGGGTCTATAGGAGTTGCGTCTTGATCTTTTGGTCTACCTATAGCTTCTAATATATCATTATTAGTTATACCTTTCTTTTTATTCCAAGGTGTTAAACCTGCTCCCTTGCTTAATCTTTTGCCTTTTGTGTAAAAAGCGTTTAACATAGCTTTAGGCACGCCTGTCGATGTTCCAATTAGCTTTTCTGTCGCAGCTTGTAATACTGCTCCTTCTGGAAGAGTTCTTCTAATATAGTCTACGTTTTTTTCAATAAACATAGCTGCTGTAGTTGTTTCTGGTTTAGAAAGGTTTTTAGTTACATCTGTTATTTTACTAGCAGGTATACCAATAACTTCAGCCGTTACATCAGCGGTGACAGTACCTAGTTTTTTATAGCTTATTTTTTTAGGATCAATATCCATTTTAGCTATTTTATCTTTAGCTTTAGCTAATTGATCTTTAGAAAGTATTTTAGTTGCTTTAGTTAATTTAATATCCTTTTCTGCAACTGCCACGGTTTCATCAATGGCTACTTTTTCAGCTGCTTCTAAGCCTTTAGTTATACCATCTTCTACACTTTGTATACCAAGTCGTTTAGCTAGGTTATTAGCCCTTAAAAACGCTCTATTGACTATAAATTTTTCAATATCTTGCTTTCCATTAAATTCATCAAACACCATTGTCTGTATATCACTACGCATAGATTCTTGAAAATCTCGCCTTGATACTGTTTTCTTGGCATCATCTGCTATAGGATCATATAAGGCTTTAGTTCTGTCAGTAACAACTCTACCTATAATAGGATCAATACTTTCTAATATTTTATTCTCTAATCTAGTTTCCTTACCTCCTTTAATAGGTTCTTTACCGTACTTAGTAGCTAATTCTTTATTATCTTTTTTTATAGCTTGTAAATCAACAACCTCTAAAGCTATAGACTTGTCTTGCTCAGGTGTTAATTGTTTAGATTCTTTAGTTGTTTCTTCTAGACCCTGTTTGTTATCAACAGCTTTATCTATTGCTTCTTTTACTGCCCCATCATACCCATCATCAAGATCAGCTAAGGTTTCAACACCTTGAGTGCTTAATTTACCTCTAGCTCCTTTTTTGTTTAAATTACGCAGACCTCTAGATAACTTACCCCCACTTTCAATAGTTTTATTATAATCTCTAATAAAATTTAATACATCAGAACCTTTATTGAACTTAATATTAACACCAGCAGATCTTAACAATCTTCTAAATATATCAGCTATCTTACTACTAGCAGTTGAATTTACTTCTATAAAGTTTTTAGATAAAGCTTCACTGGTAAAATTCATAACTTCTTCCATAGTTGTACTAGCGGAAATTCCTTTTTCTAAGTACTGAAGAACCCTAGCTTGAACTTCTGGATTTTTTATAGTAACATTTTCACTATTACCTAATTCATTTAACAAAGCTGTACCAAGAGAAAAAGAAGCTTCTTTATTATTTATAAAAGTTTGTTTAAGTAATGGGTGTAAAACCTCATGCTGTTCAGTTGTGTATACGTTATCCTCTAAAGCTAATGCTTCGTCTATTAAAACAACATCGTTTCCATCTTTATCAACAAAATACTCACCATAACTTAATGATTTTTTTAACTTGTATTCATCAGCTAACAACTCTTTCTTTTTAGCTTCTATTTGATCTTTAGCAGATACACCGTCTTTTTCACTAAATCTTTGAAGATTAACACCTAGTTGTTCAGATATTTTATCTACACTTTTTCTTACTTTTCCTGCTATTTTTTTACCCTTAGCAACTGCTCTTTCACTTAAATTATTTAATGCTACTTCTTTGAGTTCAGAATTTATATCTTTTATTTCTTGTTTTTCAGATTCTACTAAAGCATCGTCTTTACCTTCAATTTCTTTAGCAATACGATCTCTTTCTAAAATTAAGTCAAGAGCTTTTGATTTGTTTTCTACACTATAGTTATTAGGTAAAGTCTTGTTAGCGTCTCGTATCTCTTTTACAGAGTTTCTTTTTTCAACTAAACTTTTAGTAGCATCAGAGTCTCTTCCTCCTGTTTTTATTTCTTCGTCTATTAAGTTGCTTATTTCTTCTATTTTAGTATTAAATATAGCTTCAGAGCTATTAGGATTTAATTTACCAGCTATCATTTTAGCGGCTGATCGTATTTCTACAGCTGACTGAGATTTAACTCTACCAGCAACACCAAAGAAAGAAGTGGTAACATAAGCGGTACCAGCAGCCTGAGCTAAATCGCCTGACTTTATTTCACCACCTGCAGCTCCTGCTTGTATAACTTCTTGTAAAGATTCTGTAACTGATTCTATAACCGCATTTTTTTGATTTTTTAGAGTTCCATTAGCAACTCCTTTTATAAAACTTTTATAACCTCCTCTTAATAAAGATTGCGTTCCTTTTATAGTAAAAGTAGATAAAGCTTTACTAGCTCCAAATTTATCTAACTGACCAGCTACAAAACCACCAGCAACAGATTTAGCAGCTAGTGTTTTCATAAACTTTTCATCCCTAGAGACTTCTCTAAGAAACTTTAAAGATATAAAATTTTCTGACTGTTTATTTTCTTCGTTATCTATTGCAATTTCTTCTCCAAATCTTTTTCTAGCCTCATTAGCTACACCGTCAGCAAATATACCACCACCGATTTGTAAGCCACTAGAAGCTCCTAAAGTAACTATAGACAACGCCATTTGAGGAATTTGCTCAAAACCTAAGTCTGTAACAGCGTCTAATGTACCAATACCCATATCCTCTCCGTCAAAAACTCTACTAAAAGAATCTTTATCATAACTATTTAATACAAAATCTTCTGATTGTATTTCTACTAGTCTTTTAGTGGCTTGATTGTCTTTAGCAACTTGATATTCACCAAATTGAGTTTTAAAATCACCCCATGTTCCTTCAGTAGAAACACCGTCATTGAAAGTAGTACCTTCGCCATTATTGTTACCAGTGTCTTTATTGAACTTAGGTACAAACCTCATTGGCTTAGATCCTTCTTTTCTCCAATAACCAACAACCTCGTTTGACCAATTTTTTGCTTTTGCTATTTCTTCGTTTTTTTCAAAGCTAACAATAGCATCTGTAACCTCAGCTATACCTCCGAATACACCAGCTTTAACTATTTGATTATTAACTCCTCTTAAAGAATTCCACGATGTTGTAAGTTTTTCTAAAGCCTCACCACCAAATCTAGTTATACCTAATGGACTTGAATCTAAAAATTGTTGAACCTTATATAGGTTTGGTGAGTCTTTTCCTTTTATAAAATTATTAAGACCTATACTAAGCTTTTCATCTACTATTCCATCAAAAGTTTTAACTATATTTTTAAATTGAGAATTTGCACTAACTTTAGCGTTTATAGCTTTACCATAAAAACTGTTTATGTCTTTATAAAAAGAATCTATATTTTCCTGCGTTACATTTTTTGGATCATTTAAGTCGTACCTAGCTTTAGCTTTTAATATGTATTCGTCAAGAGCTGGTTGTAGATCTTTTTTAACATTTGGAACTATTGTTTTTTGAATATACTCATTATTGTTTATAAATTTATTCTGCAATTTACTTCTACTTTCTTCTATAGCTAGTTCATTGTCGTAATCAACAGTGCCAATATCAGTAGTAGGTAGATTGTTGTTAAACTCTTGAAATATATCTTTTGTTTCTTCAGTTAAATCTTTCCTTAGTTGTACTTTTTCTTGCTCAAACTCTTGTCTTTTAGTAGCTAAAGCTTCTAAGTCATCAGGCGTAACTCCTATCTTGCTAAAAGCCTCTTGTTCGATGTTTATTTGATCTGCAAAAACATCAGGTCTTGACACTTTTCCTCTTAAAGTACTAGATAGTTTTCTAAAATCTTCAGCTTGTTGACTTGAAGCTGGCCCCAAAGAACCACCTTCCAAATCTGAATCCGTAATCTCTTTCAACTCCATTGCTTGATCCACAGCTACAGAGTCTATTTCCTTTTTTGGCGTTTCTGTTTCAGTGTTTGAATTATATTCTCTAATTACCAATGCAATGTTCTCTTCAGGCTCTCCCGCGTCAATCATTTTTTGAACAATTTCTTCTAACTCCGTCATTTATTTTGTGTATGTGTTAATTAATTCTGCAGCTTTTAATTTCTTTGAACCAGTATTATCTCTATCTTTTGTAACGTTTTCCACTAATCGCGCCATTCTTTCTTCTTCTCGCTTTTCTTTTTCTTCTTTTAGCGTTAGTTTCTTAACGCCAGATGCTTTAGGTTTAAATGATTTAAGTTCTTTTCTAATTGATTTCTTAAAAGCTTCTCTATTCTTAATATTACCCTTACCTGGATAAAGCTCAAGAGCAAGAGTTTGTAATTCGTTGTCATTAGAAAGATCGAATGTAGCTGAATTCCTATCTCTTTCTTTTTCGCCGTTTTTAATTTTAGTTGTACCTGTGTAATATGAAATGCTTAACTTTCCATCTTCAGAAATTTTTGAATCATATATACTACTTTTGTCACCTCCACCAAAGTTCATGTTTTTTAATGAACTGTTTGTGTCTGTAATAATACTATTACCTTTTTCAGTAGCATTGTTAATAGAACTTTCGTTTTCGCTTAATCTTTCATTTTCTTTTCTTTGTGCTCTTATCTCAGCAGGTGTAGGTCCCTGAGGTGCTTCTGACTTACTTATCTGCTCTGTAAAATAAATTGTTTCACCTAGTTCAATTGTTTTTCCATCAGCTGCATACAAGTCTATGTCACTTTGCTTAGCTTCTCTAGTTTTCATTGGTTTATCTTTGCCGATACCCATTAACTTAGTCAAGTCTCTATCCATTAAGGTCTTTTCTATAAGCGCTATCCTGTCTTTCGGCACCATCTCTGCCCAGCCTGCTTCTTGAATCTGGCCCCACATTAAATTGTTAGACATGTATTTTATCTGTTGATCTAGTGGCATTCCTTTTACTATCTTCTCTGCTTCAGCTTTATAAGCTGCTTGAATAGTTTTATTGTTTTCTAGATTTTGAGCATCAAAATGCTTTTCAGCTACATCAACTACACCAAAACCTTCTATGGTTCTTGTATTCATTATTTTATCTGCTACAAAACCTTCTCCACTCTCTTGCTGTGAATCTTTCTTTAAGTAACCAGCCTCTCTTAAAGCTTTATTTGGATCACCTTGTGGGGGTATTTTGACTATTAAACCAAGGCCATTTGGACCTAATTTATCAAGATTTCTTCTATACTCAGTACCCTTCATCCATCCAGTTGGCTTACCGTTCTCGTCTAATTCTTCTGTAAATGAATTTTTAAACGTGGATTCTCCTCCTTCTAAATTTATAGTTCCGTTAGTAGTTAAACCGTTTTTTTCCCAGCTTTTGTAAAGTACACTATCTTTTTTTATTCTGTTGTTTATTACTAAAATATTTTCATACTCACCAGTCTCGTTGTTGAAAGGTCTTTCTGTAATCTTAGTAGACTCAACACCAGGTACTTGTTGATCATTTACAGCCATAGCTGTTAGTAAATTATTTGATCCTTCACCACCTTCACCTAGTATGTCGAAATTTTCTGATATCATTCCAGGTTCATCGGGTTTAAGTTCTGAATTATTAACAGTAACACTAGCGGCATTCTTACTCGATGTGTCTATATAATTTTGAAATCCATTAACTATTTTTAAATAAGCTTCTCTAGTATTTTTAGGTAAGTTAGGATTACTATTTAAAAGAGCTTCGGCTTTTACAACGCTCTCAGTATATTGTTTTCCATCTACAGTAACAGTGTTTCCCTCGCCCGTAGTAGACATTTGCATAAGTGTTTCTTTAACTTGTTTTGACAGCGAGTTGTCAGGAAGAGTTTTAACAAATTTATTTATCTTCTCATTTGTTTTTAACTCACTTAAGTTTAAAGCTAATTGACTAGATTCTTTTCTCTTTGCAGCAATAGCAGCTCCTTTGGCATGTATTTCAGCAAAATTAGTCATACCTTGAGCAAAAGAGCGTCCAAAATCGGCTATAGCTTTACCCCAGACTTCTCCAGATCTATCAATTATTATTTTTGGATTTCTATAACTCATTGTTTATTTTGTTTATTTTGTTTAATCTGGATTCTTACCTGCTCCGTTATTCATAGCGTTTTCAGACGCTTTTACAGTAGCTCCTGCACTCATTCCAGCTGAAGCAATTCCGCCGACAGCCGATATCATACCGCCATAAGCCGCTGATTTAGCTGCATTAGCTGAAGCTTCTGCTTGAGCTGCTTGTGCTATCTTACCCGAGGCTGCATCTAAGTCTGCATTAGTTCTGTTTTCTTGTGCTTGATATTCAAATTGCTTTCCAGCCGCATCTGTTGCTTGAACTCTCTGGCCTTCAGATATAGCTATACCTTGAAGCCTTTGCTGTTCAGACATCTTTTGTTGATTTAAAGTAGCTTCTCCTTGAGCTTTAAGTTTTTCGTTTTGAGCTTCTTGACCTTCTATACTGGCAGCAATACCTTTTTTACTTTGTAAAGCAGCCTGCGCTAAAGCAGTAGCTCCACCGGCACTTGCGCCTGTAGCTCTTAACGTGTCTAAAGTGTTTGCTAAAGCAATATCACTTTGTTCCATTTGTATTTCAGCTGCTTGAGTAGCAACACCTAACTGAGCAAAAGGGTTGTTTAAGTTACCGCTTAAGTCTTTAGCCATGCTAGATAAATCCTTCGTGCTTTCATAAGGATTTATTATGTCTTGCCTAGACTCTTTTAATGAATCAACTTCTATTTGAGCTTCTTTCTTAGCTGTACGAGCATTTCTTGCGTCTTTTTTAGCTCCTTCAGCGGCTATTAAACCTCCACCTATCGACACTGCTGCGCCTACTACTGATGCTATTACTGCCATGTTATTATATTTTTTTAATTATTTCGTAGGACGGATTATCGTCTACTGTATATCCTAGTTTTTTATGCTTATCTATAAGACTTTTACTTCTACCTATACTTAAGATTACTTCAAAACCACCTTCTACACCCCATTGCTCTAATGAAGATATTAGTAACTCTATAGCTTCTGATTTATTTCTTTCATTTGGATTTGCTACAATCCATTCCATCCATGCTATCTTTGAATTTGTACCATACAGAAAACCAGCTACAATAGGTGTACCGTCTCTTTCTATTATAATACCACCTGTACCATTTTCTGGTAACAAGTTTCTAGCTAAAGGCACCCAGTCTGGCCATGATTTCCACCATTCTACTATTGTATCGTAATCATCATGTTGTAATCTTCTTTTACTTAATTCCATTTGATTTGATTTAATATGCTGACTCTACATATTCAGAAGATACAGCGAATAATTCCATTGGTTTTGTTCTGCTAGTAGTGTCTGACTTTATAGTCACAGTAGCGATGTAGCCTTTTACACCGGTCATTGAATCACCAAATACAATTTCTCCTTGAGTAGCTACACTAGCGTTAACTAGATTAGCCATATATTTTCCTTCTTTTCTATCAAAACCAGCATAATACGTATAACCAAAATCACCAACATAAGCACCATCTGTATAACTTAATACAGGTGATATAGTGTCTTTTAATTCAAAAGATCTATTTGCGTTAAAAGTAGGTACTTCCCATCCGTTAGAACCTTCATAATTAATTGTCTTAAACACTTTAGACATGCTAACTTTAGGATTAAACACAAAAGTAATTGAAGAATCATATTGTACTCCATAGAAGTTATTTCTAGGATAATCAGGAGTTTGATCGTAATGCAAGAAAAGAGATCCGTCTTTAAAAGTGTAATAATTACTTTGAAGACTTAATATTTGATCAGGTATATATGAAAAGAAGCTAGGAAAACCTAAAACTCTTTCATCAAAAGATAAATTACTTGAACGCGGTGTGGGATTAACAGCTACAGGTACTGCAACAGTTTGTTTGCTTTGTTGTAATGATAATACATATTGTTTAGTGTATATGTCATAACCTCCAACAGCCTTACCATTACCAAAAACGGTGTCTAATACTCCAAACTCATCTCTAAAGAAATCAGTCATACCGTTATTAGATATTTCTGTTATACCATCCATTGATAGCCTTAGCACTGAGTTTCTATTTTTATCTGTAAAATATTTTTGATAACCATAAACAGCAAAGCTTTCTGGATTTGTGCTAATACCAAAATTACCACTATAAGGTTGTATTGCGCCAATAACTAGATTAGAAGATGTTACAGTACCTCCGCCTTCAGCAGAATATATAGCGTCTTTATCTATTAAAGCTCTACTTACTTTAGCTTCTTGAAATATAACTAAATTAGTATCTTCTGCATAAAGCTTTTGAATAGAGCCATTAGCTGGATCAACGGCTTTAGTGATGTCTTCACCTACTGAAAAAACGTTTGTGTTATTTATACCTGTTCTAGAATTATATATACCAGAGTATATCATTGCATTTATTCTAAAAGAAGCATTTTGATTATCTTCAACTAAGTAGGCTTTAACTCCATAGTCTATATTAGTATTGTTATATCCACCTCTTATTCTAGCTTCTTCTATAGCCCAACTAGTTACAACCGAAGGTGAAACACCTGCTATAG
>Ga0209482_1002629_pt1 | contig 10990 bp, 9 predicted proteins | sample CoawatmetaG10DNA_FD_187512 | JGI IMG/M metagenome (GOLD analysis project Ga0209482, IMG submission 187512) | Marine microbial communities from the West Antarctic Peninsula - Coastal water metaG104-DNA (SPAdes) (version 2) | ecosystem: Environmental > Aquatic > Marine > Coastal ...
GCATAAGATGTAATCCTCAGTATAAGCATCGATCAAAAACATTTTATCTTCATAGCTCTTACAGCCAATAAACAGTACCAGAAAAAGTAGATATAAGTGCCTAATCAAATTGCAGATTTCATAAATCTAGCATTCATGTGCAGGTAGGCATTTTCATTGGGGTGATTGGACCATATATCTTGCCATTCCGGATTTTCAAGTAACGAATTAAATCCCAAATCTCTTGTTGCTTTATCTGGCCATCTAATTATCCAACAAACATTTGGCTGTCCGTTTGGTGAAACAATAGGGGAGGATCCTTCTACGTCAGTTTCAATTCCATCGTCTACCCAAAAATCTATTACATCAAGGTTTTGCTTAAGCCAGGGAGCAGCCATTTCTTTTGCCCATTTTTTATAAGCCTCAAACCATTCAGGTTCAATTGTGTAATCTCTTATTTCCACTATTCCTTTTGACATTTTTTTCCTCTTTAACGATTCGAACTCGGTCTTTTATTGATTTCTTTATGCCATCTTGCTAAATTTAATAAGTCAGCTTGAGGTTTTAAATCTACCATCTGTGAAGCGAAGTCTATTGCAGATAACAAAGTAATATCAGCTATTGAATATCTTCCTCCTGCTACAAATTTGGAAGAAGCAAACTCGGCATCTAATCTCTTGTAATAAGCATTTACATTTTTATCACTTGCTGTCTTTGCATCTGGAATCTGATCAAATATTCCAAGACTGCCGACGATCGGCCCATTGACCCAAGACGTTCCAATCTGGGTCCACAGTTCAAGCTCTATGTGCCTATTTCTGCTTTCAATGAATGAAAGCTCAAATGGGTCATTTCCAAATAAATTGGGGTCTGGCACTATTGATTCTAAGTAACGACAAATTGCTACGGATTCTGAAATGCATCTACCGTCATCCAGTTCTAGAACAGGAATTTTTCCACTGGGGTTTTTCTTCAAGAATTCATCACTTTTGTGCTCTCTTTTGGCCATATCACAATTTATTAATTCCAATTCAATGCCTTTCTCTGCAGCGAAGATTTTAACCCTTCTGGGGTTGGGGGCTCCTGAGTAGTCGTATAACTTCATCAGATAGAATGATTTTGTGCTGTTTCTAACAACTTCCCTTCTAGGGGTTTATTATTCAAATGAAACCTGTCTATCTCCATCGACCAATCGGATTCTCCAAATTCTTCCACTCCGTCTTTGTACCATTTTTTATCTTGGTACAACTCTTCTTCCTTTAAATGGATGTCAATATTTAACAACCAACTCCTGAGGTCATAATTAACTAAATTAAGAGCGGTACTATTAAAATTTTCAGAATCTTCTTTAAGATAATAAGCCAAAAGAAGAGCACCCAATCGTCTGTCGGATGTAGTTTGGCCTTGAGGAATGGGGTCTAACTCATAAGCCTTCTCTAGATGAGTAATGCCTTCTTCTATTTCTTCCTCCCTTAGAAGAGCTTCTCCATAAACAGAAATAACTCTTGGATCATTTGGATTCATCTGAAAAGCTTTTTGGCCACTTTTTTTAGAATTTTTAAAATCATGCATGGTTAAATATACTTCTGCTAGCATGCGATGAGCTTCAAAATCATTTTGATCTACTTCTATCGCTTTATCTATGAGAGTTAACACTCTACCAATATTTTCATCACTGTACTCAATATATCCTCTTCCAAGAGCTTGGCCTATTGCACAAGCCTTCCAAGCATAAGCTTGAGCGTTATTTGCATCAGCTTCAATAGCTGAATCTAAGTACTTGAGCGCCTCAATATTAGCCTCTTTAGTAAATTTGTGGTGACCCTCTTTTCCCTTCAATAGAAATTCATAAGAAGTCATATTTTCTGTAGGTTTTCTATGTGCCCTTTTAAGACTGGAGAACTCTATTTCGCCTATTAAAGAAATGGTTATCTTTCTGACTATTTCATCCTGAATATCAAAAATGTCATCTTTAACTCTATCGTATTTATTGCTCCAAATAACATTACCTTCTAGAGTTTCTGATAATTCGACAGAAATCCTTAACCTGTCACCTACGGCTCGAATACTTCCAGAAACTATAAAATCAAGACCGTATTGATTTCTGTAATCTTCATTCGTAAGGTTTTGCTCTCTTAAATTAAAGCACGTCTGCCTGGATAGAATTTCTATTTCTCTGATCATAGAAAATTCAGTGATCAGGTCTTCCACTATGCCATCAATTAGAAAAGCTCCGTCTTCATCTTTATTAAGATTAATGAACGGAATAACAGCAATTTTTTGAATGTAATCACCTGAAGCGGTTATTTTTTTATCTTCTTTGTTTAGATTATCAATAGACTTGGATTCTTCAGTGGAGATGTCCGTTTCTTCTTTTTTATTAAAGAATTGAGAAACGATCAGAGCAATTGGGAATCCAATTAAAATGGCTGCAATTAAATATTGCATTGTCTTATCCGGAACCGCAACAGTTTCAAATACAATGTCAGCAACTCCCAAAATTGCGGCTGAGCTCACTACGTAAGCAGTTGATGTTTTAAATAAGCTGGTCATCTTTTATGAAATTGCAGGTGCATCGGTCCCAAGGAAATCCTCTCTTAGTGTTCTTTTTAAGACCTTGCCCGTAGCATTTCTAGGCAGAGCCTCAATAAATTCAACAGATGCAGGAACTTTAAATTTTGCTAAGTTCTTTAGGCAATGATTAATAACGTCTTTTTCTTCTAAAGTTTGTCCTGATTTAAGTGCCAAAAAAGCCTTACCCGTTTCTCCCCATCTATCGTCAGGAACTCCTATGATTGCTGCTTCTGCAATTTGAGGCAGCTGGTAAAGTACGTTCTCTACTTCTGCAGGATAAACATTCTCTCCACCTGAAATATACATATCCTTCCATCGATCAACGATATACACAAAACCTTCATCATCGAAACGTGCTGCATCTCCTGTCTTAAGCCAGCCATCTTCAAAAGAGTCTTTGGTAGCCTCTGGTTTGTTCCAATAACCCGGAGTTATATTTGGTCCTTTGATGTAAAGCTCTCCTACTTCACCCCAAGGTAGTTCTTTCCCTTCGTCATCTACAACTTTCACTTCTGTGTACATAACAGGCTTGCCTGCTGATCCCAATTTTCTTTCAGCATCCGCTGCATCCAAACCGATTCCTCCAGGACTGGTTTCTGTCATTCCCCATCCTTGAATCATTGACACTCCTCTGTCGGACCAAGTCTTCAGAATTGCTTCTGCACATGGAGCACCACCTATACCTGCTACCCTTAAATTACTTAAATCTGTTTTTTCAAAATCCGGATGATTCATCATAAATTGATAAGGGGCTGGAACGGCAAAGAAATGGGTAACTTTGTATTCGTTGCTTCCGAGTACAGACAAAGCCAAACCTGGTTCAAATTCTTTTATCAGAATTAATTCTCCACCTGAATGTAAAATTGGGTTTGCATAACAGTTCATGCCTCCTGTATGAAAAAGAGGAAGGACAACAAGTTGAATACTGTCGGAGGCTACGAAAGCTGGAGAAGCTAAATTAATAGCATTATAAAGCTGCATTTGATGATTGATCATTGCACCTTTAGGATGGCCAGTAGTTCCAGAAGTGTACATAATCATAATCAGGTCTTCTTGGGTAGTCTCTACAATTTCATGTGAACCGTCTGAATTATTAAGTGCTTCCTCATATTGGCTGTTTGGGTCTTCGCTGTCTATTTGAAGCGATGCAGCGATGGAGCAATCTTTTTGCAAATCAATTGTTATATCCAAAAACATTGTGTCGTAAATCAGAACATGGGGTGTGCTGTCCTTAAGAATGTATTCAAGTTCTGGCTTGGTAAGTCTCCAATTTAGAGGCAGCTCAATTGCACCTATTTTTGCACAGGCAAACTCCAGTTCAAAGAACTCGGGACAATTTTGAGAAAGTATTGCAACCCTATCACCTTTTTTTACACCCTTACTTTGGAGCCATCCTGCAAGCTTATTCGCTCTATTGTTAAGTTCTAAATAAGTTAAGTTCTTCTTAGTGCTTAAGTCTCTGATAGCAATTTTGTTGGGTCTTACGTTTGCATTGTATGCAGACCAATCATAATGCTTTACTGTCATTCAATTCTCCTTTTCTTCTAATTTTTGTTCGTCAAAACTTTACTAAGTAAAGACCACCATCAACAAATAAAATAAAACAACAACTCCCCAAATATTAACCAGCAGTCCTATTCTTCCTCCTAGCTGTTCACCACGAGATAACTGCCACATAAAAAAAAGTGCGCTTATAAAAAATAAAGTAATAATTACGCCAATCATGCTTTCTTCTTAATAGTGTTTATTACCTTTAACTTTACTTAGATAATGATAAGCAAGCAAGACTGGATTTAATAAACTTCTAGCGGATTAAAATATTGGAGAAATCATTATTACTTTTAAAGAAGAACTATCTATATCATGATCCCATGAGTCAAAAGAAAGACATCAAAAAAAATAAGAAAAAAAGTACTTTTAGTAATGAGCTTACGGGTTATCTGCAAAAACCTAAGGGAAGTAGAGCTTATTGCATAATAGATCAGAATTCCGATAAAAAACTAAAACTTGGTCGATCAGAAGTGCAAAAAGCCATGCCGGGAGATCTTGTAAAATATCACCTTACGCCTAAAGGTTGGGCTTCAATTGATAAGACTATAAAAAGCAATACAAAAGATTTTTTTGGAAAAGTGCAAAAAAGAGGCAACTCATTGTTTGCCTATCCTAGTGGATCTGAAGGCATTTTTCGTATAAAAATAATGGGAGATGTACCAAAGAAGATCAATGAAGAAAGTTTGGTAAAAGTAATAATCGTGAAGCAACCCAGTTCTAATTCAATGGGCGAAGGCTATATAAAGCAGGTTATATCTCAAGAAAATATCTTAGAACAAGCCTCTGCTCTTGCCGTTTCAAAATACGACCTTAGGACGGATTGGGAAAAGCCGGTTTTAAAAGAATCTCAAGAGCTTTCAAAATCTAATATTACCCTCGAATCAGGATGCATAGATTTAAGAGACAAATCTTTCGTTACAATCGACGGGAAAACAGCTAAAGATTTTGACGATGCAGTTTTCTCAGAAAAAACTGAAGCTGGCGATTTATTGCTGTATGTAGCTATCGCGGATGTAGGAAGATTTGTAAAGTCCAATTCAGAAATGGATAAAGAAGCATACGAAAGAGGCACTTCTGTTTATTTTACTCAAAAAGTTATACCGATGTTGCCCGAAGTTATTAGCAACGATCTTTGTTCCTTGCGCCCTAATGAAGACAGGTATTGTTTGGTGTGCAAAACCCAAGTTTCGAGCAATGGTGAGCCAACAGAAATTGAATTCTTTGAGGCTATAATCAATTCTAAGGCTCGTTTAACTTATGAAAAGGTTGCAGATCAAATGAAGAGTAGAAAATACGCAGAACCTTACTCACATTCCCTTCGTAACTTGGTTGAAATATATGAGATCTTAAAGGAAGCAAAAAAACTAAGAGGAGCTCTTGAATTGGACATACCTTTTTTCGTTCCTAAAATGAATGGCAATAAGATTCAAAAATTTATTGATACTTCAAGGAATAAAGCCCACTTATTAATTGAAGAGTGCATGCTGCTAGCAAACATATGCGCAGCAAAAGTTTTAATTAAATCAAAAATACCTTCCGTTTACAGAATACATCCAAAACCAGACCCTTTAAAAATAAAAAATCTAGAAGGTTTTGCACGCAGTCGTCAGATCAATGTTGTTCTTGGTGATACAGGAAAAGTTTTAGAATTATCCAAGCTCGTAGAAATCTCAAAAGACAGGAAAGACAAAGAAACAATACACATGCAGATTCTGCAATCTTTAAGCCTTGCTATCTATAGTACTGAAGTCTCTGAACATTTTGCACTTGGCTATCCTGCTTACACTCATTTTACATCTCCCATCAGGAGGTATCCTGATTTGATGGTCCACAGAGCACTTAAAGCATTGATCCACAATTCTTCAAATCGAAAAGTCCAATTAAAGAACCTTGACTCTGAAAGGTTAAGTAAGGATCTCTATCCTTATAACCTTGATCAGGTAGAACAAATTGCTGCTGATTCTTCTACACGAGAAAGAGAAGCTGAAAAGGCAGAAAGAGATGCAATAAACTATTTAAAATGTCAGTTTGCTAAAGACAATGTGGGTGAGAATTTTCAAGGCACAATAACCGGTGTTACAAACTTTGGTCTGTTTATCCATTTAGATTCAATACATATTGAAGGTCTGGCTCACATCAAGTACCTTCCTAGAAGAGAATATTATGAATTTGATGAGAATTCTAAGATGCTAAAAAGTACCAGCTCAAATCATTGCTATTCTCTTGGAGACAATTTGGCTGTGAAGATTAAAGATGTCGATCTAGCTACCCAGCGTATTGATATAGAAATTTTAAAATGAAATTAAATGCTGACCAAGAGTTGGTTTGTGGAATAAATACAGTTAAAGAAATTATATCTGTTCGACCTAAAAGTGTTGTAGCTTTATTTTTACAAACAAAAAAAACTGGCGGGCGTCTGCAACAACTATCGGATTTAGCAAAGAAAAATAAGATAGATTTAACCGATCAAGATGACAGCTTTTTTGAAGAAAATTTCTCAGAGCAAAACCATCAAGGCGTTGCCATAGTTTGCAATAAGAGGTTAGAAGAAAACGAAAGGTATCTAGAAAAGCTACTTGATAAAGAGAAAATCTTAATTCTTGTCTTGGATCACTTAACAGACCCTCATAATGTGGGTGCTTGTTTAAGGAGCGCCGCTGGTGCTGGAGCGGATGCTATTATTGTTCCAAAAAATAGGGCGTGCCATTTAACACCTACGGTTAGAAAAATTTCTTCTGGAGGTTCGGAACTTCTTCCCTTTATAGTTGTCACAAACTTAAACAGAACATTAGAAAAAATTTCTGAGGCAGGAGTGAAAGTTATTGGTGCCGCAGCTGATTCTGGGGTGAACTACACAGAGATAGATATGAAAGGAAGCGCAGCATTGGTTATAGGTTCAGAAGACAAAGGTTTAAAAAGACTAACAAAGGAAAAGTGCAATGAGTTAGCGTCCATTGAAATGCCAGGAGGTATTGAAAGCTTGAATGCATCAGTGACTGCCGGGATATTACTTTTTGATTACCTAAGACAAAATAACAGTCCTAATAGTTAAATATTTATATAGAATACTTCGATGCTTGCACAAAGAACACTTACAAATTCTATAAAAGCTTCAGGCATAGGACTCCACAGCGGCAATCCAATAACACTTATCCTCAAACCTGCTCCTCCCAATACTGGAATAATATTTAGAAGAATTGATTTAGATCCGGTTGTTGAAATTAAAGCAAGGGCTGAGAATGTTGGAGACACAACTCTATCAACTTCTCTAATCTGGAAAGATGTAAAAGTATCAACCGTGGAGCATCTTCTTTCTGCAATGGCTGGTCTTGGAATAGATAACGCCTACGTTGAAGTTAATGCGCCAGAAATTCCTATCATGGATGGTAGCGCCGGTCCTTTTGTATTTCTTATTCAGTCGGCAGGCCTTCATGAGCAAGACGAACCTAAAAAATTCATTCGCATTAAAGAGACTGTTCGTGTGCCTTACGGCGATGCCTGGGCTCAGGTGTCACCCTTTCATGGTTTCAAGATTGCTTTCACCATGATCTACGATCATCCGGTTCACAAACAACATGCCACCAAGGCATCGATCAACTTTAACAGCACTTCTTTTGTAAAAGAGGTTAGTCGTGCAAGAACATTTGGTTTTATGAGCGAACTTGAAACCTTGAAAGAAAACAACTTGGCCCTGGGAGCCAGTCAAAAGAATGCAATAGCAATTGGTGACGATAAAATTTTAAACGCAGACGGTTTGAGATTAGAAAATGAAATGATCAAACATAAAATTCTTGATTCAGTGGGAGACTTGTATTTACTTGGTCATAATTTGGTAGGTTCCTTTGAAGGTTACAAATCAGGACATACCGTTAACAACGGCCTTTTGAGGGAACTGATAGCTCGTCCAGAAACTTGGGAAGTTGTGACTTATGACAATTCAGATACTTCGCCTATTAATTACCTTGATCCTATAATTGATCCAAGTTCTGGCTAGTTTTTTTTATTTTATCTGATACTTCGTTAAACAAATTGATAGAATTCGTTCCATATAGAATTTTATGAAGTTATTAGAAAAAATATTTGGCTCCAAAAACCAAAAAATTATTAAAAAAATTCAGCCTTTGGTGGATAAAATCAATGTGCTCGAAGATAGCTTCTCACAGCTAAACGATCTTGATTTAAAATCAAAGAGGTCTTTATTCATAAAACGGTTCAAGGATGGAGAAACTTTGGATGATCTACTTCCTGAGGCATTTGCAACGGTTAGAGAAGTAAGCAAAAGACAATTAAAACTTAGACCGTACGATTGTCAATTGATTGGAGGAATAGCTCTTCATAACTGTCGTATTGCAGAAATGGCTACCGGAGAAGGCAAAACATTGGTAGCAACTTTGCCCTGCTATTTAAACTCTATAACCGAAAGAACCGTTGTCTTGGTTACCGTAAATGATTACTTGGCTAAAAGAGACGCAGCTTGGATGGAGCCAGTTTACGAGAATCTGGACATGAAAGTTTCACATGTTGTTTCTGGACAAGACCCTGCCGAAAGAAAAATTGCTTATTCAGCAGACGTCATTTATGCAACAAACAATGAACTTGGTTTTGATTACCTTAGGAACAATATGGCCCTTTCCAAAGACGATCGAGTAATGGAAGACTGTTACTTTGCAATAGTGGATGAAGTCGACTCAATTCTAATAGATGAAGCTAGAACACCTCTTGTGATATCCGGTCCTGCAGAAGACACATCAAAGGTTTATCAGCAGATCAGTAAATTCATACCTCAACTCACTAGGCGCATCGTTAACGAAGAAGAAGGAGAGGAGCTGCAGAGTGAAATAGGTGACTTTGTTATCGATGAAAAATCAAGGCAAGTTGAACTGACGGATTTAGGTCACGACAATATAGAGAGCCTGCTCAAAAACGCAAAGATGCTTGAAGAAGACCAAAGTCTCTACTCTTCTAATAATCTAAAGCTTTTACACTATATTCAGTCTTCCTTGAGAGCTCACTTTCTTTTTCATAATAACGTGGATTATTTGGTCCAAGACAAACAAGTTGTTCTCATTGATGAAAACACAGGAAGAGCGATGCCTGGAAGGCGACTAGCGGATGGTCTTCATCAAGCCATAGAACAAAAGGAAGGAGTCCCTATTCAAATGGAAAGTCAAACATTGGCATCTTGTACTTTTCAAAATTACTTCAGGCAGTTTGAAAAGCTCTCAGGCATGACGGGTACGGCTTCTACCGAATCCGAAGAGTTCAATGAAATTTATGGCTTGAATGTTTTGGAAGTGCCAACCAACAAGCAAATGATTAGAGCAGATGGCAATGATCTTGTGTACCTCACAGAAAAAGAAAAATACACAGCGGTTGTTGAAGAGATTGATCTCTACAGAAACAAAGGCAATCCTGTTTTGGTAGGGACCGCCTCTCTTGAAAGTTCTGAGATGGTTTCTGGATTGCTAAAAGCAAAACAAATTGAACACCAAGTTCTCAATGCAAAAAATCATGCAAGGGAAGCGGATATAGTTTCTCAAGCAGGAAAGCCTAACGTGGTTACTATTGCCACAAACATGGCAGGAAGAGGGACGGATATAGTTTTGGGGGGCAACTGGGAAGCGGAATTTGAAAAGTCTTCAACCAAAGATGATGCAACTAGATCCAAAATGTTTGAGGAATGGAAGTTGCTTAATCAAGAAGTAATTGCTTCGGGCGGGCTCCATGTAATTGGTACTGAAAGAAATGAATCCAGAAGAATGGATAACCAGCTGAGAGGAAGATCTGGTAGACAAGGCGATCCTGGCTCTTCTAGATTCTACATCTCTCTAGAAGACAGTTTAATGAGAATATTTGCATCTGATCAATTTAAAAACATCATGCAACGCGTGGGTTTAGAAAAAGGAGAATCAATAGAACACAGAATGTTAACCGGAGCTATAGAAAGGGCTCAAAAAAGAGTAGAAGGCAGAAATTTTGACATTAGAAAAATGTTGTTGGAATACGATGATATGGCCAATGAACAGAGGCAAATTATCTACTCGCAGAGAAATACAATTTTGGAAGCAGACGTTATAACTGACTTGCTGGATGCCATGAGGGAATCCGTCATAGCCAATGAAGTAGAAAACTTTACACCAGAAAACGCGTCCTTAGCAGAGGGCGACATTGGCTCTTTAGACTCTTCAATCAGCAACCTCTTTGGAGCTCAGCTAGGAGTAGAGCAGTGGGTGAAAGAAAATCCAAACTTAAACAGAGAAGATTTAATAACTGAGTTAAGCAATGAAGCAAAGAAACTTTATAGGTTCAAAGGGGATTCTATTGGCCCAATGATGAGGGACTTTGAAAAACAAATATTGCTTCAAATCATAGACAACTCTTGGAAGGATCATTTGGGTTCCGTTGACGCCCTCAGACAAGGAATTGGTTTAAGAAGTTACGCAAGCAAGAACCCTAAGTTGGAGTTCAGAAGGGAATCTTTTGATCTGTTTGAAAAGCTCTTAGAAAAAATAAGACATGAAGGCATACGGTTCCTTTCGAGGGTCGAGATAGAAACGGACAAAAAAGATAATTTGCTTTTGATGCTCCAAATCAAAAACCACCCAAAGAACAACAAGAATCAAATCAAGGTTCTGGCAACAGAAGGTTAAGAAGAGCTGAAGCTAAGATAGCAAGAAAGAAAGGTAGAAAGAATTAATCATGCCAAAGATAAATAATATTTTAGGCGTTTCAATGGCTTCTACTTCAAGCAACACTCGATATGGAAAAAGGGACGACTCGTTACTGGTTTGTATAGAATCAGGAAACACCATCAGTGCAAAATTTACTAACAACAGTTTTAAATCGGCCCCCGTTTTGATTGCTCAAGAGCATTTACAGAAATTGT
>Ga0209482_1002634_pt1 | contig 10977 bp, 9 predicted proteins | sample CoawatmetaG10DNA_FD_187512 | JGI IMG/M metagenome (GOLD analysis project Ga0209482, IMG submission 187512) | Marine microbial communities from the West Antarctic Peninsula - Coastal water metaG104-DNA (SPAdes) (version 2) | ecosystem: Environmental > Aquatic > Marine > Coastal ...
CCTTAATGTCTTGAAAGAAAAATAAGATATCATCTGCAAATGTATTAAGGTTTTTTTCTCTATCTTGGTAAAGTTTTATAGCATTATTTAATATATCTACTTCAACTTTCCCCACTCCCATATCTATCAACCTAGGCATTATCAAGGCAGCTAATTTATTAACAGGTTCATTTTTAATATAATGATTATTGATCCAATCCAATTTCTCTTGGTCAAATTGAGCAGCTGAAGATGTGATGTGATCAAAATCAAACCATTCTGCTAATTCAGGTAAAGAGAAAATTTCATCATCTCCATGACTCCAGCCTAGTCGTGCTAAATAATTTATAACAGCTTCGGGTAGATATCCATCATCCCTAAATTGCATAACACTTGCTGCACCATGACGCTTAGACATTTTTTGCCCATCAGAGGCTAAAATCATAGATAAGTGAGCATATTGAGGAATGGGTGCATTAAGTGCTTTTAATAGATTTATTTGACGAGGCGTATTGTTTACATGGTCATCGCCTCTAATTACATGAGTTACCTTCATATCCCAGTCATCAACAACAACGCAAAAATTATAAGTTGGGGTGCCATCAGATCTTGCAATAATCAAATCATCTAATTCTTCATTTTTTATTACAACTTCACCTTTAACTAAATCTTTCCAATTAATCTCTCCATTCTTTGGTGTTTTAAAACGAATAACTGGTTGGACATTATCTGGGATATCTGGCAGATTCTTATTTTCTTCAGGGCGCCAACGACCATCATATTTCGGCTTTATTCCCTTAATTACTTGCAACTCTCTTAATTGATCCAACTCTGCCTTACTTGTATAGCAATAATAGGCATCTCCTTGATCTAACAAAGCTTGTATTAATTCCTTGTACCTATTGAATCGCTGAGTTTGAAAAATAATATCACCATCGTGATCTAATTTAAGCCATTTCATTCCATTTTTAATTATTTCAACTGCTTCTGGTGTTGATCTTTCAACATCAGTATCTTCTATTCGTAAAATAAATTTACCTTTATTCTTTTTTGCGTAAGCCCAAGAAAATAATGCAGTTCTAATCCCTCCAATATGAAGGTAACCTGTTGGGCTTGGTGCAAATCGCGTAACTATTTCCATGTTCTACTCACTTTTTAATTGGGCCTGCAAATAAATCATAATTTTCTGCACGATTTATCTTAACATCCAACATGTCCCCAGGCTGCAAACCCTTTGGACTTTCTAAAAATATATGGCCATCAATATCAGGAGCATTTGCATAAGACCTTGCAATTGCATGAGAGGAATTTACTTCATCAATTAAAACAGTTTGAATACTACCTACTTTATCTTTTAATTTCTTAAAGCTAATCTTTGATTGCAGCTCCATTAGCCTGTTATATCTTTCCTGCTTCACCTCTTCCCCTATATTGCCAGATAATAGATTTGCAGTTGCACCATCAACATTAGAATATTTAAAACAACCTACCCTTTCTAGCTGAGCATCCTCAATAAATTGTAGAAGTTCGTTAAATTGAGATTCTGTTTCTCCAGGAAAACCAACAATAAAGGTACTACGAATAGCAATCTCTGGACAAATCTTTCGCCACTCTAATATTCTTTCTAGATTGTTTTCAGCGTTGGCAGGTCTTTTCATTCTCTTTAAAACCTCATGATTTGCGTGCTGAAAAGGTACGTCAATGTAAGGTAAAATTTTACCATCTGCCATTAAAGAAATAATTTTATCTACATGTGGATAAGGATAGACATAATGTAGGCGAATCCATACACCCAGCTCTCCTAAATTTTTTGCAAGGTCGTAAAGATTACTTTTGATTGGCTTGCCATCCCAAAACCCAGTTCTATACTTAATATCTACGCCATAAGCACTTGTATCTTGTGAAATAATTAATAACTCTGAAACTCCAGAAGCAACGAGTTTCTCAGCTTCATTCATTACGTCACCAATCGGCCTACTAACCAATTTCCCCCGCATTGACGGAATAATGCAAAAACTACATTTGTGATTACATCCTTCTGAAATCTTAATATATGAATAATGATTTGGGGTTAACCTAATTCCTTGAGGCGGAATTAAATCAATGTAAGGATCATGCGGTTTTGGAATATGTTGATGGACAGCATCCATTACTTCAGAGAATGCTTCCGAACCTGTTATCGCTATTAGATTATTGAAGCGTGCCTCAATAATATGTTTTTTTTCGCCTAAACAACCCATAACAATTACATTACCGTTCTCTTTAAGCGCTTCATCAATGGCATTTAATGATTCATCTATAGCACTATCAATAAAACCACATGTATTAACAATAACGAGTCCTGCATCTTTATAATTATTAGCAATATCATAACCTTCAGATCTAACTTGACTAAGAACCTTCTCAGTATCAGAGCCTGCCTTTGGGCATCCAAGGGAAATAAAGCCTATTTTAGGTTGATTAGTTGAAATTATTTGAGTCATAACTAATGAAGGTATGAATGAATAATAAAAATTATAAAGACTCCAACAGAAATAAGGCTCACTTGAAGAAAGGAGTCAGAGAGTTCTGTTTTTTCATGAAGCCCAGGCATTAAATCAGAAACAGATATATAAAGCATGCTTGATGCTGCAATAGCTAATATGTAGGGTATGAATTGTTGAAAAGCATCTAAAACAAAATAAGCCAATACAGCGCCACTTAATGTAGCTAAACTAGAAATTAGATTGAAGTAGACTGCTTGTATTTTTTTATAGCCAGAATGCAGAAGTATTGAGACATTACCCATTTCTTGAGGAATTTCATGTGCAAGAATTGCAAGTGCAGCAACCAAACCTAAATTTATATTAACTAAAAAAGCGCTTGCAATTAATATTCCATCAACAAAGTTATGAAATAAATTACCAACAAGAATTAAGCTTCCTTTTTTATTTTTACTTATCTGCTCTTGGACTGAATGAGCTTCGCAATGATTTCCATGACAATGCCTCCAGATAAGTAATTTTTCTAGAATAAAAAAAGAAAGTATCCCTATCAGAACTGCAAACATCAGATTATGATAATTGTCTGATAACTCCAATGCATGAGGTAGTATCTCTAAAAACACTGCCCCTAGAAGGGTTCCAATTGCAAGACTAACCATATGTGATGTTAATTCACCACTAACTTTATTCGCAAAAGTTATTGCAAGAATAAAGCTCACAAAGCCAAAAATAATACAGGTCGCAATAATCCAAAAAAGCGTCATAGAGGCTCCAGGCTAAAAAAAGAATGACATTATAAATTGTTAGGAGTAAAGATGATACAGCTAACTATCAATCCAAAGCAAAGAGGCCATTCGGCCAGTTTTACCATCTCGACGATATGAAAAAAAGTTTTTTTGGTCTTTAAAAGTGCAGAAATCTTCGGTTATACCTGCTCCGGAAATATTTTTAATATTTAGATAATTAAGTTTCAATCTCGCAGCTGTAGCAAGATCTAAATAATATTTATTTTTTAATAATTTAAATGCTTTTTTAGTATTACTATCTTTATTTCTAAATAAATCATATACATCATTACTTACCTCAAAAGATTCTTGGCCGATACAAGGCCCCAACCATACAATTATTTCTGATGATGAACTAATATTATTAATAGTTTTCTCAATTACTCCATTTAATAATCCTTTCCAACCAGCGTGTATTAAAGCAACGAAGCTGCCATCAAAATTAGTCAAAAAAATTGGCAAACAATCAGCAGTTCTAACTGCACACACAGTTTTTTTGTTGTATGTATAACTAGCATCACAATTTAAAACATTTTTAGATGGAATCTCTTCGGATTTATCTGAGTGAATCTGATTTAACCAAAATGGATCAGATGGTAGAAAATTTAATAGTTTTTTATAATTGTCTTTGACATGCTCTTCAATATCGCCAACATCATTACTCAAATTTAAAGAGGAAAATTGTCTTAAACTAATGCCCCCATTTCGCGTAGTTTGAATTGCTCTGATATTTTCAGGAGCTGGCCATTTAGGAATTATGAACTCTTCAATCATCTTCAAATTCTAAATCTTCATTATCGTCATAAGCTTGCTCGCCACTCACATAAAAATCTTTATTTATTTTAAAACTCTCTTCTAGTATATCTTGTTCCGACTCTTCCCTTATCAATTCTAATAGATGCTTCATGTCATCAGGGAGATCTACCTCCCATTTGAGGGTTTTTTTAGTTATTGGATGAATAAGCCCTAATGCTTTAGCATGAAGGGCTTGTCGCCCAAATTTAAGTGTTTCATTTTTAAAATTTTCTGTCATAGACCTTGTTGGAATAATTTTTTTTAACCCGTATGTAGGGTCGCCAACAATGGGAGATTTATTGTCTTGCATATGAACTCTTATCTGATGGGTTCTTCCAGTCTTGAGAATACATTTTAAATATGTATGAATACTAAATCTTTCCAATACCTCATAGTGAGTAACAGCATCTTTTCCATTAATTTTATTAACAGCCATCTTCACCCTAATATGTGGATGTCTTCCAATTGGTTTATCAATAACTCCACTTTTAACCATTACTTGCCCCCAAACTATAGCTCTATACTCTCTATAAACACTTTTACTCTGAAGTTGCTTTATTAAATTAAATTGAGCTATTTCATTTTTTGCGACAACCATCAAGCCCGTTGTATTTTTATCTAATCTATGAACGATACCTGCCCTTGGTAATTTAGAATTTTTGGGGAAATGATATAGAATTCCATTTAGAAGAGTGCCTGACCAATTTCCTGCAGCTGGATGAACAACTAAATTAGTTGGCTTATTAATTACCATAATATCGCTATCATCGTAAACAATATCTAAAGCAATGTCCTCAGGTTCAAACTGATTAGCTTGCTCCTCAGGCTGTATGTCAACATCTATTAACTCACCGCCAATTAACTTTCTTTTAATTGTAGATTCTTCCGAATCAATTTTAATAAAGCCTTTTTTAATCCATGATTGAATCTTAGCTCTAGAATATTCTGGCATTAGTTCATGTATAACCGAATCTGATCTCTGTCCAACATACCTATTAGGTACTATAAATTTTTTTTTGTTTACTGCCATAATGTATAATTTACGCGTTATTAAATATTTTTAAGCATATATGAAATTATTATTTTCTTTAATCTTATCAGTAATACTTAGTGGTTGTTTCATTTTTGGCGATCCCACTGACCTAGACGAAACAGAAGGTCGTTCTGATCAATGGATTATAAATGAAGCAGAATATTTTTCTAGTAGTAAAGACTGGACAAAGGCAATAAGCTTCCTTGAGGCCGGTGAAAAAAGATTCCCTAATTCAAAATTAGCCCCTCAATTTAAGCTTAATTTAGCATATGCCTATAAAGAGTTTTATAAAACTGCTGAAGCAACATCGATGATTAATAAGTTCATTCGTGCGCATCCCAACCATCCATCTATGGACTATGCTTACTATTTTAGAGGAATCATTTTATTTAAAGATAAAGGATTTTTTAAAAAAATAGTTATGCAGGATATTAGTGATAGAGATATTAATCAGTTATCTCAGAGTTTTGATGCATTTAAAAAGTTAACCGAAAAATTCCCTAAAAGTAAATATTATGATGATTCAGTTAATCGTATGACATACCTCATGAATAAGATTTCAGAATATGAATTACATGTTGCTCGTTTCTACATGAAAAGGGCTGCTTATGTTGCAGCTTTAAACAGAGCAAAATTTGTCATCGAAAATTACAATCAATCAGTTCATCAAGAAGAAGCATTAGTTATTATGGTTAGCTGCTACGACCTCCTAGGCATTGAAGATTTAAGAAATGATACGGAAAGAGTTTTAGAAAAAAATTATCCTAATACAAAATTTAATGCGCAAAAAATACTTGGAAAAAAGGCGGAATGGTGGGAGTTTTGGGACAGCATGATCAACGACTAATTTACTTGCTTCTTCTTCTTCATTTTTGCTCTAAAAGCATCTTCCACCCTTCTTCTAGAGACAAGGCCGGTTTTTTTATTAGCAGCTTCAGCCCTCTCGTCAAAAGGATTAGTGGAGTTTTTGAGCTGAATTCTTAAAGGTGTGCCTGTCAAATCAAAAGCTTTTCGATAAAATGATTCTAAAAATCTAATGTAATCTTGCTTCACCCCATCTAAATGATTGCCATGGATAATAACGGTTGGTGGATTCATTCCACCTTGATGAGCATATTTTAGTTTAGGTCGAATTCCTCTAACAATACTAGGAGTATGACTTAGCAAAGCATTTGCCAAAACAGAATTGAGTTGGGGTGTCGTAAATTTAGTTTTAGCTGCTTTATGTGCCTTTATAATTGATTTCATTAGAAGGGGAAAGCCATCTTGGTTTAAGGCTGAAATAAAAACTTTTTCTGCAAATTTGACAAATGGTAATTTTTTATCGATATCGCCTTTCAATTTTTCGCGTTCGTATTCTGAAACAGAATCCCACTTATTTAAAGCAATAACTAATGATTTACCACTCTCCAAAATAAAGCCGAGAATGTGCATATCTTGTGCTGATATACCATCTTTTGAATCAACAACAAGCACTGCTACATTTGCAAAATTTATTGCATTTAAAGTCTTAATTACAGAAAATTTTTCTACGGATTCAAAAACCTTACCTTTTTTTCTTATACCGGCTGTATCAGTTAAAATAAATTTTTCTTTGCCCCAGTTAAAATCAACTGAAACTGCATCTCTTGTGGTTCCTGGCTTATCAAAAGCAATAAAACGATCCTCGCCTAACAAGGAGTTAATTAAAGTAGATTTTCCAACGTTGGGTCGTCCTACAATAGAAATTTTTGGGTATTTATTATCTGTAGTAACATAATTATCTACTTCATCATCTTGTTCTGCTAGAAAATCTTTAAGTCCTGAGATACCATCGCCATGTGCCGATGAAATCTTATGGATATTTTTAAATCCAAGTTTATGAAATTCTGCTAAAGCACTATCATTAAACATTCCTTCAGCTTTATTTACTAGCAACATTTTCTTTTTATCATTCTTTCTAATGATCTCAGCAATGTGAATATCTATAGAATGAAGTCCCGACCTTGCATCAACAATTAATAGAATGATATCGCTCTCGTCAATAGCTAATTTAGTTTGAATTGCCATCTCTTTTTGTATACCAAATTTCTTATCTGGCTCAAAACCACCTGTATCAACCAAAATATAATCATGGTCGCCAATAGAAAGCTTTCCGTAGTGTCTATCTCTCGTTAAGCCAGGCATATCAGCAACGATTGCATCGCGAGTTTTAGTTAAACGGTTATACAAACTGGATTTACCTACATTAGGTCGGCCAACAAGCACAATGGTTTTCATCTCTTATCTAATCCTGAATTTAGAAAAGCCAATCTAAAATACCCTTCTCTTTTTTATTTTTAAATACCCGATGTTTTTTATTTTTAGTAGGCTTCTTTTCGACTTTATCAAGAACCTCTTCCCCAAGAAAATCTTCTTCATCACCATCAAAAATTCTATGTTTTTTTGAATTATTTACTTCTTCATTTGGTTTAGAATCATCAGTTAAATTCGAAGTCTCAATATTTTTAACCTTTAATTTATCATTAATAACTTGTTCGCCAACTTTCAAACAAATAATATCTCCAGTTGCGCTCATTATAAATAGTAATGAATCATCTATTTTAATTATGTTGTTCAATAATTGCGAATCATTCAATTTTATTCTTGTAAGAATATTTCCATTAGCAATACTTAAAAAATGAAGATATCCCTCATAGTCTCCAAAAACAACATAATCCTTAATTAGTGTTCCTGTTCTAATCTTTCTAAATTGTAAAGAAGGTTGACGCCATATAATTTCGCCATCATCTTTATTTACGGCATAAATAGAACCAGTATCATGTGTAACAAATAAACTAAAGCCATCAAAAGCCATGCCATAAAAACTTGATAAAGGTTGAGTCCAAATAGTTTTACCATTTCTTCGATCTAAAGCTGAAATATCACCGTTTGTTGTAACCCCATAAATCGCAGGTCCATCAATAACTGGATGACTTGTCATATCATTTGCTCTTTCAATATCTGTGACACCTCTAGGACGTGAGATATTAGATTCCCAAACTAAACCACCAGTTGGGGAATCAATTGCAATTAATTTTCCACCGGGTAATCCAAGGTATACAACATTATTTGATTGAACTAATTTTCCTTCAGATTTAAAAGTTAAAGGTGGAATTCCCGCTTGATATTTCCATATAACAGATCCGTCCTTAACATTAAGATGAATAATTTTATAACTAGTAGTTTTTACAGTAATTTTTGAATCATAAATAATCGCTAATGAATTAACTTCCGACTCTAATAAAGTTTTCCAAATCAGATCTCCATCATGATTCATAGACCATAAAAAACCATCTGAAGTTGAAAAAATTAGATTTTCATCATCCCCAGAGATTCCAGAAGTTAAAGTAGACTCAATATTTTTTTCCCATAATATATCTTCAGTAATTCTATTTATTTTTTTTATTGTCCCATCAGATGTAGCACTGAATAAAAATTCATCGAAAATGAATATATCAAAATTACTTCCGTCGTGTTCACCAATATTTTTTTGCCACACCACCTCAAGATCAATGGAAATATCGCTTTCGATTTCGCCTAAAGGGGTGGGGGGATTTATAAAATCATTCCCAAAATAAGTTTCTTCAATTTGGTCATGAAGTTCTTGAACGGGTCCAAAGAAGCAACCATTTAACAGAAAGGTAATTAAAAAAACATACTTCATTGGCCGATAGAGTCTATTTTATTTTGTAATATCTTACTAATTTCACTTTGTCCTTTGTTTAATTTTAAACTCTCAAGATAAGATTTTTTTGCTTCTTCTTTATTACCCTGCTTTAAGTAAATATCGCCGATAATATCTTTAGCTAAAGTCTGAAAACCAATTGTATTTATTTTTTTAGCTGATTCCATTGCTCGATCTAATTTGCCTGTTATAAAAAATAAATTTGCCAAATGATAATATGCTAATGATTGAATCGAATCTTCAGTTGCATTTTCTGCTGCCCAAATTAATTCATTAATAGCTTCTTCATTACTGCCTTCTTGTGAATACAATTTAGAAATATATATAGCAGATCTTGCAGCATATGGTGTATCTCTTGCAATATTTTTTAATAAATCAACTTTTGTTTTAATTGAATTTATATCTAATATTTTTTCAACTAATATCTCTTGGTATAACTGAGAAGCCTGTTCTGAATTTTTAATTTTATTATCTGCATAATAACCATATGCAAAATAGGCTCCCAATAAAACTCCAATTGAAATAATAATCAAATGTTTATATGAATTCCAAATATTTTGTATTTTCTCTACCTGCTCTTCTTCTGTATCTAAAGCCATTTTATTTCCTCTTTAATAGATTTCCTGGGATTGACGCTAATAATTCTTTTGTATATTTCATTTTTGGACTGCGAAAAATTATATCAGTTTTTCCCTGTTCAATAAGTTTTCCGTCCTTCATTACAATAACTTCATCTGCAATGTGCCGAACTATTCTCAAATCATGAGTTATAAAAAGATATGTTAAGCCAAACTCTTTTTGCAGTGACTTAAGAAGTTGAATAATTTGTGCTTGAACTGAAACATCAAGCGCTGAAACTGGCTCATCGCATATTACTAATTCAGGCTCTAAAATCAGAGCGCGTGCAATGCCAATTCTTTGCCTCTGACCCCCTGAAAATTGATGTGGGTATTTTAAAAGATCGCCCTCCCCAAGGCCTACTCTTTTTATCATACTCAATATTTTAGAATATTGAGTTTCAGAGTTGCCAATGTCATGAATTTTTAAAGGCTCTTCCATAATGTTTATTATTTTCATTCTTGGATTCAATGAAGCATAGGGATCTTGGAAGATCATTTGTATATTTTTTCTAATTGCTTTTAGTTCGCCGCCGCTGATTGTACGCATGTTTCTTTTTTTAAAAGTAATCGAGCCTTTATCAATCTCAACTAATCGAATTAGACTTTTTGCTAATGTAGATTTTCCACTTCCTGATTCACCGACAACAGCAAGAGTAATTCCTTTCTTTATATTTATAGAAAGATTGTCCAACGCCTTAATTGAGGAACTTGTCCTAGAAAAAAATCCCGTTGTTTTAACATATTCTTTCGATAGGTTTTTTGCTTCCAATAAAATTTCCATTATCTATTATCCCATCGCTCTTTTTAAAGCAGAATAGTCAATTGGATTCAAATCTTTTTTACCATGTGGATCTGGAACACAATCTAATAAGGCTTTAGTATATGGATGCTTTGGTTTTTTTAATACATTTAAGACTGTTCCTTGCTCAACAATTTCTCCTTGGTACATCACAGCTACATCGTCAGCAATATCTTCAACAACGCCGAAATCATGAGTAATAAAAAGCATAGTCATTTCAAACTTTAATTTCAAACCACTTAAAAGATTTAAAATTTGAGCCTGAACAGTAACGTCCAATGCTGTAGTTGGCTCATCAGCAATCAATAATTTTGGTGAGCATGAAATTGCCATAGCAATCATTACTCTTTGTCTTTGTCCTCCTGACAGCTCATCTGGATAACTATTTATTCGATCTATTGGTATACCGACAATATCAAGCAACTCTTCCACACGTTTATTTAATTCAGCTTTAAGTAAATTTTCGTGCACACTAATTGCTTCTTTTATTTGATAGCCAATTGTAAGCACTGGATTAAGAGAGGTCATAGGTTCTTGAAAAATCATCGCAATATCTTTTCCCCTCTTCTTTCTTACCTCTTCTTTAGTTAAATTTACTAAATTAAGGCCTTCAAAAATTATACTTCCAGACATGCTTAGTTGGGATGAAAGAAGTTGCATAACTGATAAAGCTGTTAAGCTTTTACCACTTCCTGATTCACCAACAATGCATGTAGTTTTTCCTTTTTTTAGACACAAAGAAATATTTTTTACTAACTTTAATCTAGAATTATTATT
>Ga0209482_1002641_pt1 | contig 10957 bp, 8 predicted proteins | sample CoawatmetaG10DNA_FD_187512 | JGI IMG/M metagenome (GOLD analysis project Ga0209482, IMG submission 187512) | Marine microbial communities from the West Antarctic Peninsula - Coastal water metaG104-DNA (SPAdes) (version 2) | ecosystem: Environmental > Aquatic > Marine > Coastal ...
GTCTAGGTTACTACTCATATTTTAAACTCTTATTATATAATATAAGAACATGCCTCAATTTTCAAAACAATTTCGGAATTTTTTAAAATCTGTTGGAGCAGATAACAAAAGAAACACCAGAACAGTCCCTAAATCCAACTCTTGTGCAGTCCCTGGAGATGTAGTATTTTTTAGGTATAAGTTAGGTACTGGTGTAGGGAGTCGAGGAATGAGGCTTCTCTTAGTAACTAGGCCAGTAACTAGAGATGCAGCTACGGGTAATCGTCTGCTTACAGGGTTCACATTACCTGAGAATGGAGATTATACCCCAGAGTCTCTAGATGCTCTATATAATCGAGGGAACTTTTCGGAATCCGATTTTAGAACTTATATCATGACCAACATATACGGACAGCTAAGAAGAATAAGGAAAGTAAAGAAACAACCTGTGGGTAAAAATAACAACTTTATAGGTCCAGGTTTTGGATACCTATCAAATAAGAATAAGAGGAAGATATAGATGATACCACTAGTAGCAGCAGCAGGAGACGTAGCACTATCCAAGGCGATGGGGGGTTTAAAACTCGCTGTGGGCCAGTTGACGGAACAACTTTCGAAAACCTGGGAGTTTTCTAAGAGCGCCGACAAAGCTAGTTTAGCTCTTGGTGTGTCCTTCGGGGAGACTAGTGAACAGTTCGCTTCCCAAATGAACCAACTTCGGGGTGGCTTAACTGAACGATTCACTGCCTCCTTCGCTGGCATGGAGGCGGGACTCCAAGGGAATACAGGCGGCATTGGAAAGCTCATTAACCAGCAGCGATTGACAGGAACCCAATCTGCAAAAACTGCTGGCGTATTTGCTAAGATGGAGATGACATTAGGTAATTCCAGAGAAGCCACGAATGCCCTAGCTGACTCCTTACCTGGACTAGGGGCAAAGTGGCAAACAGCGACTAATGTTCTTGTAAATGCTATTGATAGTCTAGCCAAACACTTCCCAGCAATGAAGTTGTCTGGAATAGGTCCCCATATTGCCGATGCAATAGCCTCCCTTCAAGGAGAATTAGGTACATCCCTGTCTGATCCGCTAAACAAGGTGATGGGGCAAATCTTCGACACTAGTGATAAAGCATTCCAAAATTTAGCAACATTAGGAATTGGGGATGTGCGAGAACGACTCGCTGCGGCAAAAACGGAAGCTCAGGCTACAGCGATACTTAAGGATGCTTTGAAGACCGCTTCCAATACCGTTAAAGACTTTACTGCTGGATCTCCCGATTTTTATCGGCTGGTAGGAGTGGCAAAAGATGTATTTGGAGACGCAGCCTTAGATATGGTAACATTAAGTGATGCCTTCGGAAAAAGAGTAGAGTCAACCGCAGACCCTCTCGCAAAATTTGGAGATCAATTAGGTATAATCAAAGATGAAATCTTTTTACCTTTACAGTTGGCATTTGTTGCGGCGTTTCCAATTATAAAAAAGGTTGCGATATTATTAGGGGCTCATTTAAAAAATGCAGTAAGTAGCCTTGTTGCTTCCTCTATAAGGTTGTACTTAAAATTTGAGGCGTTTAGCTCGGTTGTAGGTTTTACAATAGATGTACTAGTTAGTTCCTTCAAAACTCTCTCCATAATAGCAGCGCTCGCGCTGGCGGTGATGAACCCTTTACTAGGGGCAGCTGCGCTTGCGGGGCTAATAGCATATAAGACAAGCGACATGTCCAAAGACAATGCTAGGATTGATAATATGGATAATGATGCACTCCTTGAAGCATTGAGGAAAAAAATGGAGGCAGATGCTGATTTATTAGGAGTTAGCCTAAAGACAGAGGAAAACACTAAAAAAACAGCGGACATTCTAGATAAGGATGATAACACAGCATCTGAGTTCTTATCCCACTCAGCCAATATGCTAGGTCGAGGGATCGAGGCTCAACTTGGTATGACCGATAATCAAACCCTAGTGGACGTTATAGCCGAGTTACAAGTTGCAAATGAACTTGCAGCAGCGCAACTAGCTAACTCAGAAGATCTTGTAGGAAGTGCCCCCTCCACCAACTCTAAAGGAAATTAATCATGGCTAATAGACACATAATAGATAGAAAACTTCCTGAAAGATCAAAATTAATGTTTTACTTCCCTGTACCCTCTCAAGGAAGTGATTATTATGTTGTTGAGATGCCTTTCTTTGAGAATGTTAAAATCATGGAAAGTAAGAAGGCTAGGTATCAAAAGTACTCCTTAATCTCTCGATCTAGTAATCTTTACAGCTACCTTGGAGCAGACTCTAGGGTTCTTAATTTAAGTTTCAATATGACGATGCCCCATATTATGGAAGATAATCCAGGGTTAACTCTTGAAAGGTTTATACGCTATCAATCTGATAAGGATAACATTGAGGCTGAAAAAAAGAAATTTTTAGAACCTCATAAAGCAGCAGGGACAATAGCAGGAATGGCATTCCAATTAGGAACTCACTATACTAAAGAATTAGCTTTTTCAAGTGCAAAACAAGTTTTGTTAAATAATCAGATTTCAGCAGGAATGGATGGTGCGACTACTAAAGCTATGATGTCCAAGTTTGGTATGATGGGTGTTGTGGCAGGACAGGCTGCTCACACTGCGGTCAAAACTACCCTACTAAACGAAGGACAGGCTAGTCAAGATAAGGCCGAAGAGAAGGCAAAAAAGGATATGGAAGATAATGAAAATACGCAATTAACATATCGTATTATTGATTTAATTATTTATTGGACAAATATTATTAGATCAAGTGTAGTTAACAATGCGGCGAACCCTCTTTATGGACCTCCAACCATCCGTTTACGGCATGGTATTCTTTATCAAGACATTCCCTGCATCTGCACCGACTACTCAATAAGCTATAATGAAGAAGCGGGGTATGATATAAATACACTCCTCCCCCGCCAACTTAAGATAACTATGAAGTTAGAAGAAATTAGAACTGGAAACTTTGGTAGTTTTGATGCCAATCAGATCATCCAGCAGGACAATCTCGCTGGATGGGAAGCTGTTGTGGAAGGTGATACCTTGAGTATGGACCCCGGATCTGGGGGGCTACATTTGTCTCGTAATCCAGGGCCAGGAGCGGTATAATTGTAATGGCATCATTAGGTAAAAACAGGGGACCATATAGCTTAGATGTAAATCAAGTAAGGCATAGGAATGTGATTACCACAACTATAGTGAACACACCCAAATTTGATTCAATTCTGTCTGATTTAGACTCCGCATATGAGTATGAGGTAGGGTATGTCCCTAATGGATATGAGCATCGACCTGATCTAATATCTAATATATTTTATGGAACACCTAAGAACTGGTGGCTTCTTATGTTGGTTAATAGTATTTCTGATCCAAACGAAGGGTTTAAGGTAAGTGATAAAATCTTAATTCCTAAGATGTAATGAGAGTACCCACAGCTAACGTAATAATAGGATTCAATAGGAAGGCTATGGATAAGCTCTTTACGGCTGGAGCTACCTATACAAATTTAATTAAAGAGCTATCCAAACCAGGATCTGGGTTTGATAATACCCTGCTTTTTGATAGTGTGGCTAACCCAAACTTTATTTCTTTTGAGCATAGCAACAATATGGGTGACGGATTGATTATGAAGCTAACTCTTATTGATCCTAAGGGTGAGTTCGAGAAACGCTTTACCTCGGATAATATAGTAACAACTCTAGCGGGGTTTTCTTATAATGGTGGTGATAACCCAGACTTCTTAGAAGAGCTAGTAAAAAAGGGTATGGAGAAAAGCGGGAGTTTGTATACGGAAGAGTTTTTCACAGACCTCGCGGTAGAATATGCAAAACACAAGTCAAAGAACCAAATATTTGTTGCGTATGGTTCTGGGAATAATTTAGATCTATGGTCTGGTCCTCACAGAGTAGTCTTAACAACAGCAGACCTCAGCATGAAGGGTTCAAGAAAAATTACTCTTACCCTCACCCCCTCCCCCACAGCACTCCAGATGCACCAAAGAAGGGGATCATACAATGAAAAAGTAAACTTAGACTTAGCAGGGCTAACTATGCGGTACAGTGGGATTTCCCAGAACATAAACTTTAAGAACATTCTTAATGGAAAATCTGTATACGACTCCTGGGACTATCTGCAAGCACACCCAAACACTACGGATGCCCGAGCGAAAAGCACTAGCCATATACTAAGTACTTTTGAGAAAGCGGGTTATTCCAAAATTGCGGAGAGCGTAAAAAAGATTGATTTCCATGCAATAGTTGTCGATACTCTAAGGAGCTACATCCAAAAGGCAACAAGTAATCCAAACGTTATTGTTTTATTACCAAATATTAATATTATTTGTAGTAATCTAATTGAAGAGGCTCTGGACCGTGGAGGACTTGGGGGTGAACCTACCCGAGGTTATGATCCCAAGGTCCGCGATCTAGACTTTGGAGCTTACTGGGAAGGCCTAAGAACTGGTCCCCAACAAGACTCTATCGATGCATGGGTTAAGGCTCCTACGGCAGGTTTAGAGAGTGAGGAACTAGTAATTAGTTATTTTCTTGAACAATTAAATTTATCTTTTCTTTCTATGCATAAAGATAGTATAATTTATGGAGAAGCTCCACAAGCAATACCTATCGGAGACTTAGCAATACAGGAGAGCATTGAAGCAGCCCAATCGCAAATGGAGAGAGCGGTAAGTAGGTATATGGATAATTTATTTTGGGCTGTTTTAGAAAAAGCAGATAACGAAGGAATTCCTAATCATATGGAAGCTATTAATTCTGTTATTAATAAAATTCTTTTAAATTCACAAGAGAATTACCGAATAGAGTTTGGTATTTTTAATGAAACCAACACTAGTGTTTTAGACTACTGGAGCGGTGATCTCCTAAAAAGCTACCCAACTTTTGGGGGATACAAAACCTTCAATACGCAGAGGGAAGCAATTATTGTAGGAGATCAAGCCCTTATTCGTGATTATCTATATGGAAGGGTATCTGTATCAGAAGCGCAGAAGACTGTCGCTGAACACCAAAAAAAAGCTGTTTTGGCTAAGAAAAATCAGGTGATAGCCGAATCAGAGACACCTTATGCCCCTACCCCGTCTGAGGCTCCAAAGTTGTTAGATTTCGTCGGAGGCGCAGCGGTAGTACCGGAATTTGGGGCAGCGGACTTCGGGGGCATGGGGACGGTTACGCCTGTCACGCTAGATTTTTCGGAAAATCTCAAAGCTTCCAAAGTCGCCGCACTCGCCGCCGAGCAAGATTACAAGAATAACCTCATTAAAAGCATAACAGTAATCCCTATCCATCCCAATGACTCAATATTACTTAACGAAGACTATCAGAACGATATCCGAAAATTAGTGAGTCCTATAATAAAACAGGGGTCAGCAGGGTTTGGTGATATTTCGAACGCTCCCGATAATTTCGCTTTCGATGCTGCAATTAATGACAAGAAAAATCTTTCACAAGACCTGGAAATTATGGCAAGAAATGAGGGGGTAAGCATTTTTAAATACAATACTGCAAATCCAAATATTTTAGATATGAAGTTTCATTACGCAGGGATTTATTTAGCGCAATTAAAATTTGGATTTAAAAAAATGGTAGTGGATAGGGCTGCTAAGGTAGCGATGGGTATATTACCCATAGGAGTAGGAACGTTGCCTATTAGGACTGTAGGAGCCGCTGTTGCCTTCCTTCATAACAAACGCTTCTCTATGAACTTGTCCGATAAAGTCCGAGAGGAGATCTTACAAGAGTTAGCTAATAGAATATCACCTGAACTAGCAAAAAAAATAGGAAGTAGCTCTGGTGATAGTTATGAGGGCGCGTCCCTCGTAGCTATGGAACTTAAGGAACGAGAAAAAAACAATGACTTAGGAGGAGTTATTGAAATTAGCCAATTTAAGAATGGCGATCCACAAACAATTATGACAAACTTTATGGAAGAGATGTACAGAAAAGCATTACAGATGACTATTACTACCCTACCTTCGTTCCACTTATCAAATATTTGGGATATAAATTCACCCTGCCTAGTATATGCCCAAGATGCCCCTATTTCCCAAACTCACACTCCTGAGAGAACTTTAATGAATAGCTTCTTTAGTGGGCAATATAGAATATTAGGGTTTTCTCATAAAATTACTACTTCTAAAAGTGAGTCTACTTTCAAATTAACAAAGAATGTGATATCGTATGGGGATAATACTGATGAATAATCAGACGATATCACTAGCAGAGGTAGTATATGTAGGGGATGCGGCTGCAAATGGTTCGTTCCAGGCTGTAATCAAAACATTAGATGACAAGCCAAGAACTATTTTTTATGTAAGTCCTTATGCTTCCAACGGCCAAGGTGCTTTTGTAGCTATTCCTGAGGTAGGAACTAAAATCCTGGTATGCAGCCCAGAAAAAAATGATGCATGGTTCTACTTAGGAGCCACATTTATCCCCGAGCAAGCGGGGGCGATAGGTGACGCGATACCTCAACCCCCCCCTTTAGAGCGAGTGGTTCCCAATTTGTATCGCTCTAGAGGTGTTCCCATGCAAATGGCTCTTAAAAGCCCTAACGGAGCGGGGTTGCTTATATCCGAAGAATATACCCCAAAGTATATTAATAAGAAAACTGAGATAACATCATCGACAAATAAAAAAATTAGCTTGATCGACAGTCCTGCAATTGACTCCATTATTTTAGATTCAGGAAATAATTCTAAGATCACTTTGTCTAATGACCCCCAAAATTTCACTGTCCCCGCCCAAGCAATTCAAGTAGAAAGTGCTGGACCTCAAAAATATCTAAACACTAGGTCACAAACCGACATTTTTGTTGGCGAAAACGGAAGGGAACTTCAATTAATTAATCAAGGTAATGGAGATATTTGGGGAGACTTTCCTGGGTTTTGCGGTAATGTTAATATCCAAAGTGATAAGAAGGACGTTAACATATTTACCAAAGCCGCTGAAGGTAGAATCTTTATCGAATGTATTAATACAAGTGGAAGTAATCAGGTGATCGAAATCCAAACTAATGGGGAAGATGGAGCTATCCGTATTAAGACAAATGGTAAGGTAGACATTTCAGCAAAGAATATAGGTATTAATGCTACGGATAGTATTAACATAAAAGCAGGAGGCGCAATTAATATTGAGGCTGGGGCAGACCTAAGCTTGAAGAGTGGAGGGACTGTATTCGCAGACGGAACCCCAAACATCAGGTTAAACGAAGGAGGATCATCAAATGCTGACCCAGGGATTGGAAATACAGAAAGTTACTATGATAACAGTGGAGTAACTATATAATAGGAGGCAATCATGGCAGAATTTGATTTAGGAGCATTCGCAGAAATTCAAGGCAATACGGGCACGGGTATGCTCCAGTCTATAGGTATGTCTTTTGGGTTGCCTAGCTGTATGCTAAATATGGCAGCAGGGGCTCTCAATCTACTCCCCAGTTCAGTTTTGTCTGGAATGCAATCCAAAGTCTCAGAGGGTAAGGGAATGGCGAATGAAGTGACCACTTCGGTATTTAAAAAGATTGCCCTCGGTACGGGGATTACTGAGTTTGATACGGAAAATGGAGTGTTTACATTTATGTCTGACACTTCCTGGCAGGGAATTGATAATGACGATACAGAGTCTAAGAACGATGTTGCTGGCATACTAGGGGCTATACAGTATGCGGTATCTTTTGGGGCTCAACTTTATGAAAACTATAACAATATATCAGACCAGATAGACTCCGTAACTGATTGTTTAGATAAGTTTAATGCTTTGCAAAACTACCAATCAGGGACCTCTGGAGACAATTCTTCGGGAGGTCAGGCAGCTAAGTACGCAGGAGATGTTGCTAAGTTATCCAAAGCTACTGATTTTATAGATAAGTGTAATGATACCCTTCGTACTATTAATAATATCCTTCAAGCCAGAGCAGCAGACCCCTCACTGGAGCCCTGTTTGTTAAATTCTTCTGAATTAGATCCGTTCTTAGAGAATACTACTTTTAAGAGATGCTCCCCTACAGACCCTGCTCTGGGGACAGATCAAAAAGAAGTGTTCCGATTAACTTACGGACCCCCAGAAACCGCTACAGGACAGTATGTGTTAACCTCTGATGGTTTATACTACGACTCCCAATCAGGAGGACTAGATCCCGTGTTCCTGGCTATTTCAGGGATTGTACCTGTTGGGGATAAGTGGAAGTATGACTATGATCCCAACCTAGGTGGTAAAGGTCAAGCTATCTCCATAAAATCTTTGAATAAATTCGCAGACAATATATTCGATCCCACCCGAATTGATGATAGTATAGGACTCCAACATTACTATAATGAAGACCACTTCCTTTCTGTCCTACAACAACAGAGGGATAAGCATGTATACGATTTATCAGGGGACTTAGTTTCCTTTATTTCTGAATTTGGTGAAGGTTCCTCAATTGTAAAAAACCAGAGAAACTTAATTATTTCAGATATTGCTAATCATAACAGTAAGGTTAATAGGAGAAAGAAACAGATTGAAGTCGCTGTTAAGGCTCCTCAGATTTATGGGGAGGAAACGCAGCCTAAGTTCGCTCCAGGAAAGATCCCAATTAATGATTTCTCTTACCTAGCAGATTATAACTTAGAAGTAGATTTAGAGAAGCAGAACGCATTAATATTTAACCAGGCTGATGTTGTGGGTATAGTGTTACCTATTAATGCTAAATTTGCAGGAACGAGTGCTAACCCACCTTCATTAACTTTCGAGCAGTTAAGGGTTCCTACAGTCGGGAAAGGCAGTATCTTATACTCCCCCTCCTCTACCCAAGCGGGAACGGTGTTATCTTTAAATGATCAAATCGTATACAAGGATTTGTTTGCAATTTACAACTTTTTAGAAACTAAATTGGAGCTTCCTTCGTCGCTGTCTTTCCCAATAACAAACTGTGCTACAGAGAATATGTATAATAACGCCCAGATGGTGGGATCTTCTAAGAAGGATGTATTTGTCTCAGGTTTAGGGATCCCTTACTTAGGTGGAATTGTTCAAAATAAATCTAGTGATCCAACCGCTGCTTCCGCTTTAGGATCATATGTTAAGCTTCCTGACACTAAAGAGTACCAGGACTTAACTTACTCTTCACTAGGGTTTACCTTAGAATGCTGGGCTCATGTCCCTAATATCATGGACGGAGGAGTAGGGTGGTTGAGTGCTACCGCTTCCTCTTTAACGAAGGTTCTTTTAGCTAGTGAAAATGTAGGTAAATCCACCGTTTCTGGTCCGTGCCCTCCTGCCCCTGAGAGTGATTTAGACTATCTAAGAAACAATAGAGGCGATGAGTTTGTAAGAGGAATGGTTTGTGGATTCACCCGAGATAGAAGACTTACAGAAGCAGGATACCCATTATCGCTATCGGGATACAGTAATAATAATTATGATAACGATCCTGCGTCTTCCTTAAGCTTCTTTATAGCTCCAACGCAATCTAGAGACGCATCGGCGGCTTCTTGGATTAATAGTGATGAGTGCCAAGCCAACCCGACTTTCTACAAGATGAAAGTAGATCTATCCGCAACAGATTTTGGAAATGTATCATCTCAATTTGTTTTGATCAACATATCCTGTGACCCCGTTAACGATGTTATTAAGATGTACGCGGACGGATCCCTTATGGCAACCTCTTCTGTGGTTGAAGTATTTGGAACGGAGATTGGAATTCCTCCTAGCCTACCTAATTTCAAAAAATCAAATAGTTTCCAATATTCGTCCACAACAGTCGATGGTCCTGATATCCTAAAACAAGGCCCCTTATTAAATACTTTCTATACTCCTTGGATTGTGGGTGGAGGATACACAGATGGAATGTATAAAAATGGCAACTTCATGGGTGGGGATCGAGGAGGCATCACCAGTGGACTTCGTGGGCATGTTGGTAGCTTAAAGTTTTACTCTAGACCACTAGATAATGGAGAGATTTTGCAAAACTACAAAGCTCAACAAGGCTTCTTCAAAAATATTAAGATCTAATGGCTGCTAATCAAACTGTAACTGTATACGGAAGAACGACCCCTAGGTACATAACCCAAGGCCCAACTTCTAAGAGACAAGAAGTTTATGGCTTAGGTTTTCCCTTAGGTTCCTCTCCTGACGGTGGGATTTTTTCAAAGAAAACAGGTGTTGGTATGATTAAGGATGCGGTTCACCAACTGCTTAAGACGGAAAGGGGTGAGAGAGTAATGCTCCCGAACTTTGGGTGCAACCTTCGTCGATATTTATTTCAACCTTTAGATGAGAGTACCTTCGAGAGTATTAAGAGAGAGATTCGATACTCATTTAATAATTATATTGTAGGTGCGAATATAGCAAAACTTTCCGTTTTCCCAACGGGAGAACTTGGACCATCAGGAGGAAACTCCCTTAAGGTAACTTTATCCTTACGATTAGACACTGCTGATTTAGAGACATTTGATGTTGAGGTAGATATATCATGAACTTTTCGGGAACTATAGCATCGGACTTTATGAAGTTAGCAAATATACCTGTTAACAAAAGACCTTCGCTTATTAATTTTGCTGCAACAGACTTCTTAACTTTAAGAGATTCTTTGATTGATTATTCCAAGGCTGTATATCCTTCAGACTATAAGTATTTTGTTGAATCTGATCTAGGCATGATGTTTATTGATCTTATAGCTTACATGGGCTCTGTCATGTCTATGAAAGCCGACATGCTCGCTAATGAGAACTTCTTGGCTACGGCTAATCAAAGATCTAGTGTTAAAAAGCTGTTACAACTAATTGGCATTAGCATGAAAGGTCCTTTATCAGCAGCAGCAGACGCAAAGGCTACAACAGAACTTTCAGTTACAGGCTCAAAGACGATGATAATTGCTGCTGCTGACCGTGTTATAGAGACTGTCTCCCCTGAAGATGGGGGCGCACTTACCTTTACTTTATATAAGGTTGTCAATGGGTTAGTAGACACGGTTAATG
>Ga0209482_1002646_pt1 | contig 10947 bp, 18 predicted proteins | sample CoawatmetaG10DNA_FD_187512 | JGI IMG/M metagenome (GOLD analysis project Ga0209482, IMG submission 187512) | Marine microbial communities from the West Antarctic Peninsula - Coastal water metaG104-DNA (SPAdes) (version 2) | ecosystem: Environmental > Aquatic > Marine > Coastal ...
TTAGAGATATGGATGTGGGTACTTGATGACAATGGAAACAAGATTTGTATCACAGATGAATTACAAGATGATATACAATCAATATTAGATAAAGGTGAATAAAATGAACAAATACGGCATTACAGGAATAGAAGAAAGAGGCAAGTTTTGGGCACTTAGACATGACAAAATGGTGGGCGGACCCTTTGATAGCATCCAAGAACTTTCAGACTTTCAATTAAAAAGTATTGAAGATATGAATGTAACTAAAATAGATGTAGACATTGATTACGACAGATTACGAAAAGAAATGTATGAAATGGAAGTAGACAAGTTTCTTATTGAGAATAACGGACAGATGTCAATACAGACTATCCCTGGCACACCAGTAGATAAACAACCAACTTCGGGTACACTTAGTCTGAAGTACGATTGGGACAATCATGATTCAACTGACCCGAATTCTATGCCAAAGATACGTGATGTCAGATTTGATGAGATTGATTTCACAGAGACTTGTGATTTTATAAAGGGAACATATACAGAAGAAGTCATCAACATCTTCAAAGAGAAGTACGGAGCAATTCGTGGTAGATATATGATGATGAATTGGAAGACGTGCTTAACGTACCATAAAGACCCAACAACTAGAATTCATATACCATTGGTAGCCAATGAAGATTGTTTTATGATTATAGATGATAAGGTAGAAAAGTTACACGAAGGAAATGCGTACCATGTTGATACGACCAAGAAGCATACAGCCTTAAATGCCGGAAGACATTTAAGGTTTCATATAGTTTTTTGTATGCCGTCTGTTTAGAATAAGTGAGTTTCGCTCATTTCACTAATAAGACCTGATGGCATATCGCCTGTAACGTTACCAAGAATAGTATCTTTCTCGGCTTGGTCAGCATATGCAACAGTTATTACAACTGAATTTCCATCTTCGCTTAGTCTAACTTGCTGTTTAGCAGAGTCAGTAACATCAAAGCCAGCATCAGTAAAGCATTTTATTTCACCCGCTCTCCAATCCTGTAGTCCATGCTCTACAAAGAATGCATCAACTGTTTCATAAGTTCCTGTGTCTTCTAGACCAGAAAGAATAGTAGTTTCTTTAATCATAATTTAGTACTCCGGTGTTAAGTTATTATAGTAATTACTATACTTATTTATCTAAATTACACTGCCATCGGTGCCTTTATTGTACCGTGATGTCTATAATCTAGCACTTCAAAGTCTTCCATACTAAAATCATTTATATCAAAAATCTCGGTATTCATCTTCAGAATAGGAAAGTCATAGGGAGTTCTTTTGAGTTGGAGTTGGATTGCATCATTGTGAGTAGAGTAAATATGTGCGTCACCAATGAGGTGGTTGAACGTACCAACGTCTAAACCTGTTACTTGTGCTAACATGTGGGTTAACAAGGCATAAGATGCGATATTAAATGGTATTCCAAGGAACATATCTGCACTGCGTTGATACAATGTACACGATAGTTTCTTATCATTTGATACGTAGAACTGAGCAAACATATGACAGGGAGGTAGAGCCATGTGGTCGATTTCTCCAACATTCCATGCACTTAGAATATGTCTACGGGACTGTGGATTGTTTTTGAGACCATCAATAAGAACTTGTATCTGGTCAACACCATTAAAGTCTCTCCATTGTTTCCCGTAAACAGGACCCAATTCTTTTACTGTATCAGTGTTAGTATACCCGAGTGCAACTCCTTGTTTGTTAGCATTCGCTGTCCATATGGTAGTCTTATCAGTTAGATTTTCACGAGAGTCATCAAAATGAATTTCAGCAAGTCTTCGTTCATCAGTTGAACCTTCTAAGAACCAAAGTAGTTCACTTAATACGCTATTGAAAGGGACACGTTTGGTAGTAAGTAAAGGGAATCCCTCACTTAAATCAAAGTCGAGCGATGCATTGAAAATACTACATGTTCCTGTGCCAGTGCGTTCTTGTGAACGTTCTTCACCAGTAGATGATACATGAAGTAGCAAATCTAGATACATCTCTTCGGAAATGTTATTGTGGTTCAAAATAATTCCTCTTGTTCCCAAAATTGGTCAGCGTCTGGTCTTAGATAAGTTTCGAACGTTATATCTGGAGTGTGTTGGTCTCCTTCGATAGTCATACTATCTAGTATCAAAAAATCATTGAGATAGAAATCAAGATTACATTTAGTATCTGTTGTATAGGTTCCATGTACTCTAGTTAGATAGATACAATCACAGAATTCATAGGCTTCATCGTAAAGAGTTTTACCACCTATTACAAAGATATCTTGTTCATCATTCATTAGTTCTAGTGATGCAAGAATAACTTCGATACTATCTTTGGATGGGTCAAACACACCAGAACACCCAACAAATTCTTCTTTGTTTTTGGATGTGCTTATCACGTAGTTGTTTCTGGATACCAACGGGGCATGAACACCAAGACTCTTCCACGTTTTCGAACCCATGACAACAACATTGTGTTGGGTCAATTGTCTAAACCATTTCAAGTCTTCTGATAATCTAGGCCATGGAAGACCGTTTTTGTATCCGATGCCGCCATTATCATCGGCGCATAGAATCATATTAATCATTTGTTATCTTACCATTTTCATAATTTCATTACAAATTCTCTACCAAGAAAATTAGCAACATATATATTTTCACGAGCCAACTTAAAGTTCAGTGGCATACCTTGTAAATTTGTTTTAATTGTATCTTGGTGTTGTGAAATAAATTCAACTTCTACTACCTGTTCATTATCAGTACAAGTTACTTCTATTTTGTCATCTACTTCTATGTTAAATTTTCTATTTGCCATATAACTATCCTCAGTTCTTAATTATAATCAGGTATTCCAACTAAACATCGTGTTCATATGTTCGCTAGGCTTATGAATATACACTCTCTTCCAATACTTTGTATTCTTTTTCTTACCTTGTTTTGTAAATATTCTCATTCCGAGCGGGAACTTCTTGCGTATAATTTCAAGTGCTTCATAATGATTTTCTGTCTGAAAATGATCTTCAGGTTGGTCATCATCTGCGTACATATCAGTCCAGACTTTGCGAGTACCCTTCAATTCTTTACTGGTCATCGACCTATTATCCATCATCCATTCAGTAGATAATCGAGTATTAATCCCTCTAGATAAACATTCATAAATGAACAAAACATCTTCTGCTACTCTAACACAAGTGATATCCATATCATCAATCTCTTCTGACAACATCTTCCCATCGTATGCTACAAAAGAAAACACTCCCTTTGTATCTGCGTATTCAGTTTCAGCAGGAGGGGTATCTGGGCTGGAAGGACCAACAACACCAATATCATATTCATCTAACCAAGCATCAAATGTATCAAACATTTCTAGAATTTCATCAGAGGTAGCAGGTCGTCTGCTTGTTTCCATATTAGACACATTAGTCCAAGTATTTGAGTTTCTTCGTCCAATAATTATATCATCATCAGCAACAACATACCTTATCTTACCAGCATGTTTGTGAATAAACAATCGAGTCTCTGCTAATTGAGTCCAAGTGCCTACTAACTTCTCTGGTATTTCTAGATACTCACAAGGATAATTATAGAGATGTCTTTCACCGGGCTCAACAACCATAGTGACCTTCTTCTTCAATTCATTAGGAAGATTGTCATATGTAATTTGAGTAGATGTTCTGCGAACAGTAGGAATATAAATTCTCTCTATCATTTCTCAACTGCCATCTTCGTCAATAAAATCATCAGGCAAATCAAAATCATCCTCGTTAGGAGGATTATCTTCATCGTATGTGATTGGATATGGACCTAGCATATTTTCTAGGTCATCTTTAGTTAGAGTGTATGTGCCGTACTCACTGTCGTCCGCTTCAATAGTCTCGTCTGCTTCAAAATGTTTTCCTAAGATAGATATTACATTATCTTGGACATCAGATTTAATCTTCTCGACATCTATTTTTACTTGGACATCAGCAATTTTGTCAAACCTATGAACAAGTTTTTCCCAACTTAAATCGTCTGCTAGAGGAAGAGGCTGTAACAACTCGTCCCCCGACATAACAATTTCTTGTCCACTTGCAAGTGTAACTAAAATACTTTCGACATATTCAGTGGGAATACTCATCGGAAATATTTCTTCCATTAACCGGTCAAAGTCGGGATCATCCATCATATTCTTTCTGCGCCTATTAGAGTTACGTTAGTAACAAGTATTTATGCGTCCGCTTCTGCTGATCTTGCCGCCATTGCTTTCGCTGTAGTACCCGATGGTCTACCTCTGCCTTTCTTTGCGGGCTTCTTTGCCTTCTCTGTAAGAGATGGGTCATATTTGACTGCTTCAGCACGTTTCTTAACTGCTTCTTCTTCTAGCATCACTGCTTGTACTAATAAGTTTTGTGCAATCATCTTGTTATCTTCACCAAGACTGTTGTCAACCTGTTCAGTGATTCTTTCTTGAACTGTTGGACCTGTATCAGTTACCGTACCTACATCAATATCAGCCATTTGTGAAATCAAATCATCTAGAGGAATTTGAGTTTGATTATTAGGTGTCATAATGATTGAACTAGTTGGCATCTTAATCAATAAGCCTTCTTTGTGCAATGTATCTAGCATAGTAGACCCGTGCCAGAATAGTTTACGTGAAAGTACTTCGTATAACTCTTTTGCTCCTTGTCCTTCAGCAGATTCAACCGCAGACATGAAATCATCATGATACTTATCAGGTAATGAATCGCTGTATACTACCAGTGCATTCTCTTTATCATCTGGAAGACTAAGAAATGCAACACTTAGTCGTTGGTTGGTACCCTTATGGGTTCCAATGTGTTTTATAAAAGATGCCATTATTCTGCTCCTTCTGTGCTAGGCGCTTCTGCTGTTACTTCTGCATCTGCTCCACCTTCTGCTTCGGCTGCCGCTTTCTGGGCTGCCTGTACATGATCTACAAATTCTTTGACTTTGTCCGCAACTGCGCCTACAGATGCCAATTCATTGGCTTGAAACGCACCACGTTTCGAGGCTAAATCGATAATGTTATACACATTAACGAGATCGTTTACAGATACGCTAGGCATTACAGGTGCTTGTGGTTCTGTAGTTTCATTGTTCTCTGACATATGGTTACTCCTTGTCGTTTTTTAAATTAATATTATATATAATATGAACTAATTTACTCAATTCACTAGTCTATTATATAACATCTAACCCTAAAAGTCAACCGATTTTACATTATTTTATGCATATTGTTGATCTTTTCCTGGTACTCTGTTTATATATTTGTACCAAACTTCATAATCAACGTGAATATGGTCAGTTCGACTGTATACCTGATGAAAATCAGGCTTACGTGGAGTCTTATATGGCTTTATATGGGTATGGTCTGCTTTGTTGTTATTACATTTCTTACATGCAGTAACAATATTTGTCCAATTTGTAAGTCCACCTTTTGATTTGGGAGTAACATGGTCTAATGTTAGTTCTTTATGACTGAACATATCTCTACAGTATTGACAAATATAGTTGTCTCTACAGTATATACTGGTTCTACTGAATGATACAGTAGACCTAGGCTTCACATACTCACGAACCATCATGACACTAGGAACTGTCAGTGTGACACTGGGACTATGAACTTGCCAATCATCATGCCATTCTAGGACTTGAATCCTATCGAGCCAAATAAGTTTTATACTTTCTTGCCATGTTAGGGTCGAAAGTGGTGCTACGCTCAATGGGGTGCCATCTGCGTTTAGTAGGAGTGTGTCTCTCATGGATAATATTTATCAAAAACCCCACCAAGTGGTGGGGCGAGGACTATGAACTGTTTATACTTCTATTTTGCGTAAAGTGAAAATCCTGTTGCATCTCTTTTATGAGTTATAGAGTTACCAAATGATCTGGGTCCTCGATATACAACTCTAAACTGTCCAGGGCACAATTTTCTGACATCATCAAGATACTTTATAGGTACGTTTTTTGAAAAACTGCGTTCATTATCAGGACTAGCATACTTTATCCATAGTAAGTAACTTAAATTGCCGTCGTTCATTATTACGACTGGCTGTAGTATGCGTGTTCACCAAATGGAGGAATAATAGTATCTGAACCATGAATGACAAACAAACTATCACAGTAAGTTTCATCACCCCAAGATTCCCAAGGTAGTCCATCAGTAAACATAATGAACTTGTCTGGTGTAATATCATTGTTCTTCATAAATGTATAGTTACAAGTGAAGTCAGTTCCACCACATCCGATTATCTGATAATCTTTAAGTTCGTCAGCGTTGTAAGGGTCAAACTCTTTGTATGATTCTGGGTATACTTCAGTATCAAAAGTCCAGATACGAACTTTGAAGTCTTGAAACTGTTGCATAATTCCGTATACTTCACCTAAGAATTCTTCAATCATTGAAGACGAGATAGAACCCGATACATCAAGTCCAATTGCAACGTCAATCTTTTCTTCGTTCTTTTGACCAGGAAGATAAATCCCCATAGACATTGATTTACGTGACTGCCTCATGAATGTGTAATCACTTTTAATCAAACTCTGAATAGACATATTAAGTAAGTCTTTCCAATCCATCTTAGGATTAGTCATTGAGTTGATAATACGTTTTACATCACTAGGAAGATTACCTGCATCAGATGATTGAGCAGATTGAATTACAGCCTGTTTCATCTGGTCTTTAATTTCTTTTGCTTCTTGGCTAGAAATTTTAATAGGAGCAGTTCGTCCAGTTGGGTCGTTCTTTTCACCCTCACCTTCACCACCAAACATATGAACGTCTAACGTTTCTTTATCATCACCCTCACCTGTTTGTTTAAGGATTGCATAAATCTCTTCAGTATACTTCTTATAAAACTTTCGGTCGTGAACTGCGTTCTTTGGCATATGACCAATGTTTGACTCAATACATGCCTGATTAACTTTATAATCAGCCGCTATATTCCAAAGTTTCATATCTTGGTCGTCTTCTTTTTGGTCTAACAATCGACCAGACTCACCACAATGTTCATATACACAATGCATAACTTCGTGACCAACTACAAAATCAATTTCTTCTGGAGTAAGTGTACGAAAGAAGTCTGGGTTGTAATAAAAATGACGACCATCAACTCCTGCTGTTGGACACCACTCTGATTCGATAAGACGAAGGCGAGTTGCTAATGTTCCAAAGAATGGATGACGAATAAGAAGTCGAACACGACTACTCACAATCATTTCTTTAACTTCTTTGTCAGTATACTCAAAGACTACACGGTCAGGTATAGTCTCGTCAACTTCAAGACCACTAGATGCTAATACTTCATCAATAGCATTATCTAGTTCTTCTTCAGTTTCTACTACTTTTTGTGGTTGACCCATAATATTTAATTCCTATTTAAGGTAAATTGCAAATGTTGTTGCAAACTTTTGAATCGTGTGTGATTGAGGACGATTGTATTCAGCACTAGAAGGACCGCGATACTTATATCGAAACTTCCCTGGCCAATACTGCTTTACATCATCAATATACTTCATAGGTAAGCCCTTTGCAAGACTAGTTTCAGTAACTGGACTAGCAAAATTTAATTCAATCAAATCTCTTAATTTTCTCTGATTCATAACTTACTCCATTTATTTAATATAGTACTATTATAGCACAGATTCAGGATCTGTCAAGTTTTCGCGACTTCGTAACACTTCTCTATATTCACTAAGTGTTGTCTGTCCCATAGCGGAATTGTGTGTATTTCTTATCACTTTGCCATCTAGTGTGCTTCCTCCACCTGCCCAATCTTCATCATGTCCCCATACGGAATCATTAAGCAATAACTCTTTTTTATCTAAGAAACATATATAACCTTGCTGGGCTAATTCTTTTTCTCTATCATTCCTACTGATAGAACGGTCTTTATCGCGGAATATAACACCAAGGTCTTTTTCAGATATACCATCCTTAAACATTTCATAACATTTTTCTTGGTATCGACCAGTACTAAATGAAGCAATATTTTTGAAGAACCATTTTGATTTAATTTGAGGTTTACCATCTACATCAAAGATATCATCACTGATAGCAGTTAGTTCAGCATTTCTTTTCACAAACAGTTGGGAAAACTTTTTATAATTGTTTATAACAAAGTTTTTGTTTTCAGCATAATGTCCAAACCAAACAAGTTGAAACAATGCGATTGTTTTGGTATTCCATTTCTGTTCTCTCTGCTTACTCACCTTGACACAATCATCAAGAAATCTTTTAGCAACTTCAAGAGCAGCCTTGGTTACTTCTTTCTGTTCAGATAGGACTGTTATCTCTGACTCACCTGCATTCGGGTTATTTTTCTTTTGTAGTTGTGACTTGATTATAGCAATCGAAACATATTCCATCCACTTGTTTCTTGGATTAACATCTCCATCAAAGTAAACAGGTTTATCTTGATTTGCTCTGTTCTTAACTGTAGAGAAAAGTTCGTGAGGTGTATTGCCATATTCTTTGTATGGTCTTACCAATTCTCTTATTTTTCTACACGGCACAGACATTTCATCTGCCATAATCTCTTCCATAAAGTTACTTGGAGTAGTTTGATTAACCTTTCTAAAGATATCTCTTGCTTGTGTAGAAGTACAAGTATAAATCGTAACAGATATTTCAAACTCGTCTAAACTCATATTAACGCTATCAATATCCTGAATACCAATATTGTTCCCGTCTACATCTTTTACAACTAACTTGCCATTATAAAACAATATAAGGGCACGGGTTCTGTGTCCACCATCTATGATAAGATAGGAAACTCCGGGATACAATTTCTGTGCTTCTGTATCTTTCGTAATATCTCTTAAAATGATACCAGCACCAAACGTACCATCGTTGATTAAGGCTTCAAGTATCTTCTGTGATTTATTAGCCTCTGGAACTTGTGGTCGTTGAGTAATCGGGTCAGGATTAACAGCACTAGTTAAGACTTGAGTAATCAAATCTTGTAATGTCCATACTTGTGTTGTTGATGTGGCTCGACTGTCATAAGAAGAGTTGCGTTTTTTCTTTAATACGTTAGGAGTTACCTTTTCTATAGTTTTCATAATTTTCTCTCTTCATTTAATATAGTACCATTATAGCACATATGGAGGATTTGTCAAGTTTTAACCAATCCCTGGCAAGAATGCCTTCATTATGCCAGTTGAGTATATAAAGATTGCTATGCCGTTAATGAAGATTAATGCACGGTCGTGCCACATCATTCCAACTATAAGCCATCCAGTAACACCAACAAGTGATATCATTAAGTTGAGTGGTTCATAACCACCCGCACTTGTAAACACCATTCCAATAAGAAGAATGATACTTGCAGTCCATTTAATATACCATGACAAGTCACCCTTAGGTGTTATCTTCTTAAAGACCCTCGTTGAATTCAGTTCTTTAATCTTGTCGTTCAGTTTTTTTCGTTTCGTAACAATCGGTTCGTCAACAACATCAACGACAACGACCTCATCAACAACGTCAACGACTTCTTTTTTCTTACTGCCGTCTAGTGGACCAGGTCCAGTAGAATAGTGGTTACTCATATTTTAATCCCAATCATCATCATCGCGGTCGTTAATAACAACATCAACTTCAATTACATCTTCTAATTTAGCCATACCAAGTACTGCTCGTCTGTCTCGGTCTTGCTCTAAGATTTTCACTAATTGAGTTAATCCTTTTTCTTTTGCTTCTGCTAAAGTCATACTTTCTCTCCTTGGGTTATATTTTTATGCCATTAAAAATAGCATCCTCTATCGACATTTCGACACACAACTCGGCAGCCATCTCTAATTGAGCCTGCTTAATTGTCTTGTCCATTACTATTGCTTGTTCATACTTACGAACAATCAATGAATCTGTTAACACCTTCTCAGTAATCAGACCAATTTCAGCCCAATCTTTTAATAAATCGTCAAATGGTATACCGCCAGTATTCCCGCCATCAAATCCTTGAGCATTGCCCTTGCCACGTGACCATCTTACAACTGTCATATCCTTGCACCTATCAGTGAACCGTGTAGAACCAGTGTACTCATACACCAATGTGTTCATTGCTTCAGTGGGCATGACACCGCTGGTGGTCTCTGCATACAATTCCTGTAATACCTCTTCGCTATTACCCGAGAGGCTTACTTTATTAATATTCCAGGCCACTTTCATCGTTTCTTATTGGGCTTCTTCCAACCCTTGTACTGTTCTTGTGCCCTTTCTTTTAATGATTTCATTACATAACTCCTATAATAGAGAATACAATATACATAATTATCCACATTCCAACGAAACCGTAAATAAAATTCTTAACCATGTGTAATATTTTTTTCATAGTAATTATCCTACGTGAGATAGTGAAGCCATACCCTCTGACATTTCACATATGTAACCATTAAGAATACTATCTTCCCATTCTTTGCTACCACGTGAAACAGTATCATGACAAATCATGTTCTCGTTCCAGTACTTACAGATTTCTTCAAACGTTTCAAACTCAATCGCACCCGTAGTCGAGAACGAATGGTTACTCTGCCATAAACCTTTTGTATTCATCTTCAGATAACGACCAGGGCTCCATTCACCATTTAAACCTTCATACTTGTCCCATGTGAACACATAAAGACAACCCGTCTCTTTCTCTAAACCAAGAAAGATCGTGTCTGCCTGCTCAAGGCCATGCTCGTAAACGATGCTTACGTCAAGTATTGAGGGCTTTTTTGTATTCAAATTTTTCATAGTGACTCCTTATTAATTGATTTATACTTATATTATAGCATAAAAATAGGATCTGTCAAGTTTTTGACGTTTTTTACGATAATTTCACGTAATTTACTTGAGTTTCGTTGATGGAATCGTCTTTATATGAGGTTCCTAGTGATTTGATTTTACAAGAGACTTTGATATTCTTCTTGGTTGTTGCGATGTCTTCTTTTCCTGTAAAGA
>Ga0209482_1002647_pt1 | contig 10947 bp, 8 predicted proteins | sample CoawatmetaG10DNA_FD_187512 | JGI IMG/M metagenome (GOLD analysis project Ga0209482, IMG submission 187512) | Marine microbial communities from the West Antarctic Peninsula - Coastal water metaG104-DNA (SPAdes) (version 2) | ecosystem: Environmental > Aquatic > Marine > Coastal ...
TTCACGAGTCTTTAAGAGGCGATAAAAAGATTATCTCTCTTATAGATAAATTAAGAAAACACAGCAAAGAATTTGATGACTAAATTTATTAATCGCTCTATATAGAAAGGCTGCAGGTAATTAGTTTATAAATAAACATAGACGCCTTGTAAGGTAGCAACTAATTTTTAACCCCATACTCTAGGCCTTGATATTGGCTTGTAGGAAAAACCAAAGCTTATAGTCTGCTAATATTCGCTCAAATTTCTTGAAGTTGAGGTTGATTTAATTTGACATTACCGCTGGTGGGGCTACTGATTTTCTCAGAATTAAACGCGGAGATAATAAAATTCTTTTTTTAATCTTCGTTGGTTTTTCTATATTACTTAAAATCAACGAGGCAGAGTAAGTGCCTAAATCTTGATAGGGTATTTCCACAGTTGTTAATGCCGGACTAAGCGCATCTGAAAAAAGCATATTATTAACACCCATGACAGAAACATCTTCAGGCACTTTAACACCTTTTCTTTGAAAATATTTAATAATTCCTAGTGCAATTAAGTCATTACCAGCAAAGATTGCAGTTGCTTTTGAATTAGATGATATAAATTCTCTAGCGGCTCTAATACCAGAGTTTATTGAAAGTTTTTTGCACTCATAAATATGACCAATGATTCCTTTTTCTTTACAAATCCTTACAAAGCTTTGGCGTCTTTCAATGCTGGGAGATACATTATTTGGGCCAGAAAAATGAGCAATTTCTTTATGCCCTAAAGAATCAAGATGGCCAATGCCAAGCTGCATTCCATAATCTTCATCATTTAATACATTGTCCACAAGATGTGAGTCTTCTATGGTTCTACTCAAAAGAACTAATGGTACTTCTGCTTTTAGGGCCTCTATAACACCTTTATCTTTGATAAAAGCACTAGTGAGTATTAAGCCATCTACTTGTTGAGCAATTAGTTTTTTTATTTCACTAAGAGCCTCATCTTGATTATTGTCACAGAATACAATTATTGCGATGTAACCTTCTTGCTTCAGTCTGCTCTGAATACCTTTTATGATTGGTGGAAAGATAGGATTCAAAATATCGGCAATTACAACCCCAATCATTTTAGTTTTTGAGCTTTTAAGAGATGACGCATGAGGATTTATTGTGAAGTTAACTTCTTTAGCCTTTTCTTTAATTTTTGTAACTAAATCTGAACTTATCAAGTGCTGCTGCAATGGATTTAGTGCTCTTGAAATAGTTGAAGTACTAACTCCGAAAAACTCAGCGAGATCTTTCATTCCAAATAGTTTTTTACGCATAGTATCTAAATTTAATGTTAATTAGTCAACTAGTAAATGATTAGTGATTACTAATCTAAATACGTTATATTCTGGTTATTTTAGTACACTTTTATAAGCATCTATCATTTTTTGTTTTGTTAATGCTGTGTCATGCAAAAGTAATCTTCGTTGCTTTCCCTTGTCATACAAAATTGACAAGGTTTGGAAGACGATAACAATAAGTAACAAAACGCCCAGATAAATCTGAACAACGTAGGAAGGTGTAACATTATAGACTAACCCCGTGTTAAGAAAATTAACCGTGAGTACTCCTACAGCAGCACCGATTACGCTTCCTTTACCACCAAGTATATTTACTCCACCAATAAAAGCTGCTACTGTTGCAGCTAACAACAGATATTGCAAGGCAAGTGGTTGTGCAGTTCCAGAACGTAAGCCAATAATTGCGCCGCCCATCCCCGCACAAAAACCCGACAAAGCAAATACTATCATCATGGGACGTTTTAAATTAACTCCTGAAGCAATGGCTTCTTTTCGTGCGCCTCCAATGGCATAGATTTCTCGGCCGTATTTAGTATATTTAATGAATACGCCAACTATAATAAATAATAATATTACCAATAATGATGCGGGAGAGAAAAATATCCAAATTTTTTCCTGAATAAAATCGGTCATCCTGAAGTCGGTCAACATAACTGTTTTTTCGTCAGCTGCAAAAAGTGCAACGCCACGTAATAACATTAATGTTCCAACAGTCAAAACAATAGCACGAACTTTAAGATATGCAATCAAATAGCCTTGAGCTAAACCTATTAAGGTTGCACATAGGACGCCAATACCAATTGCAGGAAAAGCACCCATAGAATCCGTCAAACGTACCACAATTACAGCTGAAAGTGCTGCATTAGACCCTATGGATAAATCAATCTCTCCGGCAATGATACATAGGGTTAAAGCCAGCCCCACCAAGCCCAAAACTGCAAACCGTTCCATAATAGAAAAGCCTGCATTAAGTGTAAAGAACAACGGGTTAGAAAATGCAAAGAATGAAAATACACACAATGACAGAATTACTGCAAAAAGTAAGTCTGGGTCAAGTTCGGTTAGCTTTTGTTTTATTAAATTCATAGTCTTACCCCTCTGACCTTGAGTCACGTCGCACATAAGCAAAGATTAAAATACTCAATACTATCATTAAGCCAACCGACAATACACGAGCCCCAGAATTAAACCCTTGCAACACCATCAAATTATCTGTTGCAGAGATAAATACGGCTCCTAGACTTGTTCTCAAGACTGAACCATAGCCACCCATGATAGAATTACCAGCAACCATTACTGTTGCAATAACTAATATGGTTAAATCACCACTTGAACCAAACTCAGATGAGAAATAGTTGGCCTGCGCGCTGGACATCTGAGCAGAAAAAGCAATGGCTGCAAAGGCACAACAAGCTGAAGCAATGATGCAAGTTTTAATAGCCATAGGAAGGTTTTCATGCCCGGTTGCTTTTCCTGCTGCACGATTAGCGCCAACAAGATAAACCTGACGACCAAAACTGGTTTTACGTAAGACTAGTTCCGCTATAATAGCAAAAATTACAAAGGAGATGGTAATAGTAGGTACGCCTAAAACCATTCCTGTACCTAACCACTCAGCATCATGAGGGCGTTTAAAAAATATTACAAGATTATCACTCCACCAACTAGCAACACCATACAAAATACCTGCTGCACCAAGGGTTACAATGATTGGATTTCCTCCAAGTCCTATAAGTATTCCTTGAAATGCACCTGCTAGAACAGCAATACTCATAGCACCTAGCATGGAGAAAATAAATCCATAATCATTAGACATTCCCATTGCAAAGACAATGATAGATAAAGCAGCTGTTTCTTTCATAGAGAGTAAAAAGAAATTGCCAGATAAAGTCACAAAAGTTAAGCCGATTCCCATAATTCCTACTATTGCTGCATCACGGATAATGGTTTTTACATTAAATACCGATAAGTAATTCGGAGTAGCTATTGCAAAGTAAATAAAGGCAATTGATATGACCACAAGAATTGCAAAACCAACTCGATTTTCTTTGGTTATTTTTTTAGCTAACCATCCTGAAGACATAGATGTAGAATATTCGAGTGCACTCATGATGCGTCCTCCAATAAAATGTTTTCAGGGTTGGTGATAGCTTGTAATATATTGGTTGAATTAATTTCCTCTCCTACTAACTCAGATACATAACATCCCTTGTAAAAACAAATGACTCTATCTGGTAAATTTGATATTTCTAATAAATCTGTGGAAGCGATTACAACTGCTTTACCGGAGTCGGCTATTTCACGAACCTTATTGTAAATTTCTGCTCTTGCTCCTACATCAACTCCACGAGTAGGTTCATCAATAAGGATTAGCTCGGGTGAGATAGATAACCATTTTCCAAGAGCAACTTTTTGCTGATTGCCTCCACTTAAAACAGATGCTTCCTGGGCTAAGCGAGTTAAATCAATCGTGAATGACTTGGCAATGTCTTCAACAAGTGGCCTTTCTTTTTGAGGTTGGATTATGCCTTTACTAGAAATTCCTTTTAGGTTGGGCGAAGATAAATTTTCACTAATTGAGCGTCCTAAAAACAAGCCATCATATTTGCGATCAGGAGAACCATACGCAATACCCTTACTGATAGCTTGCTTAGCATTCTTTGGTAAATAATTTTCTTGAGTATAGCAATCGGTTATTGAACCACCTTGCGTATCATGCATTCCAGCCATTGCTGCTAATACTTCTCCAGATCCACTCCCAAGTTGCCCAGCTAATCCCAGAATTTCTCCTGCATATATTTTCATATTTATAGGCACAAGTGTTCGGTCTGGCCATAAGCTATTAACCTCAAATCGTATAGTTTTATTCTTGGTGTTATTTTTACTAAAATCTCGTGGAGGGAACATGGAATGCAGCTCACGACCGAGCATCATAGATACTAACTTATTGGTATCAAGCTCTTTCGTATCAACAGAATCCTGGCTCAGGCCATCACGTAAGATGATGCAGCGGTCTGTAATTTTAAAAATTTCATCCAAGCGGTGTGAGACATAAATCACTGATTTCCCAGCTGCTTTTAAGCGCTTAACCATCTCTAAAATTCGATTACTATCAGACTCCCCAAGCGCTGCTGTAGGCTCATCTAAAATAAGTAAGTTGGGTTTGTGGGCAATTAGTCTTGCAACTTCGACTAACTGACGCTCACCAATTGATAAACGATTTACTAAGGTTTTAGCTGAAACGTTTTCCAGACCAACTTCGTCTAGAAACGGACGCGCCATTTTTGATAGTTGGCCAAGAGAAGCTACAGTTGGGCCATGATCGCCGCCTATGAATATATTCTCTGCCACCGTTAATGCAGGAATAAGGCTTAATTCTTGTTGTGCAATTGCGATACCTTGCTCTTGTGCTTTTTGAGGGGTACCCAGTTTTACAGGAACATTGTCAACTAAAAATTCACCCTCAAAACCATCATCAAAACCACTCATAATCTTCATCAGAGTTGATTTTCCAGCACCATTTTCTCCAACAAGTCCGATTATTTCACCGTGATTTATATTCAAATCAACGCCTTTTAATGCATGAATTGATCCGAAGCTTCTTCGGATATTTGATAATTGCATCCAAGCACTCATATGATTTCTTTAGGTTTATATTAAAAAAAATTATGCCACCAAGGATAACCTTAGTAGCATAAAAAAGATAGCATAAAAACTATGCTTTTATTGCCAAGCTCCAGAACATAACTCTTCAATGGTGTATGCCTTACCGTCATAACCACGTAAAGCCATTGTTTCAATATTTCCCATTGAAACAGCAGGGTTTGGAGTAAAGTTGAGGTAATTTGCTAATTTACCATTAGCCATATACTCTTCAACCATCTTAATAGCTAACTGACCTTCATGAAGAGGAGACTGCAGTGTTGTACCATACTGCTTACCTTCTTCAATTAGTTGGCGGTCACCGTTACAAACAGTACCAACAGCAACTACATCTTCACCCAATGCATAGCCAGCTTCTTCAAAAGCTTTTAAAGCACCAGTTAAGATAGCATCATCCATACCGTATATATAATCGATACCCTTATCTCTCAACTTAGCAATCAACTTAGCTGCGCCTTTGTAACCATTTGCCTGACCAAAACCTTCATCACTTTCGCCAATTAAAGTTAGACCAGAACCAGCAATAGCGTCGTTGAAAGCATTAATAGATAAGCCATAACCACCATAACTTTGTGGATAAGTTACAGCAACAACATTACCACCTTTTCCAGCTGCTGCTTCTACAAGCATCAATCCTGCATTTCTTGCACGTAAGCGATCATCGGGACCTGCAAAGCCAAAGATATATTGTTTGTCTTGTTCATTAGGTAACTGGTTGATTTTTAATACTGGAACGCCTGTCTTGTGAAGTGCACGTAAAGAACCTAAACCTGCAACAGCATCAGAAGGCCACCAAATAAATACATCTGGTCTTATACCAGCTGCAAGTACTTGTTGAACTTGTTGATCTTGCTCTGCTTGACTGAACTGATTTTCGTAAACATCGATATCATAGCCTTTCAATGCTGCAGTTCCTTTTATTCCTGTAATAAACTTACCGATATAAGCCTCTCCAGCTGGACCATTGAAAGAAATAATGGAAACAGCCATAGCACTTGTACTCATAACAGCAGATATAAAAATCGCGGCGAATAATGCGACTAATTTATTTGTATACTTCATATTTTTCTCCGTTAAATAATAATGATTCTGCACATCATTGAGCAGAATTACAATCTACATTAAAATTTTCTAAGTGAGCTTAGCTTAATGATTCGAGCTAATTTCTATGTAGTCTTTTTATAATTAATTGAGTTCATTTTTATATGAATGCAATCATTATGCAAACAATTGTATACTATTTGCAAAGGTACTACGTTCTTTTTGAGCTATTTAATTTAGGGGGAGAGGTGAGTTAATATGAGATGCTCTAATGCTATATCTGTTACAAAGGCTAAATTAAGAAATCAAAATAAATAATATTTGATTTTTTGAATTCATTAAATTAAACCCAGCTTTTAAGGAAAAGGGTGCTGGGAACCCCCCATGAATTACTACTCTTCTTTTTTAGCGGCTACATTTTTTATAAATCTGTTAAAGTCCCGAGTGCTTTTTCAGCCGCAAATGCAATCGTTTCAGAAATAGTTGGGTGAGCGTGCATTACTAGAGCTACATCTTTGAGAGTTGATCCCATACAAATTGCAATCGAAACTTCCCCAAGTAGTTCACTCGCATTTTTACCGACTATCGTGCCACCTAAAATTCTTAGTGTATCTGGACAATAATGCAATGTAGTTAGGCCATCGCCACCATTTGATGCAAGGTTTCTTCCAGAAGCCATCCATGGAAATGATGTATTCTTTATTTTTATACCTAAGTCATTCTTTGATTCGCTTAAACCAACGCTAGCAATTTCGGGACTAGTGTAGGCAACTTTTGGAATCATTTCATTAGAAAATTTATGTTTTAGTCCTGAAATTACTTCTGCAACTATTTTTCCTTGATGCGTTGCCCTATGTGCAAGCATTGGCATGCCTGTAACATCACCAATAGCAAAAATATTGCTAATATTCGTTCTGCATTGTGCATCAACAGGAATAATGTCACCCTTTTCTAATGTCATTAAAGTATTTTCTAATCCAATTTTTCCAGCATTAGATTTTCGTCCAATGCTAGAAAGAACTATGTCACTATCAATCGTAAAACTAGAATCATTCTTGCAATGAATGGTTAGCTTATTTGGAAGAGTTTCAATTTTTAGAACATTTGTGTTGAAGTAGAATTTACAGCCTTTTTCTATTAATGATTTTTTAACTATTGATGCATGTTTTTTATCAAAGTCGGGTAACAAATCATTGGATAGCTCAATGATATTAATTGATGAGCCAAGTGCCGCATAGATAGTTGCCATTTCAAGGCCTATAATGCCGCCACCTATTATTGTTAAGCTATCAGGGATTTCTCTTAATTCTAATGCTTCAGTTGAAGTCCAAATGCGCTCGTTAATTGGAGAGTTGGGTAAAGAAACTGGAGAAGATCCTACTGCAATTATTGCATAGTCAAAATTAATGGTAACACCATTAACGCTAACTTCAGTATCTGAGATTAGCTCTGCATAACCTTTTACATGTTTTACTTTTCTTCGGCTTGCTATGTTCCCCAATCCTGAAGTTAATGAGTTTATTATGTTGTTTTTATATTCTCTTGTCTTGTTTAATAATAGTTTATCGTTACTGATTACTCCACTAAACCCAAATTCATGGGAGGTTTTATACTCTTGTATAAATTCTGCTAAGTGAAGCAAAGTTTTTGATGGTATGCAGCCCTCGTTTAGACACACTCCACCAAGTGTATCGCGTTCATCAATAAGAGTTACTTCACATCCAAGATCTGCAGAACGAAATGCAGCAGCATATCCTCCAGGTCCAGCACCAATTACAACTACTTTTGTTTTTTGGTCACTCATTTAAATTAATATAAGTTCGGGGTTAGAGATACGGTTGCCAATATCAGTCATGAAATGAGAGGCAAGGACGCCGTTGATAACACGGTGATCATAACTCAAGTCTAAGGGAACTTTCATTTCAGGCAGAAATTCTTGACCATTCCAAACTGGCTCAATCAAGGTTTTGCTTACCCCAAGAATAGCAAGTTCAGGTGGATTTATAATAGGTGTAAATCTTAGCCCAGCTATTTTCCCTAAGCTAGTTACAGTTATTGATGCGCCACCTAAATGCTCTTGTTTTAGTTTTTTGGATCTTGCAAGTGTTGTTAGATTTTGTAAATCATCAATAATCTCTAAAAGATTTTTTTTATCTACATTACGAATTACAGGAACAACTAAGCCGTATTCAGTTTGCATTGCTACCCCAATATGAATGAAGTTCTTGTAGATTAATTTTTCACCATCAGCCGAGAGAGAGGCGTTAATTTTAGGAAATTTTTTTAGAGATTTGGACATTGCCTTAATGATAAATGGCAACAAAGTAAGGCTTCTATTTTGTAGTTTTAGTTCTTCCTTGACTTGTTGACGAAAGTCATTTATTTTCTGAATTGAGAAATTGTCTCCATGCGTAACTGAAGGAATCACTTGAACAGCTGCAGATAAGTTCTCAGCTGTAATCTTAGAAAAATTATCAACAGACTCAATCCTTATATCTCCAAAAGCTGCATGATCAATATCCCAGTATTTAGATGCTTGATTCTTACTAGACTTATTCTTGGCTAATGATTGGGTATTAAAAAACACTTGAACATCTTCTACTGATAAAAAACTTTTTGATAATGCTTTGGCGACCATTTCGATAGCAATTCCATTGTCATCACAGAACTGGTATGCAGTAGGAGTGCCAAGTAAAATTTTTTCGTTATTCATAAACTACCATTCAACTGATATATATTGAGATTCTGTGAATTCTAATATTCCCTCATGCCCACCCTCACGGCCAAGACCAGATTGTTTGGAGCCTCCAAAAGGGGCTGCAGGGTCTGAAACAATACCTCTGTTTAAGCCTACCATTCCAAACTCAAGTTGTTCGCTAACTTGAAGACCTCGTTTAACATCTTGAGTAAATACATAAGCAACTAAACCATACTCAGTATCATTAGCGCGCATAATAACCTCATCTTCATTGGTAAATTTTTGAATAGTAGCAACTGGTCCAAAAATTTCATCTTTTAAACATTTAGCGTTATCAGGAATATTTGTAATTACAGTTGGAGGAAAGAAATAACCTTTAGCCTTTAGTCGCTCCCCACCTAAAAGGATTTTTGCACCCTTGCTAACAGCGTCATTTACCAGCATTTCAACCTTACTAATAGTTTTTTCATTGATTAAAGGCCCTACATCAACACTTTTATCTAAGCCGTTGCCAACCTTAAGCGCTTTCATTTTAGCTGTGAATTTTTGTACAAAAGCATCATAAATGCCGTCCTGAATATAAAAGCGGTTTGCTGCTGTACATGCCTCTCCAAGATTGCGCATCTTGGCAAGAATTGCTCCATTAACTGCCTCATCTATATCTGCATCATCAAAGACAATTAGAGGGGCGTTGCCACCTAATTCCATAGCGGGTTTTAAGACTTGTTCCGCAGCTACTTTTAATATTGTTTTCCCGACGCCTGTAGAGCCAGTAAAAGAAACAACTCTAACTCTTGGATCCATTAGCAATGTTTCGGTTAGTTCTGCAGCATTATCAGTAGGTAAAACATTAACAAGACCTTTGGGGACACCAGCTTCTTCCAAAATTGGCATCAAAGCTAGCATAGTCAAAGGTGTCTCACTTGCAGGCTTAATAATAACTGAACAACCGGCTGCTAGAGCGGGTGCTATTTTTCTAGTTCCCATAGCGGCAGGGTAATTCCATGGAGTAATTAAAACAGCAATTCCAGCTGGTTTATGATGCACCATTATTTTGGCTTTTGATACGGGAGCTGTTGATAGAGTTCCCTCTAATCTAACTGCTTCTTCTGAGAACCAGCGAAAAAATTCAGCAGCATAACGAGCTTCACCGATAGCATCTGTATAGCCTTTACCATTTTCAAGGGTTATTAATTCCGCAAAGTGATTTAAACGCTGCTCCATTAAATCAAACACTTTTCTTAAAACTTCTGAGCGATCCCTAGGAGATTTTTTTGACCATTCCCTCATAGCCAGCTCTGCTGCATTTATTGCTAGTTTGGCATCCTCTGTAGAAGCTGAAGCAACATCAGTAAGAAGTGTTTCATCTGCAGGATTGAATACAGAAAATTTAGCACCTGAGGCACTATCTAGCCACTGGCCATCAATATACAACTTATTATGAAATTCCATTATTTATCTTAGTCTTGTAGTTCTAAGAGATTCCTCAAAGGCGCTTGAAAGCGCTTTGTTATTCCATCAATAACTTTAATCATTTCAACGGTAGTAAAAAAAGAAGATTGAAAGACTGCTTGAAGTTTAAATTGGTTATTTGAATGCGTTAACACAAAACCAATAGGCGCGCTAAATTGATGCTCAATTGAAATATTTTGGAAATCTAATAAATCAATAATTTCAACATCAATTTTGTTATGAGTAGTAGTCACAACATCATCACTTAAACTGAATTGATGCATGTTTCTTAATACTAGTTCGCCTGAAATAGTATAAATTTTTGCAAGGGTATCGCCAGAGAATACATTGCAATCATAAAAACTGCTGACAATGATTCTAGTTATCATTCGCCATGTTTCTATCTCGACTTCTTGAGCAAGGCTTGATAGCATTTCTTTTATTGGGGCATCTTCAAAACACATGTTAATTGTTGAGAAAGAATTAGAACCCTTGCCTTTAGTAACAAATCCATCAACATCTTTGTAAGTAATTGGATGTCGATCATTGTCTTGGTTCAATAAATCTGTCAAGCTAATTCCTTTATTTTGAGCAGTTTTTTTAGCCTTGGGGGAAGCAAGAATCTTAGTGCTTTGAATTTCTAGTACATTAAAATCTCTTTCAGGTGATGCTGAAACTTGATGCGGTGGATTTTTCAAAACTATTGCTTTTGTGTCGGGCATTGAGTCCTCTTCACTTCGCTTATCCAACTCCTCGCTTTTTGGATTAAATGCCTC
>Ga0209482_1002649_pt1 | contig 10939 bp, 9 predicted proteins | sample CoawatmetaG10DNA_FD_187512 | JGI IMG/M metagenome (GOLD analysis project Ga0209482, IMG submission 187512) | Marine microbial communities from the West Antarctic Peninsula - Coastal water metaG104-DNA (SPAdes) (version 2) | ecosystem: Environmental > Aquatic > Marine > Coastal ...
GTTTATGAAAGCGTCTATAGATATTAGTTTGTATCCATTGAACAGTGACTATATTCCAGCAATACAGAATTTTATCGATCGTATTCAGCTGGATCCAAATGTGGCGGTAAAAAGAAATGACCTTACAACGCAAATTTATGGCGACTATGACCATGTCATGGATTTACTCAAAGTTGAGGTTCGTCACAGTTGGGAGGTTTATGGCAGTGGTGTCTTCGCTGTAAAAATCTTGATGGGCGACTTGCGCGGGTTATCAGATGAAGATGAAGAGATCTGATCAGGGTATCGAATGAGCGGTTTCACTAAAAAAGAGACAAGCTTTAATGTCTGATCTTTTCGCAAGCTTTAGCAACGTGTTATCGCTGGGTCTGGCGCAGGCTTTACAAAGCTCTGCGCTTGAAGCGGTAGCCGTTGTTTTTGCTGTCGCCTACCTGCTGCTTGCGGTCAAGGAAAATAGCTGGTGTTGGGCTGCAGCTATTGTATCCAGTGCGATTTATCTGCTGATTTTCTGGGACGTTAACCTGTACATGGAATCGGGATTACAGTGCTTCTATATAGGTATGGCTTTCTTTGGCCTGAAACAGTGGCAAATCGCTGGAACTGAACCTACTAAGGCGGTGAGTCATAATACGCGAGCGACACAACAACCTTTGTCAACGAGGCCTGTTCAGCGCTGGCGTTTGAAGTCTCATCTTGTCGTGTTGTTATCCATAATACTGTTGAGCTTATTGTCAGGTTATCTTCTTGATAGTGGTACAAATGCGCGGCTCCCTTACATCGATGCCTTCACCACCTGGGCGAGTATTATCACAACCTATATGGTGGCAAAGAAAGTATTGGAGAACTGGATCTATTGGTTGGTGATTGATTTAGTGTCGATCGTTTTATATCTGGATCGAGAGTTATACTTTACCGCTGCATTGTTTGGCATATACATCGTTATCATCTTCTTTGGTTGGTTTGCATGGCTCAAGAGTTATCAAAAAACGATCAGCAGCTAGATCAACAGCTTCGAGTTCGGTTATCGGACGCCTTGTCGACTTGGCTGCTATGGTCGCCAGCGCCTGTTGCAAAGCCTCATTTCGTTAAGAAATTATGTGGTATCACCAACGCGAGTATCCAAGTCTCTGACGGCAGCAATGACTGGGTGATACGTTTTAACCAGATTGCTGCCGACCCAGGCATTCACCGCGCTTCTGAATTTACTGCCATGAGACTCGCCGCAGACAAGGGTATCTGTCCTGAGCCTGTCTATATTCAGGACGACCTTTTGGTGACGCCTTTTTTACCGGGCGATCCACCCAGCTTTGGTCAGTTAGAGCTGATTGGCACTACATTTGCGAAGATTCATCAGCTCGTCATGCGTCAAGATCCAAATCACGAACAGTTTAGAGAACCGATCAGAGAGTTAGATGAATTGGAGTTGTCATCGTATTTGATGACTTGTTTCCAGTCGGCAGGTGAGCCTGAAAGTTTGCAGCGGGAGCTTCAAAGCGTTATTGAAGCCCTGCCGAGTGAGCGCAAGGTGCTTTGCCACAACGATATGTTGTTCGAAAACCTACTTTATTCGTCTGCTCAACAACGAATCCATGTCCTAGACTGGGAATATGCAAAGGTTTCTCCGCCGAGCTTCGATATCGCGACATTTACTAGCCATTACTGTCTTAGCGACCAACAACTGGCGCGCCTACTGCGGGGTTATGGGGTGAGTAGCGACGCCGCTGCGACCCACGACCTTGTCGATGCGGCATCTGTTCGGTCCTTCGAGCCTGCCGCATCTTTAGTTAAAACGCTTTGGTATTTGGCGAAAAAGACCGAGTAGAAAATCGATTACCGGTTAAATTTTGAATCAACTTAAAATCAAGCTATGGTTTGTCATTCTGTTTAGCTGTCAAAAGGTCAAACGATGTTTGAATTACCCGCCAAGGCAATCGAAGTGAGGGATGAAGTTGAAGCATTCTTCAATGCGCGTGTTTTACCCAACAACAAGCTTTGGTTAGAACAGGCGCATTCAGGCCAGAGCATACCCGACATTGAACGAACCCTTCGTGCCGAAGCCCGTCATCTAGGTCTATGGAATATGGCGCTACCGCGACTCACCGAGAACGAACCGGGAACAAGGTTGAGCAATCTTGAGTTCGCAGGTGTGGCAGAGGTTTTAGGCAGGCTGGAATGGGCGTCTCGCGTTTTTAATTGCCACGCGCCGGATGTGCCTAATATGGAGTTATTGCAACTCTTCGCGACGCAGCAGCAAACCCAAAAGTGGCTAAACCCGTTGCTTGAGGGTGAGTTCGGTTCGTCGTTTGCCATGACAGAGCCTGGCGTTGCCTCTTCAGACCCGGTTAATTTAGAGACAACGATTGTTCGCGATGGTGATGAATATGTCATCAATGGTCGTAAATGGTTTGCGTCCAACGCCTCCCACGAAAGCACGCAGCTTATTATTCTTGTTGGTGTGACGGATGAAAATGCTAAGAAATCCAAGCGGCAGTCAATGATTCTGATTCCTCGTCACGCTCGGGGCGTTGAGATTGTGCGTAACCTTCCCGTATTCGAACATCAATCATCGACTAATTTACATCCAGAGCTCACCTTTACGAATGTGCGTGTGCCTGTTGAAAATCTGTTGGGAGAAGCCGGTGATGGATTTTCAATGGGGCAGGCGCGTCTCGGACCTGCGAGGCTGCATCACTGTATGCGGGCAATTGGAGAATGCGAGGTGTTGATTTCACTGATGTTGAAACGCTCGACCGAACGAACGACCTTTGGCAAGCGTATTGATGAGTATAGCTCGACGCAGGAAGCGATTAGTCTGTCGAGAATTGAGCTTGATCAGTGTCGCCTGCTCGTTCTGCAGGCCGCACATCTAATCGACACGGTGGGTAACAAGGTCGCTCGAAAGCAGATATCGATGATCAAGGTTGCTGTTGCGCGTGTTTATCAACAGATCGCAGATCGTGCTGTACAACTCTACGGTGCCATGGGTGTTACCAATGACACACCTGCAGCTAGAGCATTTGGTAAAGCGCGAGCCTTCCGTATTTATGACGGACCTGATGAGGTGCATTTGCAGACCATTGCCAGACTTGAAGCAGGTGAACAGAGCTTGGATAATTTGCAGCATTACCTTTTTGAGTAATCAAGTCATCTAGGTAATCATAGTGTATAAGTGATGTTGTATTTACTAATAAATATTAAGAATAAGGATTAGCTATGCTTGGATCGGTCATCCCTGAAAGTGTCGGATTGTCTTCGGACAGACTGGCGCGTATTACCGAATGGCTTGAGGAGCAGGTTTCCTCTGAGCGACTGGCGGGTTGTAGTGTTTTAATAGGTCGAAACGGTGCGATCCCTTATTTTCACGCCGTTGGCATGTCTGATATCGAGAATAATAAGTCCTTTGAAAGAGACACCATTGTTCGCATCTATTCAATGTCTAAGGCGGTCACGACGGTGGCCGCGATGATGCTATATGAACAAGGTTCTTTTCAGCTTGATGACCCCGTGTCTAAGTATTTGCCGGAATTCGCCGATACGCCGGTTTGGCTTGGCGGTGACTTAAGTCATACAGAACCACAGAGTGAACCGATGTTGGTCCGGCATATCATGACTCATACCTCAGGTTTGACCTATGGTTTTATGCACACCAACGTCGTTGATGAGGCGTATCGTGACGGCGCGATAGAATTTGGTTTAAAGGAAGGATTGCTTGAAGACCAAGTTAAGCAACTGGCGAAAATTCCACTCATCTGTCAGCCGGGTAGCCAGTGGAACTATAGTGTGTCATCGGATGTGTTGGGACGTTTAGTCGAAGTTTGGTCGGGCCAGAGTTTAGCGACGTTCTTCGAGACCGAGATCTTTAAGCCACTAGGAATGAAAGCTTCAGCCTTTCATGTTGCGTCCCGAAACCACGAGCATTTTTCTGCTCTGTATGCACCCGCATCGGGTGGTGATATGAGTAGTGTTAGCAAATCGGCGAGTGCGCAAGAGCAGGCGTCCCGCGGTGGGCTAAAGCTTCAAGAGCCCTATAATAAGAGTCGCTATTGCGAGCCCGTAGCAATGTATTCCGGTGGCGGCGGCTTAACATCTACCATTGACGACTATGGTCGTTTTTGTCAGATGCTCAGTAATAAAGGCGAACTTGATGGGGTCAGATTGTTGGGCCGGAAAACCGTTGAACATATGCGCAAAAACCACTTGCCGGATAACAAGGATATGGCTGCTATGGGTCAGCCGGTTTGGAGTGAAACCAGCTACGATGGCATTGGCTTCGGTCTAGGTTTTGCCGTTGTTATTGACCCAGTCAAAGCCAGCATCGTGACATCTGAAGGTGAGTACCACTGGGGTGGTGCCGCCAGTACTTTTTTTTGGATAGACCCTGAAGAGGACCTGTGGGTTGTGTTTTTTACTCAACTTATACCTTCTTCTACTTATCCTATTCGACGGGAGTTACGAACCCGTGTTTACCAGGCGCTGGTTTAAGCTGATGGTTAGCTGAAGCTTGGAGGATAAGCGCTAAAGTTAGCATCAAAAGTTAGCATCAAAAGCTAACAGCAAAAGTTAACCGCACGGAGAATAAGAGATGTCCACTGGAGCCGATTCCGTAAAGTCTATTATTTATGCGTTGACTGCGAATTTTGCCATTGCGGTGGCGAAAATGGGCGCTGCGGTGACAACCGGGTCAGGCGCGATGCTGGCAGAAAGTATTCACTCTTTCGCTGATTGCGGCAATCAACTGCTGTTGCTGCTGGGTTTGCGCTCAGCCAAAAAAGCGCCTTCTCTTGACCACCCTTTGGGATACGGTAAAAGCATTTATTTCTGGTCTTTTATTGTTGCGATCATGCTTTTTAGTATGGGTGGATTGTTTTCGATCTACGAGGGTGTGCACAAACTAGATTCAACCGAACCACTCAATCAACCTCTCATTGCTGTAGGGGTATTGGTCTTTGCGATAGTGGCGGAAGGACTTTCCCTGATGGGTTGTATCAAGGAGGTCAACAAGGAGCGAGATGGTCGAAGTTTCTGGCGATGGTTTCAAGAGACAAGACAGAGCGAGCTGTTAGTTATTTTCGGAGAAGACTTGGCGGCGTTGTTTGGGCTCGTTTTCGCTTTGGCCGCGGTGAGCCTGGCAATGGTTACGGGCAATCCTATTTACGATGCGGTGGGTAGTATTGGTATTGGTGTACTATTGATTATCATCGCCATTTTCATTGGCATTGAGATCAAAGCGTTAATTATTGGGCAAGGCGTCGAACCGAAAACCCTTGCGTCGATGAAGCGTTTCCTAGCGGATCAAGAAGAAGTTGAAGAGGTTTACAACCTTCTTACATTGCAGATGGGAAGTGATGTGATGGTGGCTGTCAAAGCCTAAATGACGTCGAACTCAACAGCGCAAGTTCTAATCACAGACATTAATAAAACGGAAGTTAAGTTCAAAGCAGCGTATCCACAAGTTCTTTGGTTGTTTTTCGAGCCCGACATAAAAGACTAAGCGATCAACGCTTACGGCAGTCAGAAAAAGGAAATAACGTGGCGACCTTACCAAACTGTGTTTCATGTCATTCAGAGTTTACCTATCTAGACAGTGGTAATTTTGTCTGCCCTGAGTGCGCTCACGAATGGCAAGACGGCGATGTTAACGATGATGAACTTGTCATTGTTGACGCCAACGGAAACCGACTGGCTGATGGTGATTCTGTGACAGTTATAAAGGACCTTAAGGTCAAAGGCAGCTCTTCAACCGTAAAGGTTGGTACCAAGGTGAAGAACATTCGATTGGTAGAAGGTGATCATGACATCGATTGCAAAATTGATGGGATAGGCGCAATGAAACTGAAATCAATTTATGTCAAAAAGGCATAGCTGCTGCAAAGGTAAATCGAAAAAAGCTCGCGGGTTGTAAACGCTAATATGACAGATACAGAAGGCTATATTTATTTTTTTGTAACGGTCTACGTCTTAGGCGTGATTGGCGCCTTTCATGCCGTCTTTACCGCAAGAACGCCGCAAGGCGCTATCGCCTGAAGTGTTTCACTCATTGCAATGCCTTATCTTAGCGTGCCCCTGTATCTAGTCTTCGGTCGTAGTCGCTTTCAGGGTTATGTGCATGCACGTAAAAATCAAATATCAATCGTTACTGACGCGCTGCAGGATGCCCGAAATAAAATTGTCGCAGATAGTGAGAACAAGTGGCTAACTGAAGAAGTCATTCGTGGCATCGAGCAGTTATCTCGACTTCCGCTTGTGGGTGGAAACAATGTCGAGTTGTTAGTTGATGGTGAAGCAACCTATGCCAGCATGATCAAAGGCATTGAGGCCGCTGAGTCTTATGTGCTGATTCAATTTTACATTTTCCGAGCTGATGAAACCGGTCAACAGTTTGCGGATGCATTAAAGGCAAAGGCTAAACAAGGCGTGTCTGTAAGGTTCTTATACGATGAAGTCGGTTGCTATCAACTGCCAAGCGAATTTGTAGTGTCTCTGGCTGAGTCGGGTGTAGAAGTTTATCCGTTTAACACCCGTAAAGGTTCACGTAACAGAACTCAGATTAATTTTCGGAATCATCGCAAGGTCATTGTCGTCGATGGCAATAAATCCTGGGTCGGAGGGCTGAATGTCGGTGAAGAGTATTTGGGTCTGGATGCCGACATTGGTCCTTGGCGAGATACCCATCTTTGCATTGATGGTCCTGCGACACTTGGTATGCAGGTCTCTTTTGTCGAGGACTGGCATTGGTCGGCGGATGAAATAATCGAAGGGCTCAATTGGAACGTGCCAATGCATCGAGGCGACACGGGTGTTGTAGTCGTGCCCAGCGGGCCAGCGGATAGTCTTGAAACAGCGAAACTCATGTACCTGCAATTGATTAATGCAGCGCAGCGACGACTCTGGATTGCGAGCCCTTACTTTGTGCCAGACGAAAGTGTTGTTTCAGCGCTGCAACTGGCTGCACTAAGGGGCGTCGATGTGCGGATTTTGGTGCCTAACAAACCGGATCATATGATGGTTGGCTATGCGACGTTTGCTTATTTCGATGAAGTTCATAAGGCGGGCGTTAGAATGTATCGATATACGGAAGGTTTTTTGCATCAGAAGGTTACGCTCGTAGATAACAAGCTTGCCCTCGTCGGAACCGCAAACTTTGACAACCGGTCTTTCCGACTTAACTTTGAAATTTCGGCTATTTGCCTCGGTGATAAAATTGTCAGTCAAGTACAAGACATGTTGGAAAAAGACCTTGCTGTAAGTTATGAAATGGGTGATCGGGCATTTTCTCGTCGTGGTTGGTTTTTTAAGTTAGCGGCCTATGTTTCTCGGTTAGCAGCACCCGTGCTGTGATGCGTGTTTGATACAGGAAAGGTCGGCTTAGCAAAATGATGAGTGAGAGGTGGAAGTGACAAAGACAGTTGGGCTAGCGCTCGGTGGTGGTGGAGCAAAAGGTTTAGCGCACATTGCCATTTTAGAAACATTGGAGTCGATTGGTGTCGTTCCCAAAATCATTTCAGGTACCAGCATTGGTGCCATGGTGGGTTCGCTGTATGCGTCTGGCATGACGGCGAAAGAGATCCGCGGCGCAATTGACGAATTACTGGTTATGCCAGGTTCGATTGGTGAAGCACTCGATGCCAAACGCCTATTTGGCTGGCTCGAGCTACTGAGTGTGCAAGTAAGGCGAAGTCATCTCTTTGATGCAAAAGGACTCATTGAGGAACTTGACGCACTCATGGGTGTGACGCAGTTTGAAGAACTTAACATCCCGATAAAAATTATTGCGGCAGATTTTTGGCAACGTAAAGAGGTGGTCTTCGAAAGCGGCGATCTGCTGCCGGCGATAGCAGCGAGTTTCTGTTTGCCGGGTATATTTGAGCCGGTTGTGATTGGCGAAAAGGTTTTAGTCGATGGCGGCATGGTTAATCCGGTACCGTTTGATGTCATACGGCAAGATTGTGACATCGTTATCGCTGTCGACGTACTAGGTAAGCGTTATCCAGACGGCGATCAGCTGCCATCATACTTTGAGGCGCTGTTTAACTCTTTCCAAATTGCAGAGAAATCGATTTCGGAGGAAAAGATGAAGAATAATCCCCCGGATATTTATATCGAGCCTGAGATAGTTGATGTGAAAATGCTTGAGTTTCATAAATCACAGCAAATCTACCAGCAGTGCGAACCGGCTTGCCGTTATCTTGAGCGAGAGTTGACGAGGCTTATGACATAGAAGGAAAGTCTTATTATTACCCTATACAATGCCCTCACACACGTGGATCAGCATTTTGTTCCTCTTTGGGAGTTGACGCAGATCAACGTAATGTCAGTGGCAGACGCTATATGCTACATGCGCGATAGGCGATTTGATGGGCTCTATGGTGAGACGGCAGGGTTATTCACAGAACAATGCGCGCTTCACTATTTTCAACTAAAAGAAGCCATAATCTGAACAGGGAAGGGGTCCATGATTGATCTAACAAAATATGAATTCTCAGAAGCGGATGTTATTGCGCCAGAAGTCTATGTCGAGAAGGGTCACCCACATGAAGCTTTTGCTTGGCTTAGAAAAAATGATCCCCTACGCCTAATTGAACCGCAGGGTTATCAGCCATTTTGGGTCGTCACTAAGCATGCCGATATTATTGAGATTGAAAAACAAGCTGACCGATTTACAAATCAACCAAGACCCATTCTTATGCGAGAAACCGCCGCGCCGGAAATGCGCGAGGAAATTGTTGCGGAACTTTTTAAACGTTTACAAGACTCTCCGAAGTTAATGGAGGTGATGGCCTCCGCGGGTGAAGGTGGGCTAATCCGTTCTCTCGTGCAGATGGATGCGCCGGATCATTTAAAGTATCGAGCCTTGGTTCAGCCCTGGTTCAAACCGACTAACATTAAGGCACTCGAACAGCGTTTAGATACGGTGATACAGGACGTGCTGGACAAAATGATGGGTGATGGTTCACAGCAAACCGTCGATTTTGCGCAGGATGTGGCGGTATATCCCCCCTTGCGACTCATAACTGAATTGTTAGGCGTGCCTGAAGAAGATGAATGGAGAATTCTGAAACTGACAAACGAATTGTTTGCCGGCGACGACCCCGAGATGCAGAGAATGGCCGATGATCCGCTATCGATCTTCGATACGATCAAAGAGATATATGACTATTTCGACCAGATTACTGAAAAATTCCGAGCGCAACCCAACGAGCAACTTGCGTCCTACATCGCCAACGGCAAAATAGATGGTGAATACCTTCCTTTCAAAGAATTGATTTCTTATTACACGATTGTCGCGACAGCGGGTCACGATACAACGCGAAATGCGATTACCGGTGGCTTACATGCGCTGATCACAAACCCCGAGCAACTCAGGAAGCTCCAGGAAGACCCAAATGAAGATGCGATTAAGTTAGCCGTTGAGGAAATGATTCGTTGGTCGACCCCCGTCGCTCAATTTTCACGAACGGCGCAGGTAGATTGTGAGATCCGCGGCAAGCAGATTAAGAAAGGCGATTGTCTCGGGTTGATGTATGCCTCCGCAAATTTTGACGAAGAGAAATTTGATAATCCTTTTAGTTTCGACGTGTCACGCAAGCCCAATCATCATTTGGCTTTTGGTACTGGCCCGCATCAATGTTTGGGTTTGCTGCTAGCCAGACTGGAGATGCGCATTTTCTTTCAGCAATTGATTCCTAGAATTGAATCGATTGAGTTAGACGGCGACCCCGAAAGATTACGGGCAAGCTTTGTGCACGGACTAAAACACTTGAATATTCGTTACAAGCTTAAGCCGCGGAGCTAACCTCCGATTGTATTCGTGCATGTCGAGTTTGTTAGGCGGGAACTGGGCTGACGGATTGGCGCTTGGCACGAATCCGAAAATAAAAGCAGGTTAATATCACCAGGTTAATTACACCCATGCCAGACGCGAAAGCGAATGACAGGTCATAATTTCCGTATAGATCAAATAACTTGCCGCCAAAGAAGCCGCCGAGTCCCATGCCGGTCCAACCGAAGAAAGATGTGATGCTCATTGCGCGGGCGGCGAAATTCGCGCCCACCATCATGCGCGTACAAACCAAAATGCTCGACATCACGCCTGAGTAAGTAAAGCCAAAGAGGATTGCCAAGATATAAAGACTGGTTATCCCCTCAACATGCGGGAACCAGAATACAAAGAAAGTCTGTCCCAGAGACATCAACATGTAGGTTGGCAACGCGCCGATCACATCGCCTAGTTTGCCACCCGTTATACGGCCTACAGCGCCAGAGAACATGAGCACCATCAACACGCTGGTGGCGCTCGACAGTGTGAATCCATCATCTGTAAGCAGGGGGACGAGATGCACAATGGGTACGGACATGCAGTTGCAACAAAAAATCACCGCGACACTTATCCAAACAACGACCTCTATTTCGGATAGAGGGAAGGTTCGTTCTTCGACGGTTCCTTCGAGTCGCGCTTTTTGGCGCCAAGGTGATTCACGAACGAGTAGACCTAAAGGCAGCGCGATAGCGAGATAGACGACAGCCATGATGATATAAGTGGATTGCCATCCATAGGCATCCAGGGATAAGCCAACGCAATAGGGCACAATGCCTTGGCCGACTGCACCACCAGAGGCCGTGACGCCAATCGCCAAGCCGGGGTTGTGGCGAAACCAGAATCCAACATTGGCAAACAGAGGTGTACTTGCCAGGGCATTGCCCAGCGCGCCGAACAAGAAGTAGTAAAGGTAAAACTCGAACAAGCTCGATTGCGTGCTCATCAGATATAGGGTGATGGCCATTGTGAATGCAGCCACAACACCAAACCACCGGGTACCGAATTTATCAGCAACAAAACCCCAGAGCACCCCAAAGAGTGCAGATGAAAAGGCGGCGGCTGTGTAACCAAGGCTGGTGTCGCCGCGTCCCCAACCAAATTCAGCCGATAAGGGCTTTAAGA
>Ga0209482_1002651_pt1 | contig 10933 bp, 9 predicted proteins | sample CoawatmetaG10DNA_FD_187512 | JGI IMG/M metagenome (GOLD analysis project Ga0209482, IMG submission 187512) | Marine microbial communities from the West Antarctic Peninsula - Coastal water metaG104-DNA (SPAdes) (version 2) | ecosystem: Environmental > Aquatic > Marine > Coastal ...
TCAAGCTTAAATTGTTTAATTTCTTCTGGAGTAAGTAAACTTTTCATAGAGATGAGTGTTTTAAATTATTAAAAATAAAACCCCTAATATTATTAATACTAGGGGTTATTAGAATAGCTTAAAAATGATATTAAATCGCGCAGCTCATATCATTACCGCAGCACATTGGTGATTTGATTTTTCCATGACCATTTGGACACTCAGAGATTTGAACTTCACCGCCATCATCAAGCTTAAGTACGCCATCTACAAGTGGCTCATCACATTTAGCGCAGGTTGCATTAACACCCATTCCACAATTACTACATTCATAAGTTGCCATAATTTTCTCCAGTTAAGTTAAGTAATATATTAACAGAGTTGGGTTAATTAATCCTCAATTTATTAAATAGAATTTATGATTATTTTTGACTAAAGGTATATTATTATATGCTCTATGAAAAAAATACTTTTAATTCTATTTGTATCTTTCTTTTTTGTCAGCCTCTCTTTTGCTGGAGGTGATGATAGAGACCAGGTGCTTCCCTTAAACTCTCTGAATGAAGATTATGATGAAACCCCAAATTTCCTTCAGGAAGATGATTCAAAATTAGTTCTCTCAGATGAAAGTGGGGCTAAAGCCCAAGCTCAGTCAAAACTGATTAATCAAACAATAAGTGAAGCCAATCAGGATACTTCTGAAACAGAGGCAACTAGTTCTATTAAGTCACTAACTTCCAAATATCTAAAGTCAGATCAGGGAATACTCATTATGCTAATTCTTTTTGTTGTAGGTTTTATTCTTTTGTTTAATTTTTTCGTTCGAGAAAAAAATAGTTAATTTAATTGCAAATACATCAATTCTAGCTTTTGATTAGTCTGCCTTCAAAATTTTTTCTGGTAAGAAACCTATGTACCTTTTGTCCAACCGTGCTAGGCGCCTCTATTAATAATGAATGCTTGTATCCTTTTAAAATAGAAAGCTCAGAGTCAGGCAAACTAGCAGCAATCAGCTTATTTAGCCTAGGGCTGCAGCCTCCATCATTTTCACCAGTAAGAATAAGACATGGATGATTAATCTTACTTAGCCAAGGTGACATTTCTGTCTCAGCATAGATTCGAAAAACCTCTAAAAAAACGTCTGGGTCTGTATCAATAACTTGCTGTAATCGAAGCTGAACATCAGCAGATCTATTCTTTATAAAATCATCAGTAAACCATCTATCAGTAAGAGTCGCTAAGATTGGACTAATTCCCTTGTTTTTCATGCTTTTAAGGACTGCCTTTACTTTTTTTTTGTCATCTAATGTTCGAAATGCCGCGCTACTAAGAATAGAAACAGAAAGTGTGTTTTGAGGAAAAGATAATGCATAAGCGGGCCCAATCATTCCACCTAATGAGTGTCCAACAATATGAATTTTTTGAATTTTGAGCTTGGCTCTAAGCGCTTCTAAATCATTTACTAAAGCCTCTAAGCTATAGGGAAGCTTACCTTTTGATGATTCTCCATGCCCTCTTAAGTCATAGCAAATACACGTAAAATCTTTAATTAAGTGTTCACAGACTTCGCTCCAAGATGTTTTGCGAGCGCCAACACCATGAACGAATATAATAGCAGGCCCAGAGCCACGAATAGAGTAACTGCATTCGATGCTATCCATTACTTCTATATTTGATTTTTAAAGCTATCATAAATATTTCTATTAAGAAAAATGAGGTGCTACTTTTTCCGCAAAATTTTGAATTGAACTCATAGTGTCTTTGTGACTTGCACCAAAATTCATATTAAGAATAACCCGATCAACCCCTGCTTCGCTATATGGTGAAAGTTTATCAATCATTTCCTCAGCAGAACAGATTAAGAGGCTTTTCTCTAATTCTTTTATACTCTGCTTTCTTGGTAAAATCTCAATCATGCCTTTATTAACTATTCCTGGGCCGGTAAAAACGTTATCAAACCTCGAGAAGTATTCATGGGCAATCTCAATTTTTTCCTTTCTATCTGCTTCATTTTTGGCAACATAGGCAACCCTTGATAAAGATATAGTTAAATCCTTCCCTTTGTCGCCTAGTTCAGCTTTGCCACGAGTAAACCCATCTACTTGGTCAAGCATAAGCTGATGGCCTCCTGAAAGCGGAGTTGTCATTATATGAAATCCTTTTTTTGTGCAAGCGTAAATTCCCTTAGGATCAAGAACGGCCATCATAATATCAGGCCCATTTATAGTCATTGGGCGAGGCATAACTGTTAAAGGATCAAAATTATAGTATTTACCTTTCCATGAAACCTCTTCTTCTGAAAGAAGTGCTTTTAAGACCTCAAGCGATTCATTAAACTTTTCTCTACTATCTTCAAGAGGTGAATCTAATCGGGACATCTCATAATCAAATGCACCCCTACCAACTCCTAAAATTAATCGATCATTGGTAAATATTTGAGAGGCAATAAGTTCTCCTGCAAAAACCCTCATATCATGCAGAGGTAAGACTGCTACAGAGGTTATTATTTTAATATTTTTAGTGGCTTCTGCAATTTTTACGGCAAAATGAAGTGGAGCAGGCATCATCAAGATATTGATCAGATGATGCTCTGTTAAGCCGACACTATCATAACCACCCTGGTCACTAAGAATTGCTTGGTCGAACATGTCTTGGTAGAGTTGACGTCCTGTGTACTCCTTGAACCTCAAATAAGCTGAAAGCTGCTGACAAAACTTCATAAAATTAAAACCTATAAAGCACTATTAAAAAGTATCAATAATTTGCATTGTAAGCTTATTTTAGTATTTTTAAACGATATTCAAATGACAAATTTTTTTAATCATTAAATTTTTTTATATGATGCCGTTTTAATAGGCTTTATTTCATATAATGAACTGCAATTTTTGCCGCTAAATTTGCATTATTTTGAATCAATTTTATATTAGCATTCAAGCTTTTTCCTTTAGTTATTTCGTTGACCTTAGATAATAAATAGGGCGTTATTTTTTTGCCAGTAATTTTTTCATTATCAGCCTCAACTATAGCTTGATTAATTGCCTCATTCATAATGCTTGATTCAAGTTCAGATGCAATAGGTATAGGGTTTGCTACTAAAACTCCTCCATTAAGAGAAAGATCCCATTTAGTCTTTAATATATTTGCAATATCAGCTGCTGCATCAATCCTATAGTCAACATTAAATCCAGATCTTGTTGAGTAAAAGGCCGGTAACTCGGAAGTTTTATATCCGATAACTGGAACGCCCTTGGTTTCAAGATACTCAAGAGTTAGCCCTATATCAAGTATAGACTTTACTCCAGCACAAACAACGCACACATTTGTTCTTGAGAGTTCATCAAGATCTGCAGAGATATCAAGTGTTGTCTCAGCGCCTCTATGAACGCCTCCTATTCCGCCTGTTGCAAATACCGCTATATTTGCGAGGCTTGCAATAATCATTGTTGACGCAACTGTTGTTGAGCCAGATAATCGCTGTGAAACAGCAACAGCAAGATCTCTCCTGGAAATCTTTTTAATCTCGTCATTCGTTGCTAAAAATTCAATTTCTTTTTCAGTAAGGCCTATTTTTAGGCGCCCTTTAATAATTGCAATCGTTGCTGGAACCGCATTATTTGATCGAACTGTCTCTTCAACCATCAACGCAGTCTCTATGTTTTTAGGGTAAGGCATCCCATGAGAGATAATAGTAGACTCGAGCGCAACAATTGGCAGGTTATTTTTTAGTGCATTTTCAACGTCTGGGTGAAAATCTAAGTAATCATTCAGCTTCATTGCTCTGTTCCTTTAATAATAGTGCTACATTTTCTACTGATAACTGATCACTGATAGTATTTTTACTTTTTAAAGCAATCAACGCAGCAGCTGATGCATATTTTACTGTTTCTTTAATGCCATTTAAATTTAAAAAACCATAAACCATTCCAGCCACAAAAGCGTCTCCCGCTCCATTTGCACTTACTACGTCTATCTTTTTTTGATTAAACATCCCATAATCTTTTCCGTCATAATAAAAGACGCCTTCATCCCCCAGAGTAATAAAGATTTGTTTGCAGCCCTTTTCAAACATGTTCTTTGCAGCACTGAGCATAGAGCTTTGATCAGTAATTTTAATGCCAGTAATTAGCTCAGACTCTAACCTGTTCGGCTTAACGGTATGAAATTTACCAATAAGGTGCTTTATCTTTGATGCCTTTGCGATCGATACTGTATCTAAAAATAGGGGAATATGGCTAAATTCTTCAGTTACGTACTCAATGACATCAACCGGGATGTTTGTATCAATTACGATCACAGAGCTTTGATTTAAGGCATCTCTATGGCTTCTAATGTCCTCAATTGTCATCTCATTAATAATTCTCATGTCTGAGATTGACACCAACATGTCGTTATTATCATCCAGCACTGACAGGTATTGACTGGTTGGCAATATGGGATGCCTATTTATGTATGAAGTGTCAACATTCGCTTTTTGAGTTGACTCAATTAAAAAATTTCCCAGAGCGTCAGATCCGACATATGAAAATATTTTTGTTGGTATGCAGAGCCTAGACATGTTCTCAGCAATATTTCTTCCTACGCCTCCTGAAGACATTGATATTTCACCTGGATTTGAATCCTTTAATAGAAGTGGGTTATCACTAGACCCCTGAAGATCAATATTGGCCCCACCAATTACAAAGACATAGTGCTTTTGTTTGGGTGTCATGTTTTCAATAGACTATTTTTTATCTTTTTAATCCAGTTAGTTAAGTCTAAGTTTAATGAATAAAGGCAAGGAAGAAGTATCAAAGTAACAAAAGTACCAAACAGTAATCCATATCCTAGCGCCATTACCATTGGTTGCAAGAATGCATCTTTCCCTCCAAAGCCATAGATAAGCGGCAAGACACCTGCGAGCGTTGTAAGGGTCGTTAATATTACTGCCCTTAGTCGGTCTTTAGCGCCCATCGCAATCCACTGGATTGAAGTACTGTTCTTGTCTTGACTTTGCTTAATAAAATTAAGGTGACTTATCATTACTAAAGAGTCATTTACCACAACTCCCACTAGAGCTAAGACCCCCATTAAAACGAAAAAGCTGAATGTCTCAGAGTGAAAGAAGAATGCCCAAACAACTCCAATCAAAGCAAAAGGAATACTAAGAATAACTAACAACGGCTGTGAGTATGAATTAAAAAGAAGCGCGATTAGCATGTATATTCCGAACACTGCAAATCCAAGGGCCAAAGAAAAATCACTTAAAGCTTCTTTTGCCTCAAATGAGCTTCCACCCTCTATTGCTCGAACTTCAGGAAAATTATTAATTAAATCAAGCTCATCAAGCGCTCTTTTTGAGACAGATTGAGCTGTGGTTATTGAGTCTTCAACTGCCGCACTTACCTTAACAACTCGCTCACCATTTAAGTGCTTATAGTTTGGGTCTCCTGGAGTCTCAACGACACTTGCAAATTGAGACATTGGAATCATCCTTCCCTGATTATTCCTGATAGAGGTTTCCGTAATATAGTCATCAGAGTAGTTACTATCACCAAGATACATTTTGACGCTTAGCTTGGTGTTATTAAAATCAACATCAGAAACATCCATCCCAGAGTATATAGTTCTTAAGTGGCTATAGACTTGCTGGTATTGAATTCCTAACCTTGCCATTGACTCATAATTCAACAAAACTTCAATTCGATTTTTACTTAAATCGTCATCCCGATCAATGTCGCTTACTCCATCGTAGCTGCTAAGAATTTTTTCAAGCTGGTCAACAGCATCTTGTCGCTGCACATCGTTACTTCCGATTAAGCTTAGCTCGATATCGAGTGCTCCGCCAGGACCCCCCCTATTTGACCTAAAATTAATCCTTGAAACACCTTCAATATCCTTTGTTTCTTCTTTAAGGAGCTCAATAATTTCTTTGGCAGTGATTTCGCGATCATTCGCTGGCGTCAAGGTAATGGCAATTGATGCTCGATTAGAGGCCCTTGAGCCAATTGTGCTTGTAAAAAAGTCTAGGTTTGAACCCACCTTATCGATAATAATGTTATCAATTTTAATTATGGACTGTTCAGTTGTTTCGACGGGAGTACCTAGTGGCGTTTGAATGCGCATATTTATCGAGTTTGTGCCGCTCGATGGGAACTGGATATAGGAAATTTCTTTGATTCCTACATAAGCACTAAAAGCAAGAAGCGCAATAAAAAGACTCAGGACAATAAAGCGCCACCTAAGGATTACGACTAACACTTTTTCAAACCACCTTTCGACAGGCTTAAACCATGTTTTTTGTTTACTAACTTTACTGCTAGACATGTGAGCTGGTAAAGCGATACTGACTTCAAGAAATGAGAACGTTAAGGCGCAGATAACAGTAATAGGCAATATATATATAAATTTACCAACCGTACCGCTCATTATTAGAACGGTAGATATGGCAAGGACCGTTGTTAATATAGTCGTAACAACAGGCATGATTACCCTTTTAAAGCCGTCAACAATATTTTGATAGACGTCACCCCCTTTTTCTTTATAGTGGTGAATACTTTCAGCTATTATGATGCTGTCATCCACAACTAAGCCCAGTACTAAAACCATTCCAGTTAAAGAAATTAAATTAATCGTTTCGCCTGTAAAACCAAGAAAAGCAACCGTCCCTAAAAGAGTTACAGGGATACTTACAGCGACCCAGAATGCGGTACTTAAAGACAAAAATAAGCCCAAAACCACCATGATGAGGGCAAGACCCACTAAAGCGTTATTAGTTACAATTTTTAATCGATTGGATACTGGTTTTGATCTGTCATCTGTAACAATTAGATTAAGGTTTGAAGGATACGATTCCTTGAGCACCTCTAAGGTCTCCCTTACTTTTTCAATGGTTCTAATAACGTCTGCTTTTTCTGTTTTTGTGACCTTAAGGATGAAGCCCTTGGTCCCATTAATTCGAGTAATTGTATTAAAACCAATTTCACCTTCATCAATTGAGGCAATATCTTTTAATAGAATTGTTGGCCCATCATAGCTCGACTTTACAACAACATCCCCTAAAGACTCCTTGTTTTGATATTCAGAGATAATAACTATATTCTTTTGATTTCTTCCTTGGTTATTATCACCAATAGCAGAACGAATATTTTGATCAGCAATGGCGCTCCTTACCTGATCAAAAGAGAGCTGGTATTGTAAAAGCTTTTGTGGATTAATTCTAATTTGCACCTCTCTTTCAGAGTCTCCACCAATACTAATACTCGAAACACCATCAATCAAAGAAAGGTTTTTCTCAATATTGTTGGCAATAGCTTTGGCAGTCTCGACATTGATGTCATCTCCACCTATAACTATCGTTAGAATAGGCCACTCAGTGCTAGTCCTGTCAACCACCAAAGGGTCATTGGCGTCTTCAGGTAAATCTTCTATTTCATTTACTGCCTCAGAAATGCTATTCTTTACTTCCTGAATGTCGTCAACATCTTCAGATATTTCAATATTTATACGAGATGACCCTTCAGATGAGGTTGAAGTTAACTGTTTAATCCCATAAATTCCCTTTATTTTACTTTCAATAACGTTAGTGATATTTTTCTCAACATCCCTCGGAGAGGCGCTCGGGTATGCAGTATTTATTGAAAGTCGATCAAATTCAATAACGGGGTAGGTATCGCGTTGTATTTTTTGAAGTGTCATAAAGCCCAATACGACAATTGACAGCGTAAATAGTAGTGCGAGTTTCTTTTGACGTACAAGGAAATTTAAAAACGAATCCATAATTTACTTTTGCTAACGCTTAAAGAAAATTATTATATAGATGGAGCATAAAGAAATAGTGGAGACTTAGTGAACTTCTAACCCTTTTTTATTGTCTTTTTAAGGGAATAAAATCAATAAATAACTAAAAAAAAGCCCTCAATGAAGAGGGCTTTTTATGAACTTATTTAAAGTTATGCTTACTTCTTCTTGCTGACGGCTTCACTTGATTTCACCGCAACATTCCAAATAATTAAACCAAATAAGATTTTGTTAACAAAATCTGCAAGGTTATAAACAATGTTTAAAGTTCCTGCATCTACACTTCCCATCATATATCCGAAGACATATCCAAGAGGGTAAATAGCCCAACCTACTAAAACAATAATTCTAAGAGCATTGAATGCAGACTTAACGCTTGCATTTGCCTCAGCTGCTTTACTAGCCTCACCACCAAAGATTTCCCAGATGATGATTGCCCAACCTACCATACCGATGACAAATCCCATAGAAGCGGACATTAAATGCGCCTCACCTGCAAATCCACCAATAAGCATGACTAGAGTACCTACTAACAATCTCCAAAAAGAGTTTGTTGATACTGAAGCGCCTACTGCTTTTAGAATGATGAAGAACTCAATCATTAATAATGGCACGGTGATTAACCAGTCGATATATCTATAAACAATTGGAGAATCAGGAGCTCCTGCGATAACCGAAGCTACCCAGTAATCTCTCATGTAATAATAGTGAACAGCGGCAACCAAAGTTACCAAGCCTGCAACTGTCATTGACAGCCTCCACTCTTTATTTACTGCCATACCTTCATAAAAGAAAAAAACTGTAGCAGCAACCATCGCTACAGAAACTATCCAGAATGAAACGCCAACAAAATCGCCGGCTTGTAAAAATAAACTCGTGCCACTCATAAGAACTCCCTAAATAAATTAAATTAACAATAACTAACCATTAGTTATCAGTAAAAAAATATACCTTGAAAGATTATTAATAAACCCGGAATTAACAGTGGTTTTTTTTGACACTTTGTAAGGGTTTATTTTGACACTTTAATTGAGTCAATTAAACGTAAGAGTTAATGAAAAAAGGGCCCTAAAAGGGCCCTTTTTAGGTTTATTTATCTTGCGTAATCCGACCATCGGTATAACCTATATACCCTGGATTTGCTTTAATATAATCAACAACAACATCTGCTAAATCTGGACCAAAGTCATAGATTTCAGTTGCAGATCTAAACATTTTGTATCCATCTCCACCACCACGAATAAAGTTGTTAGAAACCATACCATATGTTCCGTATAGATTCAATGCACTAAAACCTCCATTACTTTCTTGGATTTCAATTGAAGTCACCCTTTCGTTTGCTGGCTTAGACATGTCGAATGAAAAACGCATTCCAGAAACTTGTGGGAATCGACCAGAACCATCTTCTACCTCACTGACACCATTCTCAATTGCTGCAAGTAATTGCTTGCCAGTAACCTTAAACGTTGACATTGTGTTTTGAAAAGGAAGAATAGTCATTATCTCGCCAAGAGTAACCTGACCAGCATCAAGAGAAGCTCTTATACCACCCGAATTTGCAAGTGCAATCGTATAACCTTTTGCAATTCCTGCTGCTCTCATTGCGTCCGTTATCATATTACCCATGTCACATTCTTGAACTCGACAAACCGCTCTATCACCATTTAAAGAACTAGAAACATTTCCAACGAGAGTTTCTTTAAGATCTGTTATTGGCTTCTCTAACTCATCTAAGCGAGCAACAATTTGACTGTCTTCATTAACTGAGCCATCAATCGTAATTGGCTCACCTGTTGCTGAGATAATCTCACCCTCATCATCAAAAACAACTGAGAGTTCACCTAAGTATTTACCATAGGCATATGCTTGTACAATTTGAGTGCCATTAACAACGGTTGGATAAGGCCCTTTTGCTCTATCACTAACATTTGACAAATAAGCATTATCATGGCCACCAACGATCACGTCAACGCCTGTCGTGTTTGCTGCAATCTCTTTGTCTATCTCATATGATGAGTGTGACATAAGAATAATTATTCCAACCCCTGCTGCTGTTAAAGTGTCAACTTCAGCCTGAACTGCAGTGATGGCATCCGTAAATATAATATTGTCACCTGGGCTTGAAATATCAACCACGTCTTCAGTAACAACGCCTATCAGTCCAATTTTGTGGCCACTTCTCTCTATAACCGTTGATTTTTGCAGCTTACCCTTAAGTTCTGGCTCCATGTCAACGTCAGCATTTGCCATTAGCACTGGAAAATTAACTGTATCCATGAATGCTCTTAGAGTTTCTGGTCCATCATCAAACTCATGGTTACCAACTGTCATACCGTCGTAACCAAGTCTGTTCATCATTTCAGCCGCTACTTTTCCCTTATAGAGGTTATAGAAAAGAGTTCCCTGAAATTGATCACCACCATCTAAAAGAATTGTGTTTTCATGACGTGCACGAGCATCTTCAACCGCTGTTATCAAGCGCGCCGTTCCGCCAAAACATTTACCTTCAGTATTATTTTCAGCAGAGCAATTATTATCGTATTTACTGATTGGTCTGAAACGAGCATGGAAGTCATTTGTATGAAGTATTGTTAAGTTTAAAACCTTGTGGCTAGCAGCTATTGATGATTGGCTAAAGAAGCCCAATACAATAAGAAAGCTTAAAAGTACGCCTGGAATGATTTTTTGCAAACCTATTGATTGCATTTTATATATGTGTTTCAAAATTATTCTCCTTGTCTAATTAAAAAAATAGTTGACGTTATATTGTAATCCTATTTACTCAATTACCAAATATTATTAGTTTAAAAAAAACTATTTATTAAATTATTTGCAAAGATATTTATTCTGGGTAGACTCAAGCTCCAATATAATTCACATTAAATCAATATTGTTTATAAAATAATTAAAGCGATTAACGATGAATAACAGCGAAAAAATTGAAAATAAACTAATAAAAAATCTTAGGTTATGCACGTTACCGCTATCGCAAAGAAGGAGCCTTCCTTTTGAATTCTATTGGCAGAATGACGTTCTTATACAAGAAAAAAAACGTATTTTTACTGATCAATGGCTGGGGTTGGGGCGGGCAGATAGATTGATGCTGCCTGGTGAATATGAAGCATTAGAGTTATGCGGTCAAGCACTTTTATTGATTCGTGATCAAGATGAAGCATTG